>QQTW01004283.1_pt1 | contig 10675 bp, 10 predicted proteins | sample 1904831 | NCBI WGS metagenome assembly QQTW01 (sample SAMN09435610, study PRJNA476489) | Subsurface metagenome, whole genome shotgun sequencing project.
GAAAGAATTGAGATATCACTCTCTGTGGGTGATCCAAGTGAGTTAGTTGTATTGGGATGAATCTTAGGCTTGGAAAATCTTCGGTGAGAGGAAACTATCTAGGAGAGCAGGCAGCGGCCTGCCAGGCAGCAGCAGCAGCACCCAGCACCTTCCAGCACCGCACGGCTGCCTAATTTCAATATGATGTGCCCCTCAGCACGGAATTGCAGAAAGATAACAAAATGGGACGATTTGCCTGCAGGGACGGTTTGGTTGTGGAGGCCCTCTGTATTCGTCTCCGAAGCCCTTCCCCCTCATTGTTCGACTTTCGTCATCACGACGACAACCAACTTCCCCACCATTTGAACTCAAGATGAAATCCAACCTTGATCTGGTCAATGAATGTGATGAGTGAGTGGTGCTTCTTAAGATCGAATTGATGCTCGATCCAGTTCGTGTAAAAGATGAACACCTCGCTGAGATGTGGAATAGCTTCCCATATCGGAATCGCCCATCGGAAGTCTACAGCTTGGTGATGCAAGATCCCGACGTCCGAAATCGGGACTTCCTGGGTTATATAGACGAAAGCACTGCAACTGCCCTCGACGACGTGTCGTACGCAGAAGAAGAGACTGGGACCCTCGACGAGGAGGGGCTCCTAGACGGAGTAGTTCTAGAGTCTGGGAGACAACTCCGAGTGGATTACCGTACAGGTGTGGTCATTCTTGCTGGAAAGACGGTGGAAGAACGTTCAGAGAACGTGGCTGTGCTAGCTCGACGGTCACGAGAACAACAGTTGTTCAAAGTGCTCGAGCGATGGCGAGACGAGTTGTATCCCGTCTATGGACGGAAGAAAGAATTGCTCTTCAACGTCGAGCGTTCCTTCTGTCCCCTGTTGGGCGTCATCACGTACGGGGTCCACATGACGGCATACGTGCGGACGTCGAACGGAATCGAGATCTGGGTCCCGCGACGGAAAAAGACCAAACACACCTACGGCGGCATGCTGGACAATACCGTCGCCGGCGGCATCAGCTCGGGCGAGACACCCCTTAACAGCTTGTTGCGGGAAGCGGAGGAAGAGGCGTCGCTGCCCCCAGGCCTGGTGAGGGCTCACGCCAAGGCCTGCGGGACGGTGACGTACATCCACATCAGAGATGAACGGGCCGGAGGCGAGACGGGTCTTTACCAGCCGGAATGCGAGTATGTGTACGACCTCGAGCTGGGACCGGAAGTAACGCCGGAACCGAACGACGATGAGGTTGAGAATTTTCAGCGGTGGGACGTCAAGAAGGTCCAGGATGCCCTGGCCCAGGGAGAGTTCAAGCCCAATTGCGCGCTGGTCATGCTGGACTTTTTCATCCGTCATGGAATCTTGATGCCGGAGAACGAGCCGGATTATATCGAGATTGTCGCCAGGATCCATCGACGGTTGGAGTTTCCCACAGCCTGAGAAGGATACTTTCCCTGACCAACGCCATTGCGCTTCAGAGATGTCTGTCCTGATTCCCTCATTCACGCCCGAACCTCCAGCAAGCGCTTTTTAAAATTTTTATCAATTTTCTATTTCTTGATGAGCAGATAGAGATGGTCCAGGCGCAACGGCGTTAGCTTCTTGTACGGGCCGACTAAATAGAGCAGCAGTCCTCCAAAAGACACAAACACCCTCCTTCGAAAAGTCATTAATAAAGAATCAAATTATTCGAGAATACTGATGATTAGACATACATGCTCTCCCCATCCCCTTCTTCAAAGCGATATACCTTCCCATGACACACGTAGTCGAACAGATCCGCCAACGTCGCCTCCCCGCGTTGCGTCTCGCGCCAGCCCTTGCCGTCGTCTTTGGATCCATCCAGGTTCAAAGTCGAGGCCAGCACCAAATTGATGGTGTCGTTGACGGCGCAGGGGTACAGCTCCGTGTTGACGTCCAAGGTGAACTCGATGTCTTGGTCGAGGTTGTGACCCGAGATGCGTGACACGCGGTCGTACTTGGCGGAGTTGATGAGCGTGATGGTGAAGTTATCTTCGAAGAGCTGCGGCTCGCCTGAGGAGCCCGCGGCGCCATTGGTGGCACCTGTGGCGGTGTTGTTGGTAGTAGTAGCGGTGGCGGCCATTGTTAGGTAGTTGGGAAGATGAGATGATGGAAAATGTTGTTTCGAATGCAGAACTTTGAGCTTTGACCGATGCCGAAGTTGAGCCCGGTGAGATCCGATCTGCAACTCGCGTTCTGGTTGGCCTAGGAACACACCTGTCAACTCACAACCATAGTCAATGACACGGATATATCCAGGCCAATTGAAGCGGCTTGAACACCATGAGTGAAAAGAATCTCTCCTAGAAAAGCTGTTATTGTGAAGTTTCATCACTCAATCAAGAATGTCTTTCCAGAAGCGCAATGTGGCCATCAACCCTGGAGGCTTCAATATCCAGACCCCAGGATCTCCCACAGCCAATCGTGGACCAATCCACAGATCTGGATCATCCGGTCATTCTGTTTCGTTACCACCAGGAATTAGACCATCTCCGGTTGATGGTCGGCCTACTACCTCCACTGGCACCTCGTCCCTCGACGAACGTCTAGCGGGTCATGGAGGTCTTAACCTTGGAACGTCACTTCTTCTCGAGGAGAACGGAACTACAGATCATGCAGGGATCCTGCTCAAGAACTATGCTGCCGAGGGTCTCGTTCAGGGTCATATTGTCCATGTCATGGGAGTTGGTGAGCAATGGACACGAGAGCTGCCTGGATGCGTGGGCGTCGAAGGCGGGCAAGACGGTGGAAACCCATCCAAGGAGAAGTCGTCATCGGAGAAGATGAAGATAGCCTGGAGATACGAGGCTTTAACAAGCTCTGGAACAACTTCAAGAGGTGGGAGTTCTTCGTTCTTGCCCACTTTCTGGAATGTTCATCTCTTCTATATCAGACTCGTTCATTGATATCTTTTGGGGGGGTTTCTGGTTTTCATTTTCCTCTGCCCAGGAACTGATAGGGCACTATGAATAGCTCCACCATCTATTGTACCTGGAAAATCGCCTGCGAGCTCTTCCGCTGCGGCAATTCCTCCCACTCAGCCCTCTGCATTCTGTCATATCTTCGACCTTACCAAGAAGCTCGCAATCGACTCCTCGATGCGGCTTGAATTCCTCTCTGCACCATCAGCGAACCAAGATCAGCCTCCCTTCAGAGATACTCTCCGAAGACTTCTTCGCCGTTTGTCGACTTCGGATCGTCAGACTATTCACCGGATTGTCATTCCCTCGCTGCTCTCCCCCGCTTTATATCCCCCTCACGCATCCCAGCCGGGTCATGTCCTGCAGTTCCTTCACGGACTACGGGCTCTACTCCGGCGTTATTCTACTCGCTTAACGATCATGATGTCGCTGCCCTTAGCTCTCTACCCACGTTCGACAGGGCTAGTTCGATGGATGGAGCTTCTCAGTGATGGTGTCCTGGAACTGACACCGTTCGCTGACGTGGCAGACAATGACTCAGGGTTACAAGCACCCAGCAGCGCAGCTCCGGGAAAGGAGGAGCAGCCTCAAGGGATACTGCAGATTCATAGGCTGCCTGTATTTCATGAAAAGGGTGGAGGTGGCGGAGGGGCTGTCCAGCTGGGTGACGATCTTGCGTTCACAATCAGTCGAAGGAGGTTCGCCATTCGACCTTTCAATCTGCCGCCTGTGGAGGGTGATAATAATGCTCAGAGCGCGGGGAATGAGAAGCAGACCAATGTAGACATAGACTTCTAATCACGATTTAATTGTATTGGTTCCCATCCATCTCTTATTCACCGTAATTGGATTATTATTCATGCCCAGCCGGCTGGCGCCGACCCCGAAACTGAAATATACTAACAATGCTAATTAAGCAAATCGCGTTGCCGTCATGTCGACGGGTTCGACGCGTGCCACAGTTTCGTCGACCATCTGAGCCAAGTGACAGCTAAAAAGTTTTGCGGCTTTTGAGCCCGTTTGAATCTTTCTCATAATCTCCCGAGTCTGGAGATCATCGGAGACGACTTTTCTACCCCTCAAGCACGTTGTGGATGGAGGCTATTTAAGCCAGAAGCTGGACGGTTGTTAATGGCCGAGAATTCTGGGCGGGTATCTATTTGTTGGCGGGACTAAAGTAGGAGGGCGCTCATTACCTAAGCAGCAGAGCCCCATCAGTCACCTGATATAAATGCAGACTAGCTCGCGTTGAAGCTGACTAACGCCTGACAAAGAGCCGCAACACTGATAACGTCGGTGGGCCTTTTGGATTTGGGGAAGGCGCGTCACGAGGAACCATTCATTACAGCTGTTGTCTGACCCTCAGAGACTACAGGTTGGCGCTTTATAATGAGCATGCTGGAAGAGCCTGTACTCGTACTACTTGAGGCTGGCATGAATAGTAATTCAGATTATCGACCAACTTGACAGCCGTTGTATCACTCGAAGACCGGCCATACAGCAGTCCATAGTCAAAATCCAAAGCGTACGTCCGGTCCCTTCTCTTACGCCCGTTCTCCGGGTTAACACCCGCACAAGATTATATATTCATCTGTCAATCCACTGATGACGGAGATACATCCGCACCTTGAAGAGTGTTTATTAATGTTTTTCCATATGACGCGCATGTCACTTGATTCAATGTTCTGTTCTTTGATAATGATATTTTGAAGCTAACTATCTGAGAACATCAGATATTTACAGCTTGCACCATTCAGACTCATGCTTGCTAAATATGGCCGGACCTGATCTTCCTTCAGTTTCAGAGCCTTTTCCTATCTTCCTCGTTGCTGGAAGATACATGCTTTATGACATCAATGTCATCACTCATCTTCGTCGTCAACATCATATATGTGGTGTCCTCATTGGCAGCCTGCCCCAGCTTCCCCAGCAGAATGTATTTCTCGGTATTCCACTCGAGTTGACGCCCGAAGAAGCTCGACTGCTGGTAGACAAGGGAGTCTCATTTATCGTGGATGATGTTGCTCATCATAAAATCGGCATTCAAAACTTGAGCAATGAAGAGCGATTGGCTTTCCTGAGAGCCTTGGAAAAGGAAGGGAAAGATTTGGCTATCAATTCTGCAAAACTTGCCGAGACGAAAAAGACGGCCGCTCTGAACAGGTTGAAGGCGAAAGCAAATCGTCCTCAGTCACAAGCTGCCAAAGAGAGTGAAGAGCGTGATCCTGCAAGAGTTGAAGAGGAGATTGGGGAAAATGAAACTGAACAGGAGAAGCTACTCGTCTCTTCAACGCAATCTCCAGCTCCAACAGGCACACCCTCTTTGAATGGAGACATTGAAGCTTTCAAGATCACTCCAACAACATCTTCTGCCTTGCTTTCAGTCCGATCGAAGCCGTCACAATCTTCTGTACCGAAGGTCCCGCTATCATATCCATTGTTCGCACACCTGCATGAGAAAGGCTATTATTTATCTCCTGGGCTCCGTTTTGGTTGCCAGTATCTGGTTTATCCTGGGGATCCATTACGATTTCACAGCCACTTTTTGGCTGTCAGTGCAGAGTGGGACGAAGAGATTGATTTGATCGACATCATTGCGGGCGGCCGATTGGGGACAGGTGTCAAGAAGGGCTTTTTGGTTGGTGGTGTTGAAAAGAAAGAGGAGGAAGAAGATGATCAGCAGAAAATAGACGCGGCAGCTTCTGTGAGGACTTTTTGCATTGAGTGGGGTGGGATGTGAAAAAGATAGGCCGGAAAGGTGTGGCAGACGAATTCTTGTCAACAGGAAGAACGTTTCTCTGGCAAGCCGGAGATTACGAAATCGATTCCAATTCCCCTGAGCTCGAGATAGATGGACAAATGCTCCATTGAACAGCCAAATTTCGGATATTCACCCGGCTGGTGCCATTCCGTCTTTTCGACACGGCCAAAGCGCTCAGCAGGCGAATGGATCTCAGGACCAGGCCGAATCATAACGGGGTCGTTCCTCATCTCCATCTGCGGCTGGGGTAGGCAACGGCCTGATTCGCGAGTCGGCTGCTTCCACATCGTCACGATACGGCTGGTCGGAGGATCCTCCTTGGCCACCGCCTTGAGCGATCATCCGTCCATACTGCGCATGCCAAGCCTGAGGCTTTCCGAGCCACGAGGGCTTGAATCGCAGGATGAGGAGCGTGATGATCTACGCCGCATCAAAATCAGTATTCCATCTGGAGATTTAACTGCAAGACCAAATGCAAGAACGTCCAAAGCGCACTTTACTGGCCAAACTCAACCCGCCAATCACGATCATCAGCGACAAGAGCATCTTCTCTTGCTGTTCCCAGCCAGGATAGCAGCTGTTGTGTCTGCCCATCGCGACCTCACACGTCTCTGCCCCATTCTGTTTGTTCGGGAACGGCCAGGCCTTGTCGTGAGTGGACCGCAAGCCACAGCAGTGTAGACTATCCTGGATCCTCCGAATCTTGGTCGATTGCTTGTGCCGGAACATCGATGACCATTGGGTCTCGAGGCCGCAAGACCGAAAGTCCGGCGTGAGCTGCTGGGAGGCCAGAGCAATCAAGACGGCGTCCATCATGGCGAACAGTCCAAGGATCTCGGAGGGTAGCAGGTTATTGCCTGATACAAGGCGTTCCAAGTAATACCCCAGCCCGAGGACATTGGCAAAGGGGATGATGGCGGACAAGACGAGCATGAAGATGGGCACCGGAAGGGAGAGAAAGGCAGCCCGGTACCAGCTATAGATGGACAGGATGGTCAAGCATGCTGTGGCCTGGGATCGTGAGCGACGGCACCGTATGAAGCAGGGCGGAGACCCACTACAAAGCACAGCGTTAGATTTGCTACCCTGGATGATCGAGGCATGCTGGGCGATGGACTCTGTTTTTTTTCTCACAGAATGCTCTCTCAGATTTCACATAGAACGGGGTGGCACTGTCCTCTATATAATCGTCGATCTATATCTGGCGTAACACATGGTGCGGGGTTGCTGCTGCCATCCTTGTCCCCCTGGTCACCCAATGCTCAACCCTGCATCGTGACGAGGACGGATAGCTGCATGGATGCGCGGACCGTGACTCTAGCGCACAATAAAGCCGCTCGATTGGCTGCATTGCTTCCTACATTGCATATGACCGTTAGTTAACAGTCAATAGGCGCAAGCACCACTTCGTAAAATCAATTCCATTCTCAATCACCAACCACAGTGAGCTTCACAAGCGCTGAGTAGCTCTTGGAGCTTTATATATTGCTCTCGACTCGACCCAATCACATGACGCCCTGCTTCAAAACATCATCACTATTCAACTCTGCGGCGGACCATCGAGCCACCACATCAACACTCAGTTCTATTTCTCGTCTCAACCTTTCGTCCTATCCCATACATTCACGACCAAACATGACTACCACCTCCACAACACCACACATCGCCCTTGATCTCCTCCACGAAGTGCACCCCCCCACCGAAGCCGAGGCGATCTTCCTCGACAAAGTCAAGCGGAAACCGCTCTATCTGCGGCCCACGGAGCCCAGCGCCGCTGACGGGCGAGAACGACGTCGTCGCGAACGGGCCGAAAAACTATCGCAGCGAAAACAACGACAGAGACCGCGTCCCTTATCCGCCAAAGAGAAACGGACATTAAAACTATACGACGTCCCGCGTGAGGCGCAGAAATACAACATCTATGAACCTTTACATCGGATGTGGATCGGATATATTCACGAGGTACTTGGAGATGGCAATTTTGTTCTGCCTGTCAAACCCGCCACGGCCGCCAAATTGTGCAGCGCGGATTTTCATGGTGCGGAGCTCGAGGTCGTCAGAGCGAGATGTGTTAGTAGAGTCGGTCTCAAGGGCATCGTGATCAGGGATACTAAATTCACTTTTGAGATTGTGACGAGGAGGGATGAAGTGAGATGTAGGTTTACGTTGGAGATACATACTACGGGAAAGGGGGAGAGACGAGAGAGATGTGCTGATATATACGGGGTTAGTGATTCCAAAGGAGCATTGCATCTTTCGCTTTGAAGTGCCTCCGCCGGGAACGTTGATGGGGGAGTCTAAAGATGGTGAGGAGGTGACGAATGCACGAAGCCTGGTATTTGAGCTGCATGGCTCGCAGTTTGAGAATCGGGCGCCCGAGAGGGCGAATAAGAAGTTCAAGCAGAAGAATATGCCAGATCTGTGAAAAGCACAACGATTGGAGAAGGATTCAAGGCACGGGGGGTGCCACGGTGAAACCTTTCGCTCAGTGCTCGGCTGTCACCCACGCCGGGGACAAAAATAAACGGAACAGCGCAGCGGTTGTCAAGATGAGAAGATAATCATCATCATAAGTGTGATGAAGGCTGGGTGAGCTTCATCATGAGCCCGATGGAAGGGAGGCTAAAATCGCTATCATCAGTGCGATGAAGGCTGGGTGAACTTCATCATGAGTCCGATGAATGGGAGGCTAAAACCACTATCATCAGTGCGATGAAGGCTGGGTAAAATCTCCATCATGAGTCCGATGAAAGGGAGGTTAAGATCATTATCATCAGTGTGACGAAGGTTTGGTCATTCGTCATAAGCGCGACAAATGTTCTTTCGCCGTGATGCTGATGAATGCTTGTCTTCGTCATAAGAATGACAATTATTCCTTCGTCATGAGGATGATGAAGCAATTATGAATGCAAGGGGATGAAAGAACCTATTGAAGAATGCAATTGAAAGGGGTGGGTAAAGGAAGGGGCTATTGAAGCTGTTGGAACATCCGTCATTCATCCTCATCCTCACCCGCTGAACCCTCCTCAGGCTCGAGGACGATATTATCGATGATTCGCACAGCGGAAGTCCCTCCACCGACACCACAGTCCTCGTCCGCCGCCGGCTCTTCCAGAGGCAGCATCTTGATCGCACCGCTAAGGATCGCACCACGCTCTACCCGCACGAACTCCAATTCCCGCAACGTGGCTCGATTCGCAAGGGAGATGTAGTCGATCTCGAAGAGAGCTCTCTGGGAGGGGGGGAGGCGATGCTGTTCAGCACATACAGCATACAGGTGGTCTTCCGCCTCACGAAGGATCGCCTCTCTTGTCAGGTCGCGGCATTCATATACCTCGGCGCCCGTCGTCAGCGCGTCGTACAGGGCCGTAGCTACCCGTCTCCTGCGCGACCCCAAATACACATTCCGCGAGCTCATGGCGAGTCCATCCGGTTCGCGGACGGTTGGAACAATCTTGACATCGATGCCGAGATGGAAATCCTCCACCATACGTCGAATGACGACCGTTTGCTGGATGTCCTTTTGACCGAGGTAGACTCGATCAGGAGTGATGATGTTGAAGAGCTTCATGCAGACGGTGGCCACACCTCGGAAAAAAGTCGGTCGGGATGCCCCCTCCAGGACAGATGATAGCGGACTAATGGTCACAAAAGAGCCGTGGGCATCCGGATGTGAGATAGGCGGAAGGTTCGGATACATGACATCGGTCGTGGGGGCAAAGACAGCGCTGATTCGCCCTCGATATTCGCTACTCCCCGACCTCTCCAGAGCGGCCTGTTCATCCAGCGTGTTGATGATCTCCATGTCGACCTCCCAGGTGCGCGGATACGTGCTGAGGTCCTCGTTTGGCGCGAACTGAGTTGGGTTGACATAGATGCTCACGAACACATGACGGTTCTCTTCCAGAGCTTCTCGGATGAGTGATATGTGCCCTGCGTGTAAAGCACCCATAGTGGGTACGAATCCAACGCTTTCGCCGGCCAGTAGTAATTCGCGACGATATGTCCGCATCTCGCCCGGGTTGCGGATCACTCGGACGGGAGTATGATGCGGCTGGTCGTCTTCACTGACTGGAGAAGACATGATTTGTGCTGACCGAGGGAAAACGTGTACGAGATTGTGAAATGGCAATCTTATCCAGTCCAGAGGAGTGTTGAGTACGATCGAGTGATACTTCCAGGTACTGGTTTATTTGTTCGCCGAGCGGTAAGACTTCCAGGAAGAGGAAAGGAGTAGAATGCTTTATGTTGGGCTGCAACCTTGCTTTGAATGATGAACTGTGTGAATGAGATGAACGGCAGTATTTCAGTGGATAACGCGTAGCATCTACGCATATGCCCTGGTTGTTTAGACATTAGTGTGAATGTGTCATGGGCAATTACCGCAAGGCGGGCTCCAAAGCTGCAATATGAGAGCCGTGGAACACAACGGCGTTATGCCATGACCGGTGGTTGGATCAAGGCGGGACGTCGAGACACCGACGTTTGATTGGTTCTTCATTAAATATGAGACTAGAAGCTGGCCGACGAAATTGTTGAATTGGATCGTCAGCGAGCCTAGCTAACGCTGACGGTCAGCTAGGATCTAGCAGTTAACCGAGTCGGACCGATTGAATAGGACCGACTGACTAGGACCGAGTTGGGCCGAATCAAGCTGAGTCGGACCAAGTCGACTCGGGTGGCAATAGCTATTGTCTAGGACAATAGCTAGGGCTCAAATCGTCTCTATAAGACGGCTCTACTCCCCCATAGACTAGCTAGCTAAGAACAATAGAATCCTCCTCCTCGCTATATTGACCACCAAGTCCCATTGAATCAGACGTCAGTTGCAACAGAAATCGTGACCAACTCGTTGAAATGTTGGCTGTAAATGCTCCTCGCATCTGATTGGTTTTCCATTAAAGGTGAGACTCCAAGACGTTCAACGAATAACTGGCCATACCTCGCTCTGATTGGCCGAGAGTTCAAGCGCGTGAGAGT
>QQTW01004284.1_pt1 | contig 10673 bp, 12 predicted proteins | sample 1904831 | NCBI WGS metagenome assembly QQTW01 (sample SAMN09435610, study PRJNA476489) | Subsurface metagenome, whole genome shotgun sequencing project.
TTCTTGGAAGAAATAGCTGAGTCACCCAGTTAATCATAAGAAGGACAGAATCATCGAATATGCCGACAGAAGTGCCTTACATGTGAGATGAACTCCAGAAGACCTTCTCGATCGTTACAATGTTCGGCTACGCAAATCGTTAGAGGAGCTTATCGTCCCTTGTGGCAATACCAACATGACTAAGATCCTGAAGGATATCAAACTCTCGAAAATTCTTGAGGAGCTCAGGTGACCGCTGAGGCCTTTGTAAGTTTTGGCCTCTCGGCTTACCACCGCCAGCTAGAAACTGTGCAGATATGTTAGATAAGACATTCGTGCCTCGAAACCTTAGAACCAATGCGGCTACCTGTGAATTCGTCTTGCATTTCTGATCCACTCGCGGTAAGTCGATCACTTTGCATGCCAGCTGGCGTTGCGTCTTTCGGTGCACCGCAAGATACACAGTTCCGTGACCGCCAACGCCCAGCTTCCGGTTCGTAATGAGATAACGGTCCTTCATGTACTGGTATCTGTCAGCAGGCCACACACCTTGTCTGGGACTGATATCCTGCCTGTCTTTCAAGCGCCTGCATCTTGCTTATTGGCTCTTGATGGCTGCGGAGATCGACAGCATTGTGATAAGTCAAGCAGGTGCTTTTCCCAATGCGCAATTGGTCCCCGTCGTTGAGTAGGACTGCACCCATTTTATCGTTCAATCGGAGGCCTTCGGAGACATTGTCTACCGTCCCACACATGTACGACTGAACGAAGATTGTGCCATTGGTGGACACATCCTGTACGTAGACTAGAGGAGCAATGGCCGAGTCCGACCCTTCTTCGTACACGACACAATGAAAATGTAGGTGGTTGTTGGATATGGAAGGATCTTCCCAAGCATGTGCGCTACAGAATAAGCATTGAAGAAAGCCTCAAAAGAGGTGACATTACCAGGTTTGCAAGTTTCTACCCAGATAGAAATGATCGTTCTCGACTATCGGTATGCGTTTGATGAAAGCTATGTAATTGTTCAGCAAGGCAGGACGGTCCAGCGGTGATGATCCGAACAGTGACTGTGCTCATCTTCTTCTTGCTCAGCCTCCTGAGTAACATCCAAGTAGGCGATGACTTTTCCCTCGATGTCCACTTCAGTGTCCATTTCAGTGTCCATGTCTTGACCTGCAGCAGGCCTCGCATTGGGAGAGTCAGTCACAGAACTCGCCTTCCAAGGTTTACGATTCGCGTTCGAGAGGCCTCCAGAGCTAAGCCGCGATGGGAATCGCTGATTCATAGTCTTGGCGCGCTAGTGCTAAGCGAGGCGGTTAACACAAACACCTTCGGTCACTTTTCAAATCTCTCCACCAAACTGCATCATCTAAAGCTCTCTGTGGATCATCAAAGTAAGTGAATGAGAACCCCCACCCAGCTCTTCCTGCTTTACAAAGCATTAGAGTCACTGCGGCAATAGACAACTCATTCTATCTTCTGGCGTCATCCATTTGTTCCAGTTGACTAATTTCCCGTCACTATTCAGTCCATTTGAGCATTCGAAGATGCGCGCGAAATGGAGGAAGAAGCGTGTCCGTCGTCTCAAACGTAAAAGGAGAAAAACTAGAGCCCGCAGGTATGTCACATCCTCACTGCCGCCGACGTTCTACTTCAATGGCTACACTACTTTGATTCATCATGATCTCAACTAACTCTGTTGCAGCAAATAAACACCCATCCACCCCGATGGTCGATTTCTACCAAGCTCGCCTCGCGTCAATTTCTCGCCAAAGCTACGGTCACTTCAAGCTCTCCAATTGCCTCACTCTCATACAAATTGCCAATCTTTGCTTTTGCGAAGTACACAAACGAGCGGCAAACGGCGGGACCTCGTCCAGAAGTGACGTAGGTGCATGGTCAACAAGTCAATGCGGAGTGTAGGAGATTGGGATTACACCTAACATCGGGAATTGATTATGGGTCTGGTGGAGGGATCGGGGATCCGCAGTGTACAAGCTCAAATCCTAATTTTGAAATCCACGTCCCTTTGTGACGTGGCTAGCTTGCAAATGGAGCTCAGTTCTGGCTGAACAATTGCCTTCAACTTCTGTGACCTGTAAACACCCTAAAATGATATTTTGGACACGCGGCTACTAGACTCCGACCATAGGTGTATCTGAGCAATTCACCTTAATAGAGGATAATACTCAGCTTGTGTTTCCATAGGCCTTGACCATCAACCATCGATAAGATATGTACAGAATTAATCCCTCTTTATCCCAGAAATGCATATTGCCGGAAGGTATTTTGCACCCGCCTGATATCTGCGAGAGCAAGCGTAACATGGTATCATACTCATTAGCAAACGCCAAAGAGGAAACTGCAGAAGTGCTAACTCGAACCAAATCCACGCTTTGTATGCCGTTGTTGACTTCGGTCGCCGTTAACAGTAGCATACGCCGTAGACTTTCCTGACGCCTTCCTCCTTTTCTCCGATCGCGGCCCAATAACCATAGATCGTGCCGCTGAGCACGTGCTAAGTGTTAATTGCAAAGGAAAAGAAATCGTTGTCCATGCCAGTTGCAATGGCAGCATGAACATTGCACTCGCCCACTCGAGGATGAGAAGGAGGGCCCCAGGTCTCTGGCTTCTCTGGGCAGCGACTGCGGCGAGAGAGAAAGCATCCTTGATGCGAGCCTCCATGTCCTGCAAACGAGCTTCGGTCTGGATGGTTTGTGTCATCGCCCTCTTCTCGTAACGACGGACGGCACGGTTGAGGGCATCAAGCTGCGGTTGAAGGCCCTGCCGGATATTGCTGGATATTTCCGCCAGCCTGGCTTGCTTGTCGTCCTTGGCTGAAGGATTGCGGCTCGCGGCTTCGGCGACATGAGCCTCCAGTTCTTCGAGCCGTTTCGTCAGGTCTTCCACGTCGCTTTCGTCCATACTCCTCTCTTCAGAAGTAGAGGTGCGAACCACCCGTTGCAAGTACAATGTCCGGGCTTGCAGCATCTTGATGAAGTGGGAGCAGGGCCGAAGCTCGGCGGCCAACACGAATATGCTCAAGTTGTAGTTCGACACCAGACCTTCAGACGGCCGCGATAGCTGCGATCGGATGGTGTGGAGCATGTAGGCGCCAAGAATTGGCCCCAGAAAGCACGACACAAGAGCGATGAGTTCGTACTTCCGAAGCTCCTTGGATGCAACTTCACGCTCGTGTGCTCTCCGCACGTCCTCCGGAGAAGGTTCCTGGGCTGTGCCTGTGCGGTCGGCTTCACCCGAAACTTCACCAATACCCTCGTCCTCGTTGTCTCCTTCTCTTATAGTGGAGATGCGTTCCGACTCGTTCGAAGGCTCAACGCGGACACTCTGAGTGGAGTGATACCACTCCCTAAGCATGGTGTCAGCTCTTATTCACAGTGACTTCGAAAGTGGTGACTTACCATGGCAACCTAACAGACCAGTTCAAAAACACAGCAGCAAGCCCCAGAAGCGTGATGTCCGTCACAAAGGCGCTGCCATCCTTGAAGAATAGTCCTCCGATGGCGGGCAGAATAGCGACTATCAACGGTACAGATTGCCAGTACGAAGTTTCTGACTGAATCCTATGGTTCCCTCCTTTGGGTTTAGGAAAGAGCAAGTCGTCCGCCGAGGACTTGATGGACTGGCGAGCGTCGTCGATGGAGAAGTCGGATATCGCAGAGCCACGGCGCTTGGCTGGAGCTTGAGCGCGGTTTCCGTCCACAGCCCATGTCGACGAGCGTTGCGCGAATCGGTTTCGGGGTGGTAGAGGAGGTTGTGAGGCTGTGGTATAAGCGCTAGTTTCGGCAGGCAGGACTATATGATGATCTTCCATATTTGAGCTCAGAAAGCTTCCGCTCATGTATCGCTCATGATGTGCAATTAGAGGATCCTGGATAAAGTGTGCCAAGTCCAAAGCTTCACTCGTTTCTCTCCTCAACACTGTAGAGGACGATTCGGTCGCGGCGATGGTTTAGTGGATTGTGTTTTTGAACATTTGAAAGTGGTGCAAACCATGATTTAATAATGCGAGCAACAGCGAGCACAAAAATATACACTACTACGCGCGGGTAAGGATGACGTGGAGAGGAATCCAGACGCCGCTAACACGCGCATGTGCAAGGAATTTATTATCCATGGATGTTAGCCGCGGCCCGCGAATCCTTACTTTTTCTGGGGCTTCAATAGCTTGATGACTTTAAATAAAGAGGAGCGATGTTCGCACGCTACGGTGACGCGAGCAGGTGGATTTGGTGCGGCGAAGAACGCGCTGTAGATTGGCTTCAGCGACGCTAACAGGTCATCTAAGGAGAGTACTTTTCCTGTTACTCGCTCTCTGACATTGTGAATGCGGATGGCGGTGCGTCAATAAATTACCTAAATGCTTCTACAGTACCGAAGCACTTAGAGTGGACGCCTATAGAGACAGGTTAGCCGGTCCAGAACCATCGAGCAAGTCCAGGGTTATGGAGTGAGATATTCTACGAAAGTGGGATGAACGAACGGCCTCATTTCAAGTCCAAACACCAGATTGAGTCGACTTGGAGCCTCCAGATTCGACTTCGCGTGCGAAACGAACGAGCCTTCAAGCACTTCTACATTGTACGATACATGGTCGACCTCTGGAAACCGATCACCTAAAGATCTCGTCCGCTTTCAGAAACCTTGGAGTCTTCTCCATTCATCGCACCGCAGGCCTGTTCCCCGATCAACGAAAAGTCACGCAAGTCTTTACCAACGTCCGGCTATCCTCCGTGCGCGTCAAACGTGGCTTCCGGACAGATGAACAGCCTGTTTACGATTCCGGCGGCAATAGTTCTATCTAAGTGTCCCAATAGCGTTAACCCTTGAGACAGATGAAGCGTACTGCCTTGCTCGAAGCGGTAGGCGGTGCGTGACGCTCAACCACTAAAGCGCAACACAGCTGCCGAATCTAGTCCGTACAACTCCCTGACGAGATCTCATATTCCATTGGCGCCCGATCGCCTTTGGCTGGATTGGCACCTGCTGATTGCAATATGCCGTCCCGCATTTCCATGCTTGTGCAGAGACCACTTGTTATCGTCCTCGAGCGGGACTCCGCGTTACACCAATCGTTGGCGCTTACTGTGTATGGCGGCGTGCTTGCTTTTACGGGCCGATATGGGTAGTGAAAGCGGCTTTAAGAGATGGGATCCTTGTTTATTTGACATGGAGCTGACAGCTCTTCGGCCACTCCTCTCTGGCGTCTTTTTCGATCACATCGAGGTTCCAAGCGATTGAAGTATCAAGCGATTAGAGCAGTCGCTCTCTCCCTCATATCGTCGGGTTGTTTCAAGTACGACGATCTGATGAACTTGTCATCATGGCCAGCCGATGGCGTTCCACTTTGATCGCGTCCATCAATATCATCGTCCTCATCTTCGCAACCATCGCAGCCTGTCTTCCACCGTTGGATACAATCGCTCCTGAGCGACAAGTGGAGAGCACCCGTTTGCAATCAAAGAAAGAAGGCGCGACCTGCTCATACACGGCAATCCCAACCAGCGACTGGCAGGGCAAGAAGTATAACCTTCACCTCGTGGAGCTGGAACTTCCAATGAGCGGAGGCTGGTGGGGTTGTAACGATGAGCTCGGCCAGCATTTGGAACTCTTTTGTCAGTACAGCGACCCCGATGCGCACGCGGCCTTCCATGCACCCAAATATACGAAGCAAAAGTGCACCATCAACGTCGCAAGCTGGAAGATGGGCTGCATCCGCAAAGCGCTTCGTTGTATGAGACCGGAAGCGGTGCAACCGACTGAATGTGTAAGCCATTCGCATGAAGAAGTTGCATCTTCCAAAACTTGAGACTAACTTGGGGTCAAGATCGACCAGAAAGATGTGGAAACGCCATCGGAAGAAGAAAAACAGAAGGCCTTGGATGAGATATACCCGGAGCGCGACATTATAAATTCATTAGAATGAGATACGTTGGGGGATATCAGCGGGCTCTTTTTTTGGTTCAACAGGGTGTTTGGTGTCGTAGTAAGTCCTGTACAGCAGGCAGCTGTGCGAAGTAAGCTCTTTGAGCACCGCAATCCGAGATTTTATTTTGATTATACAGATGCTTGGACCAGTCCACCGCAATCCGAGAAATCTATGTTTATGGAGAAGCATCCCTACCGGTCAGCCTTGTGTGAGCAAGAAGAAATTCTGCTCCCGAGGTCAGGGCCCGAGACTTGGGGGAAATTAGCATCCGCGAGAGCCCACTAACCGAGAACGGCTACACGTTGTTCAAATGTTCGTCGGCATCCGCGCTCTTCATCTTTCCTACATGCGTCAACCACATTCGTTTCCTACAGTGCGCACAATACTAATAATGACAACATACAGACACACGAGTCTCAATAAAGGCTATCATGCTGTCATGGGCCAGCTAGATTGCACTAAAGCAAAATCTGAAAAAGCTGTTGAGATATTAGGTTTCGCCTTGATGCTTATTCAGAACTTCCTATTGACACCCAAATGCGGCAATTCTCACGTCGCGCGACTTCAGGCTGCTCCAAGCGGTCTCAGGTACATATGAGACATCAAAAGTCTGCAGCACCAGCGAGTATAATCCTCCTAGATCGTGAGCTTCTCGAAGCACTTGGAGACAGTTATCAACATGCTGCTGGTGCGTGTTCTAGAGTCAGACCTTACTGACGAGCTGTAGGGGCTCTCAATAAGCCACTATAGACACTCGCTATGTTTGGCTTATTGAGCTTATTGACACCAAGATGTGGAAATCCTCAATAATCTCTTCGTCTTCTTTGTCAAGTCGAAAGGTTTCCTTTCTTTCCATCGTCCTTCGTCTTCCTCTACTGTCTTTCATTTCTCTACTTGCGAGGAACTGCTCTTGCTTTCAACTGCTCTGTCAGTTTGAGTATACTGCCTCCCGGTCGTCTCTCTGTCTCTTGTCTCTTCAGGAGGCTTTCACGGTGCCATCCTTGTCAGCGCGGTATCAGAAGACCGCTCGGTGACCCTCGCACAAGCCTTCCACGCTCCGCGTTGTTTTCGAGGTGGCTCTGCCGCTGTCTGCTTCCTAGGCGCTCCCATGGAGACCATCGACCATCCTGCTATCTACCCCATCGCGGTGGTGGCCATTGTGCTTTCAGCTTTGGCAATCGTCCTGGACATACCACCGCTGGTATGGCACTTTCGCAACCGGAACATCGCAGCCTGGAGCCTCATCTTCTGGATCCTCATCCTCAACGTCACTGTTTTCTGTAACGCCATCATCTGGCCGAATGACGACTTTGCCAGCTGGTGGGACGGACAAGGCCTATGCGATGTCGAGGCCAAGCTCTTCGTCGGGGCCACGGTGGCGATTCCCGGAGCGCTTGCATGTATCATGCGGGGACTGGCAAAGGTTCTGGATACGAACAACACCGTGGTCACCACAACCAAAGGCGACAGAAGGAAGCGTCTGATAATCGAGATTATCTTCTGTTTTGGGTGTCCAGTCTACTTCATGGCCATTCACTATGTCGTCCAGCACATCAGATACTACCTTTGGGGTATTTCTGGTTGCAATACACCATTCGACAACAGCTGGGTGACCATTGGCTTGATTTTCATATGGCCACCTATACTCACACTGGTCGATACTTACTATGCTGGTGAGTGCTTCTTCCTGGTTAGCTTGACAATGCTCATGAAGGAATAGGATTGGTGATCATCCGGCTATATCGATACCGACGTGATCTCTCAGGCATTCTGCAGGCATCCAACACGACCAACTCACGCTTCATGCGGCTGTTCTTCATGTCGCTCATACTCATCTTGTGCATACTGCCGGTTCAATTCTACGTCCTCGCCGTCAACGTAGCCGTCCCTCATACTACGTTCTCATGGGCCGAAGTGCATGGACCCAATTGGAATCAGGCCGTTTACTTACAAAGCGATGGCCAGATCATATTCGACCGTTGGATTCGGATCGGCTGTGGCTTTCTGGTCTTCTTCTTCTTCGGAGTCGGCAGCGACGCTATCAAGATGTACCGGTCCTGGCTCCTTGCGCTCGGATTCGCCAGGGTATTTCCATCGCTCCATCCTTCGGCGCGGTCTCAGTCCTCAAGCCGTGGCACTTTGAACTCTCTGAGCACCAGGTTGAAACAGGCTTTCGGTCGAAGAAGATCCGAGTGCAGTCCTGCCTCTACTCTTGTGTATGCTCATGCCTGAAACCGACTTCAACTGTTGATGCTAACAAATCCGTTAGTGCACACCAGTCCATCGTCGAGTCCCAGGACAAGACCGAAATGAGAAGCACCAGTACCTCTTCAGGAAACGGGACGCTACAATTTCTGCTCACCAAGGTCAAGACTCTCTGGCCGGGCAGATTCCGCAACAACACATCGAACAGGTCTGCAGGCATACGGAAGAGCGTCAACACTAACTCAGCCTACTCAACGTTCAATGATCAACAGACTTCCGATGAGCCGTACCCTTTGACATCGGTTATCTCGGTCACGGAAGCCTCCGCTTTCGCAGATGCATGGGCCGGCGAACTGTCACCTGGTACGAAGGCTGACTTGCGCAGAGCGGACGTGCTTGTCAAGCGGGAACTTGGGAGGTCAAGTGAGACGCTTGAGTCTGCTGGTGAAGCTATCCCGGTCTCGGACCATTATCGAGGGTCGAATACCCGGGACTTCGCAGTTTGACTTTGAGTCACAATCGTCTACTAGTCTGGAGCTGCTTAACTGACGATGTATATATTAATTCTTGGATTTCGTGAACTCAGGTTCACATTATGATTGTGTACAGATGACATGCGCGTCACCGCCCTGATTGCAAACCTAGACTTGAGGCTTCAAGAATAGCATCGTGATACGACTGACTTCATCATCGAATGACCGTAAGTAGGACCAGGACAAGGCTTTGAACTCGTGAAATCAAAGTTAGGAACCGCGACACCTCAACCCAGTTGTTTAGTCTTCGACAGAAGTCAACTCGACTCAAAGGTACATGATAGTAGGATGCACTGTTGGCATCTAAGCAAGGATTGGCGTAAACCCACATCTTCGGTCTCTGCCTGGCAGACAGAAGGATGGAAAAGCCGATAGATGTACCTAGAGAATCTGCTACGGGAGTTCGAAAGCGCTCAACAAGTGAAAGCACCATACATGCCAGATAAAACCTTATCGACTGGACCGCGCTCAAAGCTGGCGAGAGATACCGTGACTCCGCTTACCCAGTCCAAAGAGATTCGGGACCGGCCAATCGCCAAAGGTGTTATGCCGAGAACTTCTTGAATAAGTATACAGACGCACCATGACCTTATGGCTCGTTGAACAATCTCGCGGTAATGTCACCGATGTACGCTTCCTCTAGTTCGTAGTCTTCACCACCCATCTTGTCGATTCCCACATACTCGAACGCTGCAACCACCTCCGGGACATCGAACCCCATGGAAACGAATCTGTCAACGAGTCCTTTATTGTAACCGTGATACCTGGTGCAGCGGTCAGGGAGAGAACAGCAGAGACCATGAGAGATGTGACGTACGCAACGAGTTTGGCTTTGTCTTCGTTTTCCTTTGCAAGTTGCATTCTCCTCTTGATAGAGTCCGGTGTGGCACCTCCGCTGGACTCGGCCCGCTCCCTCCTCGGCGCATTTGCATACCGTATTGCCCAGTCACGCGCCGTGTGCTCGAACTCGGTCTTGTTTCGTAGCAGCATGCTTGCCACTTCCGCATCCTGGGGATCTTTTGGCTCTGGTGTGCTGAGGAGGGACTGTAGGGAGATCAGGGCGGACTTGATTGTGAGGACAGGCGACCATGCGGACGACAGGGTGTCCAAGCAGATTGCTCCCTACGCCAGTCCACAGTCAGTGACTTTGGAGCATTATAACCATGTGGCATGCGCATACGGTTTGACTGCTGACGTTGGGATGCCAGATCTTGGTCTCGAACTTCATCACGGGCGGCCTGAAAGGGTACTCTGCTGGTATCTGTATGTCAACCCAGTACCTTCCGCCCTCATATGGAGTATCTGGTGGGCCGAGAAACTGGCCCCTAAGATGCGTCAGGTCATCCGCAACTACCGGTTCGATCAGTATCCTGGAGTGCGTGTCGTGCTGGATATCGGCGATTTCCTTGGCGACACGGCGAGTGCGACTGGAGCTCATTGTGCCAAAGTCCGCAGGTAACCGATAAAGAGTGATTGTGTCTTGAAGTCTAAGCTGGAAGTGCGGGTATGGCAGCACCTGAAAGGTTGCTCATGAAGATCTCCAAACGGTGGGGTTGTAAGGAGATAAGTTTGCTACAAGCAACTGAAGTAAGATAAGTGAGGCGGAGGGTGCTTGAGGTAGACTTTGTCGACTGCGAGGCGCGTTCGAGCAATAAGGAGAAGCCTGGTGCAGCCGCTGTAGAGGAGGAGATTGCTCTCTTCTGTCTGCTGCAGCCTGAAGAGGTTTTATGCGGCGTCCGAAGTCCCTTCAGATGCATAAGCTTGCCGGGAGTTGTTGAGGTACCCGTAGTGGGCACTCCCGGAGCTCAATGCTGCAGCAAGGTGAGGCTGTACAGCAAATGAGTGGTATTGCTGGCGGCAAAGACAGCGTATGTTTATCTTGAGATATGATGAAACGAAGGAGCAGCAGATCGTGAAACTTTTTCCGACGTGTCGAGCAGTCTTTGGCTCCTCGCCCGTCGGGAGCTTCTTCAATGTCTGACGCCCCGCAGCCTCCGATACTA
>QQTW01004285.1_pt1 | contig 10673 bp, 7 predicted proteins | sample 1904831 | NCBI WGS metagenome assembly QQTW01 (sample SAMN09435610, study PRJNA476489) | Subsurface metagenome, whole genome shotgun sequencing project.
ACTACACCCTATGGTAATCCCCTTCGCTCATGAACCTCTCTGGCAAACCCGTCTCCACGGCCTGGCGCACCTTCCTCTCCTCGCTGTCCACACAAGAAGACAAAAGTGCCGCGCGCCTGGTGTTGGTACACGATGAGTTGGAGTTGCCGATTGGGAAGATCAAGGTCAGAGAGGGAAAAGGGGCGAGCACAAAGGGGCATAATGGGTTGAAGAGTGTGCTCGGAGCATTGCCGGGGATGGATTTTACGAGGGTTGGGGTGGGGATTGGACGATGTGTAAGTCGGGAGAGTAGGGATGTGGCGGCCTATGTGATGAGAAAGATGACGCCGGATGAGGTGGAGATCCTGGCGGATGTGGCGGGGCAGGTGAGTGCAGTGGTGAGAGAGATAAGAAGGGGTGTTAGGTAAAGTGGAAGGTATTGGAAGTGAGACCATGCAATCGCCGCTCGAAAACCGTTCTCTATGTTCACGGTCATGGATAGCGCGTGCTGGAGACCTCCCAGAAAAGCGTCCAATCATGGCTCGCTGGATTGACTTGGTATGTACAATTATGCTGGCGAAGTATCATAAGCTGATCAGCTTCTCCGTCGCCTCTAGTAGGATATCGGCTATCAATCACAGTCAGTACTTCGTGCTCTTCCCGGCATGGCACCCGATTCGAGGCATCGGATGTCCACCATGCCAAGGCAGTGGCTGAGATGCCTGGAAACGTACCATGGTGTTTTTGGAAGATCAACATCGGCCTCAGCCTGACGGCCCTCTCACCACTTCCTCCGATATTAATACCCACCGTTTTAGCTCGTCTGGTAAAATCGTCCCGCCTCGGACTATCCCATGCCAGAAATGTCCCTTGGCCTTTGCCTCGCAAATTCTGGATCTCATGGGGATATTGCTGCGCAAGTCTCTCTAAACCAGCATATAGATACTCGCCAACATCAGCCGTGTTCTGGACAAGGTCCAAGCGCTCGATTTCCTGGACGATGGCACGGAACAGAATTGCTTTTGCCGGATCGCCCATCCAAGTGTTGAATTGCCGGTATGGTTTGTTTGGCCGAAGTTCTGAGTTGCCAAAGTAATATCCTGCAGTCTGGGCCTTTTTCGAAAACGTCACCATATCTGGTGGTTCGGGTAAATCCCAGTGATCGTGCGCCCACAATCTACCGGTCGCCCCAACGCCAGTCTGCACTTCGTCAACGATGAAAAGGACGTTGTGCCGCCGAGTGATGTCTCGGAGGCCACGGAAAAATGCGGGTGAGGCATGATTATCGCCGCCTTCGGACTGCACTGGCTCAACGACAACTGCTGCAACAGGATTGTGGAAGTTCTGGATAAGGTTCTCAGTCTCTGCAAGACAACGAGATTCCTCCGCTACGTTCTCCTGGACATGTTGATCCAGCGGATATTTCAAAAGGGGAAAAGAAGCCTGGGGCCAGTCAAAAGCAGGGATATCAAGCTTGTGTATTGGTTTGCTCCGTGTTGTAGAAAGACTGCCGAACAAACGCCCATGGAATGCCGACTTGAAGGATAAAATCGACATATGTGGTGATCCCGGAGACTCATTTTTCATGGTAGATGATATTTCGTCCGCGGTGAACTCTGCATCTGGACCACCTCGCTCCTGCCGCCTTTTCCACATGAATGCAGCCTTATATGCAGTCTCATTTGCATCCGAACCAGCCGTGGCCGTGAAAACCTGGTTTAAGCCCTTCGGCGCAACTTTCAAGATACCCGTTTCCAGGATCGAGGCCCAGTCGTGCTGAGGGAAGTTGCCCAAGGCCGGACGGTTGATCATGGCGCTGGCCATCTCAGGGGACATGGCAGCGGCCAGGAGTGCTGGATTGGAGTATCCCACGGGTATGGACGCGATCTGGGCATAGACGTCCAGCAAAACATTACCGTCAGGATCCGCAATATAGTTGCCGTAACTGTTCTGGTAATTGGCCATCATGTTTAGACTTCTGATATCAAATACTCGATCTAATTCGGCGATCGCTTTCTTGCTTCTGGGTCCAGGTATCGTTGTTCGAACATGAGGCCGCGTGGGTTCGTTGGGGATGAAGGTTTCCGGGTATGTGGTCGTCTCTGGCGTGGCTGTGGACGTCACCGTTGCGGGAGGTTTTGACGTCGCTGAAATACACCGAATCGTTCCATGATGGAAAAATGATCGAGCCTTGTAGCTTTTGCAGAGAGATGCCATCTTTATCGAGCTTGTGTCTTGAGAAAAGATAATTTGCCTAGCATAAAGCAGGCTTGCTTTCAGTAAGGTGCTGCGAGTTCAGTCTTTGGTATATGGAGCTCCAGTATCACAGATGTACAGCGGCCGATAAGCAGCCAATCGTCACTGAAACGGCGTAGCAGTGAATTCTTGATTATTTACGAAAAAGTGCGGGGGAGGGGCAAAAGTGTGACGTCGCGCGAGAGATAAGCGCATCGGGCTTTAACCCTAACGAGCAATTACAGCCGATTGGATTGTGGGGACGACAGCTCAACGGCGAGAACATTTCCCACGAGGCAAGTGGAGCAGAAACAGAAACTGGGCTCTGATGGGAGACAACTGTTTGTCTCTTCCACCCTTTCTCCCTACGGCCGCACCACCATCTTGGCGAAAGATATCCTACAAAATATGCATCCTCCTGCCGGTCATGGCCATTACTGTCCTTGAAGCTCAGCGACTTGTCTGAGGCCTAATTCCTGCATCGTACCATGAACCCCGTTCATCTCCACCTCCTCGTTATCCGATGAAGTCCCACTTATGCCATTGAACAGCATTGGCGGTATTTCGGCATCGTCTTCTGCGCATGCATCGTCGATTTGGGTGTAGTCCATGTGTGAAGGTACTGGAGGTGCTTGAGGAGGACTTGAGACACCATTGACCATCACCTGGCTTTGCTCGATTGGACCTTCTGGAGCAGTGTCTCTTAGTAAACTAACGTGCTGAAATATCACCACCTCAGGACTATCCTGCGCTGGGGGTGGTGGAGGCGGAGGCGGAGGCGGAGGCGGCGGGGTTTCAGACCTGAGCTGCTTCTTTGGTGTCGATTCCGCCTCACTTACTCCCATGCCATTGCTCTCTGCCTCGCCGTCCCTTTTGCGCTTGAGCCGGTCGCCGTTAATAAACTGCTCGGCAGGTGTCATGGGCGTTGTTGACCTGATAGGGGTAACGGTTTCCGGTCGAGGCTTCCCATCATCGTCATCTGACATGTCCATCCTGTTTTCGGCACCACTCTCCTCGTCTTGCTTCTTTTTGGCCGCATCCTTATTATCCCTTTCCCTCTTGCGGAGAACGGCCTTCTCGAAGAATTCAGTAACGTGCTTCTTGACATGCCGTTCTTGCGAAGGTGTAATCTTGGTCGGGTCTTCCACACGATTATGCTTATAGTCAGACTCCACCAGTTTCTTTGCAACCTGAGGGCATTTTAGCTCAAGGTTTCCTTGCAAGACATGCTACCCGGTGGTACGGACCTGTTTGGCAAATCGTTTAAGATCATCCTTGGGCAGCTTATGCTTATACTTGTCCATCACACCTTTGATTGGAGGGAAGAGCTACGATTATTAGCACTGCAAAACCGTCACTCTCCAGCCAAGCGACTCACAGTATTCTCATAAATCTTCTTTTGTTTTTCTTCGGGATACGCCCGCCACTTCTCTTTGCTGGCTTTAAGATCCTTTCGGGTATCGCTGGCAGCTGCCTGGGGGGTCGCGGACGCAGATGACTTTTCTCTCATTGTGCGGGCCTTCGCATTGGTGATCTCACTAATGATGTCTTCAAGCGCCTTATTGTTGGACGCCGACTTTTGAGGCGGCGGAGGAGGTACGGCTGGTAGGGTTGGCCTTGTCCACGTCGTTGCTCCTCGCGCATTGTAGTAGTAGGATTTCCCACTCTCCATCTTCACCTCGAACCAGCCTGGTGGTAATGTATTCTCGTACAAACGAGGTCGAAGAGGCCGAGCAGCATTGTAGAATGGCATTGGCCGCTGAGCGGGCATTGCTCGAGGACCGCCCGGTGCTCCAGATGGACCACGAGGAGCATCCAGGGAGCGGGATCGTGATCTGGACTTGGATGGCGAGCGGGATCTCGAGCGACCTTTGCGTTCAATTTTTCCACTCTCTCGTCTTACACTTTGATCCGCTTTATTTAATGGAGTCGAAGCGTTAGGGTCGCGCTTCTTTCGAGGTATCCGGTAAGCGGTTTGAAGGGTACTCCAAATTTCCAGCAACGCAGCACTCTGGTCCTCAACTCTCGCATCTCCACAGCCTTTGAGATTCTCGATGGTCCCTTCAATCTTGGAGTCTATGATCTTATTACGGGTGATCCGAGGGAAATGGTCAAGGATATCCAAGACCTGCAAAACAACATTGAAGTCATCTTTGAACAGGGCCAGCACAGAGTTGAGGATTTGATACCCATGCATCTTGATCACACGATTGCGGACCTTTTCGTCGTCGCTGCGTTGTATTCGGCCGAGGAGCTTGACGACAATCCATTTCTCTTTGCACTGCATAAGCGTTGCCATGACTTTGGTGACTCCATCTTCGTCAAGAGCCTTGGGCTCGACCTTGTTTACCCATTCTTCGTCGTCCTCACTAGCCTTCTTCTTGCGAGGCTTCTTAGCTACAGCAGTATCCCAGCCGTCGCCGTCTTCGAGCCCAAGAGCCTCCACTGTCGCCTGAGGTAATTTGGTACCTCGTTCGGTCTGAGTTTTCCCCCCGATGAAGCCGGTACAATTTGGTTCACCACAGTAACACGGTTGTGGTTCTGCTCCATAGCGGTCGACATTATAATTGAATACCAGTTCTTCACCAGCTTTGATCGACCGCCCAGCGAAGATGCCCATCCGGAGTTTGTCCCCGACTACCCATTTGTCCACGTAACAGTTGGGGTTGCAAGAATGGTTGCAAAATCGTCCCAGATTACCCTTTTTGGTTGCATCCACGTATTCGCCCTTGTTGAGAGACATGAAATAGAAGTGCTTGATCTTCTCGTCATCATACTGGCTCATGCGTCGACGAAAATGACTCTCCCCGATGACTTCGCCAATATATTCAAAAATGAAATCATTCGCTCTTAAATCCGTATCGGCACGGAGACCATAGCCTTTCTTCTCCGTTTTGAAAACGGTGACTTTGGCATACTGTCGTTGCTGGAAGCGTTGGTTTTGACAGTCGGCACCGCACCCGCAATCGCCGACACATTCCATTTTTGTTGCTCGGTTGATGCAATCGGAGTCTTCCCCACAAGCAGCATTGGTATGCGTTACAATGTCTAGAAGTACGGATTAACAATCAGCCTTCGTTCAGGACGGCTCTAGAGGACACTAACTCCATTCTTCCGCACAGTCGCAGTCCATGGCATGTTCCGTGGCACCAATAGCTTTAGATGAATAAATGCATCCTGGGATGACCTGGAAGTCGCCTTGGGCTTCGTCTGTCTTGCTGGGGTAGTCGTGGAATAACGTTGGGGTCCGAGGAACAACCTTCTGGGAGGTAGTCCGGGTCAACTTGAGCGCTTGTCCAGGCTCCTGTTTGACGGTAACGGCGCCTGGAACGGATGCTTCATGCTTTGGGGTTGAGGTGGCAGAAGACTGAGCGGAAGTGCCATGCTTCATAGGCAACTGCATCCCGCTCCCAGTCGCCGGTGAATTCTCATTGTCCCCGGTATTACCACGCCTTAGACGTCTGGACGGCTCCCTGCCCCTCATGGGGACGGTATCCGCCTTTTGTAGGTGCAGATCCTTCAGCCCCTCTTCAACAACGTTGGGGGTGGATGCTTGAGGGGTCGAGGGCGAGGATGTTGATCGTTCGTGCGCCGTTGGGTTCGCCATGATTGGTATGGTCAGATTGGTGAACAGAGTGAAGGTGCGATGACTGCGGCGACTAGCTATAACTGTGTAGTGAATTCACCATCAACAAAAGCATCGCAGGACGAGCGATCCTGACGTGGAGTTGACGAGTCAGATGACCCTGCCTAAGCCTGATTTCGGGATCATCAGAGAAACACTTAATCTAGAAGCTCTATCGTCTGATGGGAGTACCGAGCGACGGGCTTCTGGCTACGATATGGAGGCGACGTGACAGAAGGTACGATGAACGCTTGTCGAGATGATGGGACTGGCAAAAGAGCGGAAGGGTACTCTGGGCAGTCAATAATGAGGCTTGATTGAGCTGGGGATAGATCCTCAGGTGCCCTTACAGCAGATAGCAACGACACCGGCCAAACGTCGAAGTTGGCTGAAGCTGGAACTCATTCGTCCGTCACGTTTACGTAAATTATCGGGGCAATAACGACAGAAACCGACGTCCCGCGAAGCTCAGGAGCTATGACTGACTGAGTAGAGAGTTGAATCGGAGTGCAACAGATGTGCGCCCAAAGCAGAATTAAAGTGAATCCAAGAGCATCAAACGACGAAGCCGCGACTCGCGGCAACTCCCGCCTCCCATAAAGTCTAGAACATACAGTATTCTAGGACAAGAACCTCGTGTGCAGTGGCCCGCGAACAGCAACCTCTATCATACGGTAACGTACAGGACTGGTGGAAGATGTCAAAGAATGTCCCCTTTCAAACCGGACGAGGCAGTGGTGTGTCGATATATACTTGTGTACGGCGAACTTGCCTCTGTTCAGAAAGGACATCGGCGGCATCATGGAGGGGTAGCCTTGCAAATTGTCAACACCTTACAACTCATGCCGTCTTCTGTGAATCTCTGGAATTCTCCATAGGTGCTTTTGCGCGCTGAAGAAGGCAATCCTTTTGATATACTGCAACCTAAGTCCTGAGCTTAGTGTGGAATGTTGCTTGAAAGGAGACAACGTATCGAGTTGGAAGCACCAGGCAACGTCGGACCCGACTCCGCCCCTTAAAAACTAAAGGGGCAAGAGTATAGCTTTCTGGATTGATGCCGAGCAACTCAAAGAGCGGTGTGATGTCGAGTTGTTGCTATACTGGCACAGTCATCATATCTAGCTTGTAGACGTGGCCCAGTCTGACGGTGATGCTTGATGCGGGTATGCCCAAACAGACCGTGATAATGATATATATGGAGATCAAGTTCCTCGTTGATTCTTGGAGTACCTCAAAGTTGATTGCTTGCGGATACCTTCTCCTCGACAACCAAGCTGCAGTCGACAGATGAGTAGGTTTATGTGACACGGAATCGACGAGTAGTGGATTTTTGCATCAGACGGTCCACGTCTCTCATTCGTCGACGGCGACAGCCAATGCGAGGGCCGAATGGATATGAACATGGTCAGTGCCTTGAACGACGGTCTATCACAACATTTACATCTTGTACCACTGCGCAGATGATCGTCTGCATCTTGCCCTTTGCTTCTCCCCCCCTTCCCTCCCTTCGAAGGGCCAAAGCAGGAGGATTCTCAGAAGCAACTCGGAGAGGTACGCTTCTAACGTACTGGCGGCGGGCGACGTTAAGGTAGAGAGCCTAAGTTCGGCGCCGGACCATACCCAAACGAGGCCGCTGAATGCAAGCAAGATTCAGGGCAATCTCCAGCTGCATCTGCCAGCTGCAGCTTACAGAGAAGCTTCCATCTTTTCATGCCTTAGCTGCTGCGAAAGCCGGGCAAACAATTTCCCTATTTTCCTCGGCGATTTGGAGGGTAGAGCAGGGTACCTTGCGTTGATATGATACTACCTCCATCCTACTAATCAGGAATCGCCCTTCACCCAATTACAACCTCCAACCAGCTCCTTCTTTCTATTCTTTCTTTCTACCTGTATCGACTCTCCACCCAACTTTGACTTCTTGACCCATTCACGTTCTTCCCCTTTTTTGGATCCCCTTCACTTCCTTCGCCTTGAATTATGCCTTTTTGACGCTTCATTCATTCCTCTTCTTTCCCTTCAACGCGTTCCTTCCTGCACGCATGATCTAGTGTTCGTTCGCATACGTCCTTTCAGTCAACACTTGCATTCTTCACTACCACGCTTTCTGGCCGAATGCCAGATTCCTGACGATCTATGACTTTGAACGATGTCCATCTTTCCCGAACAACCCTTTGACGAACGCGAAGAGGTTCGTTAAACAACGTGCACCACGATGCAGCAGTGATAAGCTGATGCCCCACCCAATAGCGATACTTCCTTGCCGAGATCCTGAAAGATTCGCAGATATCTTCTGGAAACCTGCTCCGAATCATTCAAGCTGAACGCATCAGACCGAGATGGACGGAAATAGCCTTGCCGCACGGTGCGTGAATCGAATTGATCCACTCGCGCATCCCTACTTGGAATCGACGTTGCAATCACAATGCGCTTCCGAGCAATTCCAGCAACTGCTCGTCCGCTACTGACAGCATCCTTCCTAGGTCGGTCCGTCACGGCTTGCCAAAAGGCTTTCGACAGTCTGTATGCTCGCGTGTTTCAGATTCCACTTCAGCCCCTAGGTCCGGCACCGCTACCATCGCCCTCCCCGCGACAAAGAAGACGGCCTGTGGCGACTGCTGCAAATCCCATGACCCTCAGTCGAGAGCTTCAACCACGCGGCTCAGGCTTTGCGACTATCAACGACCCTCCTGAGACGACTGCTTATCCAGTTGCACTGGCAGACCCTGGAGATCAACGGAAGAAGAAGCGTGGTCGGCCGAGCAAGGCTGAAGTGGAAATCAAAGCCGCCGAGTATGCTGCCCGAGGCGAGCCTTATCCACCACCGAGAAAGCCCAAGAACCCCAAGCTTTCTATGGAAGGAGGAACTACGACAGGTTCAATGGGTTCTTCGATTATGTTTACCCCGGTGACCATGGGTCCAGGTCCGACGGAACAATCATCGTCTGGAAAGAAACGTGCGGCCAAGGCCACTCCGCAGTATGAGAACCGAGTTCCAAGTTATGGTGGTATGCAAGCCAATCCTCAGCAAATCCATGGAGGAGTGGGCAATTCTACGGAACAACCTATAATATTCAGCCAGTTTCCTCAGCCTGAAACCACCACTACCGGTATCCGACCTGGTGAGGAACATGTGATTGGAGAGGACAGCAGTGGACACACTCGACAGGCAAAGAGCGAACAAACAAGCCCACCGGAGAATGTTGCCCTTCACGAGCGGATGTCTCCACCACCAGGCACCGAAGCGGACGACAGCGTCGGAGGCCCGGCCGAACAGCAATCAAGGACGGAGGATGCATCCTCAGAAGCCATACTCGAGCCCAAATGAGTTTAATATCTAATTAATTTTCAGGAGAGATGGAGCATGGATTGGATGATTTCTAACGACTGGATGCTTGATGCACAACTATACATGGCGGTATCAGTCTTGCAAATTTGAACGTCTACGGAAAAGCAATCGCTCTTACGCATTCATGTACAACGAGCCAATGGCACAGGCGGTTTTCTGACATCGGTACTTTCACGACACACTATCTTACTTTCTCTTGCTCTTTCTCAGCATCATTGTCACTCAGCATTGCCATTTGTAAACGCATTTTATTGCCGATTTGGGATTCACACTTAGATCTTAGCTTGGAGCCTGATGGAACAGGACATGGTATACGAGAGCACCCACAACAATAGGTGTCACTTCTTTCATGTATTATTTGCACTTAGACAGATTCACGAATTGGAAGCATTTTCCCACAACAGGGGACGACAGCTTTTGGCAACAACAGATACCATGGTCATAGTGAATCTTGGTCCGATCCTCTTACGCCAAGTTCCGTCGAGTCGCTATGTTGACATTGTGTGAAGAGAGTTTCTTTACTGCTTCAGAGGAGAATTGCAAATTGACCGACGCGCTGAATGCCGTCTCAACGTGGAGATTTGCACCATGGGTATCTAAAAACAGGTTAAGCAACGCCAGTAGCCTGCCTGAGAGGACCTTGAGTTGGTCAAGAGACCACCTCTCCCAGAATATTCCTAAGCATCGTCATCATGAACGGTACCATCCCGTCTGATGTTTAGTCAGTAGGATGCCAGCATGATAGCGACATGGCACTACTTACGGTACATACCGGCCTCCAGCGTCCTCAATATTTTGTATTGTTTCCTCTGGCAACTATCAATAGGCATGGTTGTCAGCTTCCGTAGCTGGGCTGGCACATGGAATATCGACACATGGACCGGAAGGAAAACTTGAACATCTAGACCAATTTCCTTGGCCCGATAGCTCGATGATATTGAACTACAAAACCTTTCTCGAGATTGGATGACATGGTCGAGCGCGCTAAATAAGAATGGCCGCGGATGCGCTAAGCCTTACAATTACCAATGAAGATCTTTTACTTTATTTCAAACCGAACCGGAACATCCCTGACATCCGCCGCCAAGTGTCATACTGTTCGACGGGCAACTTAATACAAAGACGATAACCGTGAGTCTGTGACAAGCAGACCATGAGTTTTGTTCCCGGAAACCAACAACGCTATTTGCGTGCCTGCATGGTGTGCTCCATCGTCCAAGTGCAACAACGCTTCATCCGAGAAGGCTGTCCCAATTGTGAAACCTTCCTTGGCCTTCAGAATCACCCTGATGGTGTCCAACAATGCACCTCGCAAGTTTTCGAAGGCCTAATCACGCTCGCCGATCCATCGCAGTCATGGGTTGCTCGGTGGCAGCGGTTGGATGGCTATGTGCCTGGCGTATATGCTGTAAAGGTTGTAGGTCAGGTAAGTTGTAGCTTGCTATCGTTCATGGATATCCAATATCGAGAAAGGTTTTGTAGTTCAAT
>QQTW01004286.1_pt1 | contig 10670 bp, 13 predicted proteins | sample 1904831 | NCBI WGS metagenome assembly QQTW01 (sample SAMN09435610, study PRJNA476489) | Subsurface metagenome, whole genome shotgun sequencing project.
GTGTTTTCATTTTCTAGATTTCTCCCTTAAACTTGTTTTGCAATGTATTTTTTCAAGCGACAAATTAACTTGAATTTATTAAGCAACAGCAGAAGCAGCGCGGTCGAAGTAGCTTGCTAGTTCAGACATGATGGCACTGCAATCACCTTGAACAATTCCAGGAGCTTTAGGATCGTTGGCGATATTGATCGCGATGTCCTTCATCTTTTGCACGCCAGAAGCGGTAGAACCACCAGGTACGCCAAGTGCTTGATATGTTTCGCGCAGACCGTTTAAGCAGCGATCGTCTAAAACGCTAGCGTCGCCAGCCATTAGTGCGTATGTAACGTAACGCAAGATAATTTCCATGTCGCGCAGACAAGCTGCCATCCGACGGTTGGTATAAGCATTTCCGCCTGGTTGGATCAGTTGAGGCTGATCTTCAAACAAAGCGCGCGCAGCATCAGAAACAATGCTAGAAGCATTTGTGCTGATCCGGTTTACCGCGTCAATCCGCTTGTTACCTTCTTTGACCATATTCGACAGTGCATCAAACTGATTGCCGCTCAAAAATTCACCTTTTGAATCAGCTTGAGAAACTACCTTGGCGAATGCGTCTAACATGAACTCAATTCTCCTACTTGACTTTGTTGAGTGCAGTTTTGATTAAAAATGCAAATGTTAATCAGATAAGACAGGTTAAGCAGAAATACTCAATTTTCAAGTTGCTATTAATTTTTACTCACAAGCTTAAGAAATCTGAGAAATTTCTTGGTTATATGAGAATTTAGCAAACTCGATTACTTCATGACTTTGCCTGTAATTTATCCTCTCTAGGTTATGTTTATACAATGCTGCCGTTCCATTGTTTATTACAAATTATTAATGTTGATTTTATGCAGGTCTTAAAGTTTAAAGTCGGCTTTCAGCAAGGCTTTTAACCGTTGCTATTAATTAAATTTCATTACAAAACTTTATAGTATTTATACTTAAAATAACTGACGACTAGATATTAAGATTAATTTAATAGTTGCGCAAGGTTAGCAATAGTAAGGCTTTTTGCTAAAAATTCATTATTGAATTAAATATTTTGTAAATTTATATAAATAATATGTGTTCAAATATTACTGTTAATTGCAGCACTTCTGCGCCGCAAAACCTCTAAAAGCGTCACAAAAGCAGAGGGAGGAGGAGCAGTAACAGAAATCAACTGCCCAGTCAAGGGATGTTGCAATTGTAGTTGCCAAGCATGGAGCGCTTGACCTGGTAAGTTAACACCAATATTTTTGCCCGAACTGTAAAGAGGATCGCCAACAATGGGATGACCGATATGAGCGCTATGGACGCGAATTTGATGAGTTCGCCCAGTTTCTAGCCGGAAGTGAATGAGAGTATAGTTACCCAATCTTTCTTTAATTTGCCAGTGGGTAATAGCAGCACGTCCGCCCTTTTCTACTGGGACAACAGCCATTTTTTTGCGATCGCCATGATGGCGACCGATAGGCAGATCGATTGTGCCACTAGACGTTGATGGCACGCCATAGACGACACCTAAATACTCTCGGCGGGCTGTTTTAGCTTTGAGTTGTGCTTGCAGGTTTTGCTGGGCAAAATCAGTTTTAGCGATCGCGATCGCTCCTGTTGTATCTTTATCCAAGCGATGGACAATACCAGGACGCTGTACGCCACCAATACCTGGTAAATTTGGGCAATGAGCTAAAAGAGCATTGACTAAAGTTCCGTCAGGATGACCAGGCGCGGGATGCACTACTAAGCCTGCTGGCTTGTTAATAATCAGTAAGGAATCATCTTCGTAGAGGATATCTAAAGGGATATCTTCAGCTTTGAGATCTAACGGTTGGACATCAGGAATTTCGACAGATAGCAAGTCGCCTGCTTGAACAATGATTTTTTTTGAGGTGCAGGATACGCCATTAATCTGCACGTTACCTTGCTCGATTAACTGTTGCAGGCGAGAGCGGGATAAATCAGGTAAATTGGCAGCAAGATAACGGTCTAGGCGATCGCCTTGTGCTTGAACTTGGAGAGATTTTAATATAGTCATTAGAATTAGTTATGGAGTGGGCAGTAATAAAGTTTACGCATAAGTGAGGCGGTAGTATGGATGCGCCAACACAATTAGCTACAGATATTTGGACTGTGGCGACTTGGGATGATTATATTCAGACAATTGAAAACCCAGCTTATGAGCAGGCAAAAGGTTTCTATCACAATGGGAGGATGTTGATTGATATGGCTCCTACAGGCTTTAGTCACTCCTGCGACCATACAATAATTCTGTTTGCTGTTAACTTATTTTGTACTTTAAAAGGTATTCCTTTAAACGGGCAAATAGGCTGTAGTTTTCGTAAATTAGGACTGCAAGAGTGTCAGCCAGATTGCTCTTATTATGTGGGTGAAAATGCAAATTTAATTCCTAAGCTAACTAAAATTGTAGACTTAAACAAATACCCTGCACCCGATTTAGCAATTGAGATTTCTGATAGTACGCTTTCTAGTGATATAGGTAACAAACGGCTTTTGTATGAAGAATTAGCGGTCAAAGAGTATTGGGTAGTAGATGTGCAAAAAGCCCAGATAAAAGCATTTACTATTGCTGGTGGTGGTAGTCAAGCGATCGCACAATCAACGTTATTGCCTGGATTATCCATTAGTTTATTAGAGGAAGCTTTACAGCGTACTAGAGTATCAGACCAAAGTACAGTAGGTGCTTGGTTATTGCAGCAATTTCAAGCAATTTAGCTTGGGCGGCAGCTTGATAAAATATCGTGTAGATTGACTACTTGACCGATAACTGCGATCGCTGGTGCGCCAAATTGAGCGGCTTCAACTTGCGCCACAATGGTTTCAAGAGTACCAATTAATTCTTCTTGTTCTGGGCGAGTACCCCAACGGACTAAAGCAATCGGCGTATCTAAACTTAATCCTGCTGCGTGTAGTTGCTCAGTAATATAAGGCAAGTTGTGAATGCCCATATAAATTACGATAGTTTCTGAGCCTTGAGCGATCGCCTGCCATTTGACTATTGGACGATACTTGCCCTTGGCTTCATGCCCTGTAACGAAGGTAACTGAGGAGCTATAGTCTCTATGAGTTAGGGGAATGCCTGCATAAGCTGGGGCGGCAATTCCTGAAGTTACGCCAGGGACGACTTCTACCGATATTCCTGCTTTGACCAAATCTTCCATTTCTTCGCCGCCGCGACCAAATACAAAAGGATCGCCACCTTTTAACCGCACTACTATGGCGTTATCTTCAGCCTTTGCTATGAGTAGTTGATTAATTTCCTCTTGACTTAGCGAATGACGACCGCGACGCTTACCTGCATCTATTTTTTCAGCTTGAGGATTGATACTAGCGAGTATTGCCGCACTAACTAAAGCATCATAAACTACCACGTCTGCACACTCTAATAAAGCCTTACCTTTGAGGGTAAAAAGTCCTGGATCTCCTGGTCCTGCACCTACTAAATAGACTTTACCTATATACTTTCTTGCCGTTGTGTTGTGGTTCATTCCTCAACTAAATCCATAATTAAATTAGCTAATTGCGCGCTAGCACCGATTGGTTCTAGTAGCTGGAGATGAGCAGATGGGAATTGGTTGTTTAGTTCTTCTACAGTAGATGCGATCGCATCGGTAATGCCGCCAGCAAATAGAAAGTATGGCACAATTGCGATGCGCTGATGACCAACATCTACTAGTTCTTGCACCCGCGTGGCTAACTTTGGCGGTACAGCCCAGTATGCCGCTAATGCGCCTAATTTACTGGCAATTTTTTCTACTGCTACTTTAGCATCAAGGCGGCGACTACCATGAGCAATTAGTATGCTTGCATCTGTTGTAGTAGTTGCCATTTGACTTGCCAAAAGGTCAGTTAGTTTAGGGTGGGTTCCTAAGTGCGATCGCAACTCTACTAACAATTTTTGTCCAATTATTTGTCTTGCTTGCGCAACTTCTGCTGGGATGTCTTCTGTGACATGAACTCCAGCTAACAGAAATAATGGTATTACTTGGATGCGGTTATAGCCAAAAGCAAGCGCGCGATCGCCAAACTCGACGATTTGTTGGTGCAATGGTGTAGGACTTAGTTCTAAATACGCTGTCTCTACCAAAGGTTCTGCTAGGTAAGCTAAGGTTGAAGCATTTGCTGTAGATGTGTGCTTATTGCTATTACTGGCTACTAGGGATAATTTTTCTTGGTCAACAGCCTGCGACTTTTGCTGATAAATCAGTTTAGCTAATTGCTCCATCGCAATTTGTGGGCGCGGATCGCGGCTGCCGTGAGATACCAATAGATAGGCAGATGGCATTTTGTCAGTATATGGCTGCAATTTTTTAGGTTGAATATAGTACTTATTATGCGATCACGTTTGAGCTAACTTTCTGTATAATTTGCTGCTATTTTTAGTTTAGCTAATATGTTAAAAAGTCAGCAGGTAGTTACCTGCTGACTTATGCTAGTTCTAAATTAATCTTAAGCTAGATTAATTAGGTTGAGCTTCACCTACTGGATCTGCAATGTAGCGAAAAGTTGGTTCTGAGTTCCAAGGACCGCGCTCGTCTTTGCCATTAGATGATAAGTTATAGTAAATATCAACAGTTTCATCTGGCTGAATATTACCAAACATCGGATCTGTTAACTTACCCATTGCATCTAAAGCTTTCATGAACATTTGAGTGTGAGAAATCTCTCTTGTCAAGAGATGCACGAGTGTCTTTTTTGTTCCTTCATCAGTAGCCAATTTAATCAAAGATTCGTAAGTTTGACGCGCACCAGCTTCAGCAGCAATATTTGCTCTTAGATCCCGTACTACATCGCCACCTTCATTGAGATAGCTTGCAGTCCATGTATTACCTTGACTGTCTAGAAAATGGGGACCCATACCACGTACAGCAAACAAAGTACTCTTATAAGCTTCTGTTTGATCGACATTTTTTGTATGAGATTCGATCATTTTTCCTACCATCTCCAAGTGTCCAAATTCTTCTATGGCAATGTCTTGGAGCATATCTTTGATGCCTGGGTCTTCAACGTGAAAAGATTGTACCCAATACTGTAAAGCTGCTGAAAGTTCACCTGTAGCACCACCAAATTGCTCTAAAAGTAGTTGAGCAAAACGTGGATCTGCTTCTTTGATATCTACCGTATGGATAGTTTCTTTTTTGTGAAAAAACATAGATTCATCTCTCTTTTGGTGGATCTTATTTCGGCAGACAGATAATAACTAGTAGCTACAAACTAAGCATTACTATCTGGTCAAAAATGACTTTTATTTATTCATGCTAATTGTTAAGTTATATACAAACATATGCCTAAAGAAAGAATTGCCGAGGCAATAGGTATATCTAACAATTGCAGTGAGCGCAAATTTGATTATTCTAAAATTTATTAATCTAGTTAAAAATTTTACTTAACTAGGTATTTTTAGTACCTAATTTTACTTAAAAAAATTAAGCTTATTTGGCGTTGAGGCGATCGCTCTATTGCTTTTGGGCAGAGTAGGTATAAAAGTTTTGCATAATTCCTACTGTTTGAAAACGGTAGAAAGGAATTGCTGGACTAATTGATAAATCAGTACGATAAATACTAAAAAGGATAAAATTTTGTCTTTGGGTAGTTCTAGAGATAATTTGCTGAATTTGCGGGCGGCTAGAATCAACTATTGAAGCGCAGGAGCTTTGCACCAAGTTTTCAAATGCTTTAGGTACTTGGCTGCAAACATCATCTGTAAGATAATTTGTAAGTTGTTCTACAGCATACTGTTCGTAGGTAGGTTTGTCAGGGTTAGTTACCGCCATCACGGAGCCTACAGCAGCCAAAGCTAATAGACCAATATAGCCAAAAGATTTTAAGCCTTTCATATAGTTGAAGATAGCGATCGCTTATACTGCACAAACAGTGAGTTTTTACTGTTTGCTAATCATATTTTGCCAGATGTGTAAGTCTTCAGGACGATCGACATCCGCTAAACTAGGTAAATAGGCGATCGCCAAGTTAAGTTTTTTGGCAATATTTACTGTTTGTTGCAATACACGTTCAGTTCCCCAGTCAATACCAATAAATAGTTCTGGGATTAAACGATTTACACCAATTAAATAATAGCCGCCATCTAAAGCAGGACCGAGAACTAAGTCGCAATTTTGGTGCAATAGTTGAAAAGCTTGAGCGATCGCTATAGCCTGCAACTGGGGGCAATCGCTACCGATAATTGTTACTGATTTTATACCATTTTGGCAAGCATCAGCGATCGCTTTTGTCATCCGACAACCCAAATCGCCTGTACCTTGTGCTACATACTGAAAATCTTTTCCTAGCCACTCTTGCATTAACTGCTGTTCGCCACCAGCAAAACGCACTTCTATTGAGACAGGATGCAAGTTTTGCAGTTCTCTTGCTTGCAATAGCACGTACTCTGTCATTTGGCGCTGGAGTGTTGCTGCTCCTAGCGCGCCTAAAGCTGGTATTAATCGAGTTTTTGTTTTTCCTGGCTCTGGATAGCGGGTAAAGACAATCAAGCGTTCCTTTGCCATTTTCTAATTTTCACTAAAGAGAAGTAATTTTTAGGAATATTTATTATTTAGCACTCAGTTAAAAGATTGCGCTGGCATTGCAATTAATATAGATTCTTCTAGATACATTTGCGGTTTTAAAATTAATTTTATAGTTAGTGCATTGCTGGAAAGTTGATTCGCTATCCAATATAAACTAATGTACAAGGATAAATCGAGCGAGTTTGAATTGTCAAAGAACGAAAAGACGTACAAATATACCAGCGAATAGTCTCTGTGTTTGATTTTATAAATTATTTAGCGGTAATAAGATTGTAAGCTCGTGTAGTCAAATAATAGCTTGAGCATTTAGGATGCTGAGAACCTAAAATGTAGTAATTTTGATATGGTATTGCTGAAGTAAGAAGTTAGCAATGAGCAAGTAATGAAAAAAATAGTTGAAGTTTTACCGGATGAACGTGCATTGATCGAGCGATCGCGCGACATCATGCTAGAAAAAATCAATACAGCTATTGCCGAAAGAGGGCTGTGTACAATTGCCTTGTCTGGGGGAAGTACGCCAAAACCGCTGTATGAAGCACTTTCCCGCCAGCAGTTGCCTTGGGATAAAATTCATATATTTTGGGGAGACGAGCGCTACGTACCACCAGATGACCCCGAAAGCAATCAATTGATGGCGCGTACAGCTTGGCTCGATCGAGTAGCAATTCCTGAAGGCAATATTCATCCTATGCCTACAGATGAAGCAGATCCAGCCGTAGCAGCAAGCAAGCACGAAAAAGAGTTGCAAGAGTTTTTCCAAGTGCCAGTAGGAGAATTTCCTGTATTCGATATAATTTTGCTGGGGATAGGAGATGATGGGCATACAGCATCTTTATTTCCGCATACAGAAACACTAAAAGTTAGCGATCGCTTAGTTACAGTAGGAAACAAGGACGGACAACCTAGAATCACCTTTACCTACACGCTAATTAACCAAGCTCGCTATGTAATGTTTGTAGTAGCAGGTGCAAGCAAGCAAGCGGCATTAGCACAGATTTTTGCACCAGATGGGGATGCATCTACTTACCCCAGTCGATTGATTCAACCGCAAGGCGAACTGTGGTGGCTGCTAGATCGAGCGGCGGGAGAACATTTGCAATAGGAGTTGCCTTAAAATAGTTATTTCCATCTGTTTGCTTGTAATTAGCTCAGGCTAAAACTGAAATAGGTAAAAGTATCTTTTTCTACCCCACGCTTGTAAAATTATCCTTCTTATTTTTATCTGACTTATGATCGTCTGCCCTAATTGCAATCACTCCAACCCTGAAAGCGCGCAATCTTGCGAAGCTTGCTACACCCCTTTGCCAAGCACGACAAATTGCCCTAACTGTGGGGCAGAAGTTCAGTCAGATGCTACATTCTGCGGTCAATGTGGCTCTAATCTTACTAATGCTAATGAAGCAACAGAAATCGGAAATAGTGGTGCTAATCTTATGAATGCAAGTGAAGAGACAGAAGTAGGCGGACTAAGTGGCATTCATCCTACCAATGCAACAGAAGTAGAACCGAGCGTTGCTACTAACGTTTCTTCCCCAGTACCCGATCTTATGACTCCCGAACCTTTGGTAGCACCAGATCCATTAGTTGTTAGCACTAATGAAGTAGAAGCAAAGGTTGTACCAGCAACTCAAGCGTCAGTGCAAAAACCAACAATGTCTCAAGAGCAAGAACTAAATTCGCTATTGCCAGATATCCCGACAATGGCTGAGGAACAAAAAGCACCACCAGTTCCAGTAGCAAATCCTGCCCCCAGTTCTAAGACGCAATTACAACTGCAAAAAGCTAGGCTTTTGCACGTCCAGACAGATACATTAATAGAATTGCCGCCAAATCTATCAGTAATTCATATCGGCAAGCCAAATGATCGCGTACCACCAGATGTAGATGTAGCAGGTTTCCCCAATTCAGAAATCGTCTCGCGGGTTCATGCGGATATCCGAGTAGAGAGTGATGCCTATTATATTGAAGATGTAGGTAGTGCTAATGGTACGTATATTAACAACTTACCTCTATCATTAGGCAATCGTCATCGCTTACGAGCAGGCGATCGCATTGCTCTGGGTAAGGGAGATTTAGTCACCCTCTTATTTCAAATTTCTTAGCCACTTTCGAGCGATAACATACTGGCAACGTGATTACACTAATGCTTTTGCATCCGCAGAATTCTACTCCAATGCAAAGTTGGAAATTTAAGGACAAATCTCTAATTCGCATTGGGAGGGCAACAGATAATGAAGTTGTCCTCTATAGTTCTGTAGTTTCGCGCCTGCATTTAGAACTGCGAGAAACTAATGGAAATTGGCAGATGATTAGTCGGGGTGCAAATGGAACTTTTGTAGGCGAAGAAAGAATTTCTCAAGTGCCAGTTGTAGACGGGACAATTTTCCGAATTGCGCCTTCAGGACCAAAGATTCAAATTAGGCTGGGGGATGTGGCGATCCCAGAAGCAAAGGCAGCAACAACAGAAAGCAATTAGATTTCGGTGATAAAACAACAAGCGGTAGGTGCGATCGCATCTGCCGCTTACTTTGTCCTGGAACCATACAAATCCTTAGCTGTCCTACTTGTTAGAGGTTTTACTAAAGGTCAAACTCTCTCCTTTTAACCGACTTCTGTAATAAGTCTCTCAAGCTATGAACGTACAAAAATTAGGAAAAGTAGTTGTTTTAGGAATTGGTTTTACTTTGGCATTGAGTTCGGCAGCATTCCTTGCATCACGACGCAAGACAAGCCTTGATGTCATTGAGGGTGATGTAATCGCCTAGTGATGCGCGGCTGCGGTTGGTAATAACGTGCATAGGTGCGTTCGGTTCGCCTAAATCAGAAACGACAACTAATGCTTCGCTCATATCTTCATGTCTGGTGTAGCGGCTAAGAGTGACAAGGCAGCGAAATCCTGCCCCAGTCGCTGCTAGCAAGCCATTACGCGAGTCTTCGATCGCCAGCGTATCGCTGGGCGATAAGTTCAGCTTTTGTTGCGCCAGTAAATAGATATCTGGTGCTGGCTTTTTTTTCGGAACCATATCGCCTGCAAATATTTGAAAATGCGCCGCTTGCTCCTTACCGACGACGAACTCTAATACAGTACGTACAGATTCTACCGCCGAGGTTGAAGCTACAACTAGCGTCCAGCCTGCGGCGATCGCCTCGCGGGTCAATCTAGCAACTCCAGGTCGTCCAGGCAAGCGTCCGTCTCTTACCATCTCTTTGTAAATCTCCGTTTTGCGCTTATGCCACTGGACCAGCATATTGCTTTGCTCTTCAGCATCAGTAGGCAATCCTGCTTTTTGCACAAATTCAGGAGTCAATATACTTGCCATCCGCTCTTTACCACCACCGATTTGGACTTTTTCGGCGTACTCAGCCTCACCCCACTGCAAGGGAAGATTAAAATCCTTAAAGGTTTGGTTAAAGGCGGGCAAGTGTCCGTCATGTTCTGTATCTGCTAATACGCCGTCGCAATCGAAGATAATTGCGCTCATGTTAGTGTTTCCCCTAAAGCTGCTTTTCCTACTGAATCAAACTTCATCCTAGTCAATTGCCCAATTTTTTACACTCGACCGCCATACTGAACGGGTAATAAAGCTTTAGCGTTATCTTTAGTTTGCAATTCTAAAGCAGCATGATAAGGCCAGTAAGGATCGCGCAGCATTTCCCGTGCCAAAAGCACAATATCTGCACGGTTGTTTTGGATAATTTGTTCGGCTTGGTTGGCTTCAGTAATCGAACCTACAGCCGCTGTTGCTATTTCTGCTTCTTTGCGGATCTTTTCAGCGAAGGGAACTTGCCAATCTGGGCCAAAAGGATAGTTTTTGTAATCGGGAGTATTAAAGCCAGAACTGCAATCAATTAGATCTACGCCTTCTGCTTTCAGCTTTTTCGACAGTTCTACCGAGTCTTCTATTGTCCAACCGCCTTCTACCCAATCAGAACAAGATAAACGAGCAGCTAGCGGCAAGCGATCGCTCCATACTTCTCGCACAGCGCGAGTTGTTTCTATAACAAAGCGAATTCTATTTTCAAAACTGCCGCCATATTCATCTGTACGTTTGTTAGATAAAGGCGAGTAAAAACTATGTGCCAAATATCCGTGAGCAAAGTGCAACTCCAACCACT
>QQTW01004287.1_pt1 | contig 10670 bp, 8 predicted proteins | sample 1904831 | NCBI WGS metagenome assembly QQTW01 (sample SAMN09435610, study PRJNA476489) | Subsurface metagenome, whole genome shotgun sequencing project.
ATAGGGATCGACAGCGCTAATAGGTCCATTTTGCATCCCTGTCCGACCTGGGAGGGGATACCACTTACCGTTAAAGTAAGGAGTACTGTACTATTACCAGTAAGTAAGCATTTCTTAACGGCAATTACATAGCAAAGGCGTTCACAAGATACTATAGCTACCACTTTCACCATCATCTTAACAATTATACTTTTACAGAGGCCTAGTCCTCCATGTTTCAGCTCTGGTAAAGCGAGTGATGGCAACTAAGTCTCCATACTTTCCAGAAGCCTTATCAGCGTCGACCTGACGACATAATACTCATCTCTAATGACCACCCAAAAGAGCCGCCGTGGTGAACAAACTGATATATTCGATTAGATACAGAGGTTAAAGCACTAAGAACGGGCGTCAGCGTCCACTGTTCCGGGATCCTGGTTAGCCGTGGCAAACAAAACATGCAATGTCCCGTCTTTTCCAACACCAATCCTCAGCATCCAGCAATAAATTCGCCAGATCACAGCCTCACCCATCTCCAGCGTCAGCGACACGATCTTTCAGGTTCGCTCGTCCCTCTCCAAGCCAACAACAGCCTCTCGCGACACCAGGAATCAGCACATCTCGTTTCCGCGACCCACCCAGCTCGAAAGACGAGATAGAAACCTCGTTCGACGAGCCCGACCAGTCATCTCCACGGCTGCCTTCGAGGTCACGTTTCTCGTCTTCGGCGTCCCAATACCGAGATGTCGTCGTTGATGATCTCGATGACGAGAACGAGGGGGACAATCTGAAAACTCACAATGCCCCACCTAGAAGCGGCCCAAATGTGTCTGAAGAGGTCCAGGACGACGAGCTAGCAGACCTCGAGTTCCTGGAGCGCCTACGCGGGACACGACAATCTCAACATTTCAGACACGCTGACATAGACACTTCTTCTGGCGACGAAACCTTCGCCACCCCCGTCGCAGCACGAAAACGAAGACGGCTAGAAAACAGGACAGATCATGACTTCAACGCCATAGATGACGACTACCAGCTGGACCCCTTCCCCAAACAGCCCACATCCAACAAAGAGAACCACAACAACCAGCGACCAGCAGCCATCCCTTCCGACTTCAATTCCGAAACCGACCTCTCGTCCTCCCCTACCAACCCCCACCCCAGCACAACCACCTCCCGCTTCAAATTAAAAGCAGCGCACCCGCAAATCGCCACCTCCACCGCCACCTCCCTGGCGCAAACAACCCCCACGGCAAACACAGCGGGGCACAGACCGCTCTTCCGCCCAAATGCCAAGCAAGACCCCTCAACCAGCCCCTCCCTCACAGAAAACCTGCCTCCCGCCTTCTCCCCCTCCCGCCGCCGCGGCGGAGGCGGAAGACCAAGAGACTACCTCCCCAGCGGGGCGGCCGACACGGTCCGCAACCTGATCTTGGGGCTTGGCGTTACGGATCCGCACCGGCAGGGGCACCGGCAGGGTAGTACTGGTCGAGAGATCGAGAGGGTCCGGGTCGCGGGTGTGCTTCGCGGGAGCCTGGGTGGGAGATATGTCATGTTAAGGGATGAGGTGGGGAGGGGTTGGGTATTGATTGGGCTGGGCTCGTCCGATGGGCTGGGCGGCGTCAAGGGGGCACGGAGGAGGGGCGTTTCGAAGGGATCGGTGCTGAGTGTGAAGATGGGGTGGGATGTTGATCTAGATCTGAGCGGTGCGGACATGCAAGGAAAAGAGGAGGAGGAGGACGCGGGTGAGAATAGGAGGGACGCAGCGTGGAAAGTCGCTGTGCTTTGGGATGTGCTGGATGCATGATCGTAGCCCCGTCTATGGGATAAACAATGAACGACTCAGCATTCACTGCTCCACGTTTGCCATATTGGGCTTTCCTCACACCGTAGTCCTCATAAATTGCATAGCCATCCAACTACGGCAACTTCAAATCTCTGTCACAGAGACTCACCACTCCTGAGGTTATCATATAGCACCACCTCCTCATTCCCACGAGCTCTCCCCAAACAACCCGCCCAAGAATCCAGCCTTCTTCCCCCTCTCCTTGCCCGCTCCCTTCAAGCTCTTGACCTTATTATCAGCACTCTTCGCCACCCTACCCTCTCTCACCTTCTCCCTCTCCTCCACCCTGCCCTTAGCATAGTAATTGATGGCACTTCGCCTTCCGCCCTGCGCTCTACGGATCATCTCCTTCTCGTTCTCCACCGCGCCCCGTTCCGTCACACACGTCGCGCTGGCCTTACTTCCGGATTCAGAGTGAAAGCTGGAGTTTGTGGTTGCGCGGCGGAGGAGGGCGGGGACCTTGAAGAGGGAGGAGGGGTTGTCTGCGGAGGATCTGGAGGTGAAGAAGGCGAGTTTGGAGCCGGTATGGGTGTGGCCGCTGCTGGTGGTTGCGGATGAGGTCGAGGCAGATTGGCGAAGTAAGGATAATCGATCGACGACGTTGGCTTTGGTTCTGCGCTCTGTTGCTTGAGGGCGGGCGGTCGGGAACTGAGGTTTCTTGAATGCCGGTCTTTCGTCGTCGACTATGAAATCAGCTAGGCCTTCGTCTGGGTCTTCGTTCTCCTCGTCTGCTTGGCGTAGGTGGCGGTCGAGATTGACGTAGGCTTCTGCTTCTTGTTCGTCGTCTTCTGAGCCGTCGAGGTCGGGTGTCCCTTGTTGGGAGTTCGCTTCGTCAATGAGGAAAGAGACATGTTCACGGATCTCGGCAAGGGTCGAGGGCTTGCGACGAACGGAGCCGATTTTGTTGCTTGTCGGGCGATGGGGAGGTGCTCGACGATTAATGAAATCGGCTGTGGATGTTTCAAGAGGTCGCCTGCGCTGCAATTGATCGTCAACCACGGGAAAATCGGTCTGACTGGTGGTTTCTTCGGCACTTCGTGTCTGCGACTGCATATCCTCCGTCTGTTCCACCTCAGTAAAAGGTATCTCTTCGTCTTCAATCGCATCTCGGTCTTCAATGCTTTCAAGGAAAGCCTGCTTCTTCTTGTCTTCTGCAATCTTTCCCACAGCTTCATCCTTGAGAAGTTCGCGCCTCATACGAGCAAACTCTCGTCTCTTTACCTCTCGGCGTCTGGCGATGGCGTCTTCTTCGTCTGAAACATCGAGATCATCAGCTGCACCTCGTTTACGCCGCAGTCCACCAGTTGTGATGTCTTTCAATAATTTGGAGACAGCGGCTTCGTCCTGCTTTCGTTCCTTATCACTTTCCATACTGTCAGCAGTGGTCACGAATTCTGGTAGCATATTCAGGACTTACGCATAAAACCCCGCTAGCTTGCTTTCGTCGCCCTGACCAAGGGTTTCGTCATTGTCGATAATCCGTCGATCAGCTTCGTCCTCTTCTCCTTCTTCGTCATCACTTGCACCGCCAAGACCAGCATATTCGTCTTCTGACTCCTCGGCTGCTTCATCGACAATATCTTTGGCGTGAGATTTGGTCTTGTCAAAAACATCTGCTTGGTCGAGTGTTTTGGCCGCGCGTTGCATGATTGCGAAGGCAGATTTGTCCAATCCAAGTGCCTTCAGGGGGTCTTCGTTGTCAATGGCTTCATCATCAGAATGGATGGTTGCCCTTTCGCGCCGAAGCCTACCTTTCCGCTGCAGGATTGGAGACTGCTCTTCTTGAGGAAGAATTACTGTCTCGATGGTAGAGTGAGGTGCTGCTAGTGGTGTATCAAATCGACTTTCCTTGAACGGGCTCATAACGAATCCTACATCTTGCGTAGGCACAAATGAGCACTGTGTAGACGACATGCCAGCTGGCGATTGAAGGACAGCCTGCGTTTGCATGACCGACAGGTCAAGATCCAATGGCTGCGTCTGGGTGGCAGGCTGGCTATCAGTAATCACATCAAGTGATTCAAGTCTGTTAAGAGAGGGAACAGCCTTGAAGTCTGGAGAAGGGAGGTCACGGGTCAACAGGAGGGAGTCTTGTTCTTGTGTTGTAAGCACCTCATCTTGAACTTCAGAATCCGCCATCGTGGCTGCAAACGCTTGTGTAAGACCAATCGGCAAATCGTCAGACATTTGCAATCCTGGAATGACCTTCCTCGCTGACCGTAGGATGGATTGTGGAGCATGCGTGATTTGAGGCGAGGTATGATGTTGACTATGATGCTCTTTCTCGTCCTCGTCTTCATCATCACTGAGGATTAGTATGCGTCGTCTGCGAGCAGGAAGCTGGGGCGACTCGTTCTCCTTTCCCGATGCGTCAATGTCCTCGTTCTTTAATTGTTGGCTTCCAGCACCATCTGATCGCGCTTCAGAAGCCTCTTCATCACTTATGTCGGACTTTTCAGTTTCCACATCCAGATCACCCTTTTTCTCGATGTCGTCTTGGTCTGTATCACCTTCTTCCACCATCTCTTCCTCGGAGCCAGAGATTGGATCTTCAAGCTCCTCTTGCTCGTCCTGAAATTCCGCGTCGTCCTCATCCTCATCACTCTCGTCATCCTCCAGCTCGTCCTTAACGAACGTCCCATCTTTCTTGGCCATTTCTTTTTCACGTCGCTGAATCTCTGCACCTTCCACACGAGCTCGCTCGACCAAGTCCTCAACATCTTCTTGCTCTTTTTGCCGTTCTTCAGCAGACTGAACAAAGATACCTCTTGATTTCAGCTCTTCCAGCTTGTCCTGCCTTTCTTTCTGAGCTTGCATTCTCGCGGCTCTCCTCAGTTGCGCGTCCATTTGCGCAGTATTCATTGAGGCGTGCTTGTCATTTGCCTTACTAGTTTGCAGGTGGGCCAAAGAACGAAGGATAAGGTGGGAATTTGTTTCCCTCAATCTGCTCTGGGGCAAACCTTCGAAGACGGCGAACTTCTTAGATTTGGACTTCGATGTTACTATCTCAAGATCTGAGTCAGAGTCCGCTGCTCGCGCAATCACTGCATCCTGCTTTGACCATCTCACTCGAATAGGACGCACGCGTAGTTTGTCCAGAGTAGGGATAGGTTCTTCTGCTGCGTGTGTATTCTCTTCTGTGGGTGCTATCTTGGCTTTACCCTTCTCCAACGTAGTGGGCTGCGAAATCAGGGAGTTTCTTATCTCAGGAAGTTCTTCAAATTGCATGGTCATAGCTGCTGCAGCTGGCGCAGCATGTCCTCGTACGCCTGTGGTTAGTTGCGCGTCATCTTCGAATGGCAAAGGGCTTGTAGGAGGTGTCTGTTGCTCCTTCACATCCTCTGCGTCCGAGACAGGAGCAGAACTGGCGGTGGCAGAAGCACGGCCTGTCTCTGCCGGTTGACCAGCTCCAGATCCTGGTGTGATGAAATTAAACCTTGCCAGTAAGCTCTCCTTTGTGATTCTTTTTTTCGTCCTGGCTTGATGTGCCAATTGCATGCTGCGGCTCATGCGTTGAGTTTCTCTGCTCATTTCTTCGAGGGCCTTCTTACTAGCTTTTCTCGTAGGTCGCGCCTGCTGAGTCAATTTATTTCCAACACCCTGATCCGAGTTATCACTTTCGTCCGATTGGACATCGAGTGTAATTGCACCCGCATTGGACGATCCCCTTGACCCGACATTTTTCAGCTTTTCTAATCGTTCTGCTCGTTTGACTTCCGCTGCGGCTTCCCTAGCAAGTCGTTGCTTGCGGTGCTTCTCCACCAGGGAGAGAAATTTGGATCCGGACTGCTTCAGAGGTTCTCCCGGAAGCCCGGCAAAGTCAGAAGCATCATGGGGCTCATGACTAGAATACGACTTCCCTGTTGACCTTGCTGCTGGAGGGGAAGAGAAGAATAAGGGTGATGGCGATCGCATCCCTTCAAGCGAACGATGGCCTTCCACGGTTGTGTTTTTCTTTTGCAGTAGTCTTCTTCTCGGTAGAGCGTTTCGCAATTCATCCTCACTGCTCCCTTCTTCTAATCCTTCCAAAGTCGTATCCTTTGGTTTCGACATCTGCACAATTTGATCCTTGACGCGAGCGTAGGCACCAGCCCCTGACTCTTCATCAGACGGCGTGGAGTTATTATTTTTTGGAATCATCCGCATTCTTGCAGCTAGACGGCCTTGTGGTCTTCGTGATAGCACCTCATCTTCCGATCCTTCATTTTGGGATCTCGAGTGCTGCGGGCTTCTAGCATCCTGATCAACATTGCTCTGACTAGCTTCGATTGCCTTGTCAATTTCCATTGAAGGTATTGTGCTCTTCACAGGTGAGCTGTCATCGGAATCTGAGTCGTCGAACTGTGCCAGCAGGGCTTTGACTTTTCGGCTAGGTGTAAGAAAAGAACTATCGAGCTGACTATTTTGTCGTGATGGAGGAGACTGCGAAGAAGCGGTAGAGGGATCCATGACTTCTTCTATAATGAAACGATATTCGTCCTCGAGTTAGAGGATCCCTTGATGCTGATTTTGGTAATACTGAGGCTGTGATTCTCACCACGGGCAGAGCTCGCGTGTTGGGTGGACGCGACGCTAAGACGTGGTTCACGCGTCTGATCACGCTAAAGATGTCATCACGAACCACTACTTGCACATTACATGGTACCAGTACTAGTGTTTATCAGCTAACACGTAGTAGACCTCGTACTACTACTTCCTTCTATTGCTATTTCATAGCTTTTAGACCTTGTCTTGGATACGGAGTAAAGGGTTTGATACCCACGGTGGGATCGTTTGGAGAAGAAAGAGTTTAGCCCACTTCCTTGTTGAGCATAGTGCTCCCGCGGGTTTAGCGTGATAATTCTGCAGCAGCCTTGGCACGAGGAGTCAACAACTTGAACTTTTGAAATTCTTTTGAGCGCCATTCTGAAGCCTCTTATTTTATTTAAAACAAAGAGAAGTTCTCGAAATCCCAGACTATTAAAATTGTCTGAATGTCAAGAGCTATCGAACGATGGTATTTGATAATAATCAGTCTGATATTTAGAGTGATATAGACAAGACAGCATACACCAATGTCAGATGCGTAGTAATTACTATTGGCTTTTCCGACCCTTCTACTGACTAGTAATTGAGGCCCACTACGTATCCTTCAAGACCGCAATTTGTGGATATCTCAAAAGCCGCAACTTACAATGGCCGATCACGCACCTCCAGAAGTATCTGTATTGTTTGTCTGCTTGGGGAATATATGTGCGTCCCACTACGAATATCAACACCAGTCCTTCCTCCTCTCGTGTCTCTACTCTTTCTCTGGCCTCCTACTAACTCTTCGATAGGCAGATCACCAATGGCGGAAGCAGTCTTCCGCTCCCTCATCCACAATTTCTCACCCTCGTCCCCGCAGTCCGCAACTCAATACCACCCCACCATATCTAACATAGACTCTGCCGGAACACTAGCCTACCACGCCGACTCCCCACCCGACCCCCGCACTGTCTCCACCCTCTCTTCTCACCACATCACCAATTACACCCATAGCGCACGAAAGATAACCGCCCAGGACTTCGACAATTTCGATTACATCCTCGCTATGGATTCTCAGAATTTGGCTGACCTCAAGGCATTGAAGGGGAGGGTGGATCGGAAGAGGGGTGGGCTTGGGAGTAAGGCGATTCTGAGGCTGTTTGGCGAGTTTGGTGGGAGAAGTGAGCGAGCTGGGTCGCCGGAGGAAGTGGTCGATCCGTATTATGGTGCGGATGATGGGTTTGAGGTGTGTTTTGAGCAGGTGAGCAGATTTTCGAGGGCGTTCTTGAGGGAGGTGGTGCAGAGGACATTGGAGAAGGAGGACGCCAGTGGAAGTCAGGTGGATGGGGAAGAGTCGTGATATGTGCATCTCGGCATATTGGTATCGGTTACGGTATTTGTGGATATGTGAGTAGCGACGGCGCTCGGGGTATAGGGGTCTCAAGGTCTAAGACTACTGGGGACGTACAGGTAAATGCAGATTCAGATACTGAATCGAGCCATAGCGTCATTGGTGGGCTTTTAAGTATAAATCTTTGCTACCAGGTACCGCCCAGCCCTCTCCAGAACTCTGAACTATCTCCGTTTGCCTCTTCCGGCACATCAGTCACACAAGGTTCTACCGAATGCCAGCTCTATTCTTGACGGGGCTATGATCATTATGGTCAGCAACTGCATTGACCCTAAACCACGCACGTGTTCAGGTTCAGAGACTGTGGTTGTCGTTGCTATTAGGGCTGGTTTCATTTCACAAGGTAGTAGCGAACATTCTGGGCTATTGCAGCGTGCATCCGGGGCCGGCAGTACTCGAGATGGAAGCGTGGGCCGCGATGGTGCTGAGTGAGAGCTATTGGCGCGTCTTGGTCGAATCGTCATTTTTCTCTCCTCAAACAAACAGGAAAGCTGATGCGTTCTGGTAGCACTACGTGCTTAATAGCTGGTGGTGGAAAAGGGGCAAGACTCGGCGATTGTCCTGGTAGATCGAATCACAGGTGGTCTGACCATACGGTGTAGAAATGAGTTGCTTTTTAGAGAAGCTATGAGGAGCACATACTTCAAGCTATAATCTCTGCGGCGGCTTTCCATGAGTCAGTGCTTGTTTTCTTCAGCAAGCAGACTAGAATCAGAGCCCATATACCTTTCCCTTCACCAAGAATCTTTTGTGGAGCCCACCACGCATGCACTCAGGCATTCACAGACTAGACAGATTTGTAATTCGTGTTTTGAATCTGCTGATAATGACTCTTCCCCAAACGTGAGCTCGAATCCACTGTTCACAGGCTAATTCCCAAAGTACTAAATAGGCTTTCATATCAAAGGCGTGGTTGGCAAAGCGTCTGTGTCACTGATAGGCGCTTCCAGCAACACGTCAGCAACACAAACGAGTTTCAGTGAGCCATGAGCTGGCATAGTGACAGCGACAGCGGCGATGATATTAATATTGAAAGATATATCAAGCAGTCTCCGCTGCCGAACACCAGTCTCCCCTTGCATCCGTTGAGCAACTCATCATTTCGAAGGAAGCATCAACCCACCTATCTTCACAGGTTCACGATCTCAACAGATTTACCTTGCCTGCCATCGAAACGAAAATGTCAAGTTCTCGATACCTGACTCGCAAGCAGAAAGAGGCAGCGTTCCGTCCCGGGCGAACTCTTACGAAGTTCTCGATATGGCCTAGAGGCCAGGTTTCTCCACTCGACTCTCATGTATATCGGGCTTATGCCAATCGACGAGATCTAGGAGGCACAACGGCTACGAAGCCACCTCCCAGGCCGGGTTGCTGGTTGTGCCAATTCACTACACTGGCCGACGGCTGTGTAAAATGCCCGGAGTGTGGCCGCTTGATTGTGCATGAGGGCTAATGGTATGCGGTCTTGGGAATGGCAGTAGACTTGTCTTGAGTGGTTCGAACTTAGTGATGATGGTATGCTCTGCCAAAAATTAGGATATCTATCAAATGACACTGACTTTGTATGTAGTATATCCAGCTTCTAGCCACACACCTTATTGTATGGAGGAAAAATCCCAGCGAAAGGGCTGCCTTGGAGGTGAATTACTTTTGGGTGTGTGTGAGAGCTGTTTGTGCTATAGAAATTTGTGACTTGTACTGTTGTAGTTCTGCCAATTCTTCATCGTCACAGAGACGAGTCACGTAACATATGTTATCTTCCACTGTTCGCACTTCTTAGGTCCTTAAGCTAGCAGAAGCGTGTGGCCAGCCATTACTAGATGTCTTAATTCTTTTGTTTTGGAAGGCTGGCTGACTCTATCACAGGCGCAAGCAAGAAGAAAGATAGAGCAGCAGCGCCAGGAGTATTATGGTTTAACTATTAAGGTTTAGAGATAGAAACGGAACCAGTTTGAGTAATACTAACCGCTTTTGGCCACTCCCGATCATCTTTTTCTACTACGTATGTAACACGAGTACTACGCTGCTCGATACGTATACCAGCCATAATTAATTACTACGGTATACTGACTATGTCGTATGCAATTGCAGAAAACGTCTGAAGTGTTATGATAATGTTGGCTCAGCGTTAATATCTTTACCCGACAACCCAAGCTGTACACAGCAGCTATGTCCATAAGAAGTTAGATGTTACCGCTTGACCCTATCAGAATGATGGCTGGCAGGGTAAGCTTTAAGGTGACAAGCTCTAGTAATAATGTGTTACTGCAACAAGAACTAGCTGCTCCTAGCACTAGACTAAAAAGACTTTAGAGAGCCCCTGATAGTACGACCCTAGGGATCATCTACGGGCCTCTAGGCACGGATCGCAAGCTTGCCTCACCAGGGGGTATACGAATTTGTTTCACCACTTTTTTGGCCGAAATTTAGCCGAAATAGGTCGCAATTGCTTCTATCTACAAATTCATGATCATCATCACCACAAGAAAGATCTTATGGCCTCTCCACTCGAATTTACTAGCCTTTTGCATCGAAATGACATCTCAGCAATACGGTCTCGAACTTTCTGCATTGTGATCTTGCTCTATTCGTCTTGTAGGATCTCCTTCAGCTGTTCGATATTATCTCATCTTCTGTGACGAACTCTCTGTTTTAAGATATCTCAAATCGCCTCTATAGAATTTAAATCAGACCATTAAGCAGAATAAATAAATATTATTATTTAATTGCTATCTTTAAGCTGTTTTGTAACGTTAATTTATGATTTTGTATCATAAAAAGAATTATTATCTTTTTGTAAAATGACGTCTTAATTGCAAGAGATTCAGGCCTCTTGAATAGTCTTAATATAGATAGATAGAAGACGTTTAGTATAATATTTCTGAGTCATTAAATTACTCTTAGATTTTGTCTTAACTTTATGAGATA
>QQTW01004288.1_pt1 | contig 10670 bp, 10 predicted proteins | sample 1904831 | NCBI WGS metagenome assembly QQTW01 (sample SAMN09435610, study PRJNA476489) | Subsurface metagenome, whole genome shotgun sequencing project.
GTAAGGTAGGGTAGGTAGGGTAGGGTCGGTAAGTAGGGTTCGGGGCTTGGTCGAAAAGTCAACCTTAATTGTTGAGAGAGCATATGCGTGACGGTTACGGATGGAAGGGGGAAGGAAATGGGGATCGATCGAGAAGAACAGCCGAAGGATATTCCATGAGGAAACGGCGCTTATTGACCTTTTTCAACGCCGAAACAGATCCACGCTCGTCTCAGGATGAACGAAACGCGTTGCCCTGATCCATCAGGTGGTAAAGAGCACCTGGATGAATGGCTCGATCTCGTCGGGAAGACGGGCACTCCTCTGCGTAAGAATGCCAGTTGTAGAGCCAGACAAAAGGAAACCCTCCGAACAGCACGTATTCCGAGAAGACTTCGAATCTTTAACTTGGCCGCATATGCTCTCAACAATTAAGGTTGACTTTTCGACCAAGCCCCGAACCCTACCTCCCTACCCTTACTCTACCTACCCGCTGGACCCTGGATTTGATGTAGCCCTCTATGCATGATCGTGATGGAGGTTCAATCAGCTGGACGCTTTCTCCAAGGTGCTATAAAGGACGTTTCGTACTCGGAGCTAGGAGAGAAGGAGAGGGAGAGAAAGAACGCGAGGGAGAAGAACTCAAGAGATGGAGGTCGAATAGGTACGGTAGATAAGATCAAGCAGAAGCTGCGTCCCTTTCGTGCATTGCCTCTGCGTCGCATGAGTTACGAGAATGCGAATCGTCCGATCTTCAACATTCTCCAGTCGCCTTATGCGAAGCCTTCAGTATTTACCTACGGTACTCAAGGTAGCAAAGGTACATACCTGTGAGTGTCGTGCATCGCTCCAGGTGAAACTTCTCAGCCAACGGCTTTCCCCATGTGTCAGTCAGTCATGAAGCAAGGGTGGGTGGGTGAGGTTACACGGCGGGAGACTGGGCGGCATGGGGAACGATCGCTGATCTATTTGCCCGAAGCGTGTGTGTGTACCTAGATGAGTAATTGAAGGAGTGGGTGTGTGGATGCGTGTATGCGGCGGCGGTGTGGGTGGTGTCAACAAAGTAACGTTACTAAGAATATTTCTCGGTTCTACTACTAGTATGTACTATACTAGTGGGTATATTTATTACCGGCGGTCTCCGCGGGGTCAACAGTTCGGTCGGTGGTTTGTGCTTTTCTCTTTCGCTTTTTTTCGCACACCGCCTTGAAATTGACTGGACAATGCCGAAATCCGAAATGCCGCCTTCTCCAAGGATTCGTATATAGCCGATTGCGCCCGGCGAAAGATGATGATGATGAGGATTTAACGAAGGACGATGACATCTTCACTGTCTCTCGGCGGGGCATGCAATTCGATGATTATGTGCTTCTCCCACATATCGTCAGGACGGGTCAATTGAGTCCTTGATGTTAGTCATCTAGTACTGTAGAGGGGGATTTATCACAGCCTGTCAAGGAAATGAAGAATATATCTTTGGTGGAGAGAGAGAGAGTGTGTGTGTGTGTGTCGAAGTGCAGCAACAAAAACACGGTCGATCGATGCAAGCCACGGCGCTCAACCGTTGCTCATTCGGTGCGACCGTGCGTCTCTGGTGAAGTCTAACGACTTCCCACCTTACGGTAGAGGGCTAGGTACTGGATCCGTATGTCAGACTTCTTAGTACTTTAAAAAGAAATCGAAGAGCTTTACTTCTACATTCCTGATGAGTGTTCGGTAGTTTCAACGCCACGGTGAAAAACGATAATGGAATTGATCGATTCACGGTGAAGGAGGAATCTTGTGATGATTATTGCTCTCCGAGAAGTTTTACCTTAGTCGCGAAGATCATACGGTAGGGTACTTCTATTGTGGTAGGATGGGCGGCATGACTACGAGTACCTTCGTATATGCGACGGTACTTGCCTTATCAATCTAATCTACATTTTGGCTCGGCTCTTTGACTCTCTTGATTTTCCGTTGGGGAGCGTCAAACCAAACAACTGCTGCACTGCTGGTTGCTGCGCTGCTTCAATGGTGTTTCGCTTTCGATGGTCGATTGAAGGAAAACCTTCACGCCGAATTCGCAACACCACCACTTTGACCTGCCGGCGCATGTTTTGCTGAGGGTGGTGACGCCAAGCCATGCTTGATTCGATCCCGAGCTCTCCCCATCCTTTCCCCTTCCCTTCTCATCCTTGCCTGTTCCCGTCCGTCGTCGCTCCTCTCCCCACTGCAATCCTTACGGCGAAGTAAGTAGCTACTCAGATAGGTAAGGTAGCCTGGTCTACCGTCTGACACTGAAAAGAATCCTTCTCTGCCATGCCTCGAGTCAACCGGCGAGGCTACAGGCAGAAGCTATCTGCCTTGCCTACCCACCTACCCACCACCTACTACTACGGTACCCACCTACCTAACCTATCTCACCATTGACACAACACTCTCTCTCCCTCGCAAGTACCTACCTACCCCAGTCAACAAAAAAACCATTATTATGCATCGCGCTAGCTCTGGTGGTGTTGCCTTTCGTCCAAAACTTTACTCATTAGTCTAATCCTCATCTCCCCACCCACCTACCTTGCCTACCTTGCCTACATACTACCTGCCAACCGGCTACCTACCTTACCTACATACAATCCACCCTGCTCACTCTCTTTTACTTGCCTTCGTTCAAACCCATAATCATCTTCACCATCATCATCATCATCTACCACTCCTCCTCACAAGGCCTTGGCCAGCCTGTCTGATCAATCCCTCCCGTACGGTGCAACATTGTCAACACAACCGACTGAGCTCCCCCCCGTCGATGTGCAGCGCCCTTTCTTATCTGTCCGTGCTGACCGAGTCCGCACGATAAGTTCGAGGCCAGGAAAGACAGACATTGACTTTGTCCTGCCTTCCCGCAATCGAGCCATCCCCCATCACAGTTGACCTCACGGTCCTGTTCTTGTACGCTCTTGCATTCACCAGGATCGTTTCTACGCCGTGGTGAATAGCCCGTGCGTCCGTCCTTCTCGGCCTTTGGATTCGTACTATTGTCTTCTGTGAATCGTTGGACGCTGCGAGCCAGCATCTTAATTGTGAGTGCAACCTGGCTGTCTTTGGCATTGTCAATTGGACTTGTGCACAGAGCTTGGATGTCTTATCTGCACAACACTCCATGACTGGGCTACCGGGCGTCGAACCTGAACTGACGTTCGTCTTTGCAGTGCTTATAGCTTGATACCCCATGAGCACGCCGCTTCACATGATATCCACGCCCTAACGACTGCCACGGAGTACGTTGTCGATATCACTGCTTGCTGTTTGCAAACACCCCTTCGGGTCAACACTGTCAGCCGTACGGATGCCGTACACTCCACCATCGCAGCAATCACCTGTTGCGTCCAGAGCCGAGACACCTTCCGTCAGCCGGAGTCATTCCTTCAGCAAGCCTTCCCTCCCCAGGACCGACTCGCTGCCGAGCCCCGCCGTCCGACCGAACCTACCTCGCTCGGCATCGTCGACCTCGTACTTGCACAAGCATCGTCGGAGTCCATCCTTGTCCAAGTCCACGTCACCAGCCGCGGACGATGTCGTGAAGGAGGGGTCGACGGGCAAGGGTCACGGCCAGCCGCCGGCGAACGGAAACGAGGATCGAAGTAAGCCCGCTCCGAGCAGTAGCCTCCGCCGATCGCCACCTCCGCAGACCGATTCTCTGATCCCGATCGGTGCGTTAATATCACCGCCAGATTCATCCCAGAACTCGAGCGACGAGGAACACCACTCGCGGAGGAGGAAAGGCCGGGATCTGGAGAATCTGGCGGAGCTGCAGGCCGCCATCAGGATCATCGAGCAACACCGGGAGAGTTCGCCGAATCGGACCAACGAGGAGACACGAAAGGCACGGATCGCCTTGGGGCTGGTCGTGCCTCCGCGGGAGTCGGCGGAAGGATCCCTGCGGCCGCTTCTGAACGCCGCCAAGTCGCCTCTGTCCCAGGAGGCTCGTCGAATCTCTCACTCGCGATCCTCCACCGAAAGCTCACCCTTGCTGGATCGGAACGGAACCGCGGGGAAAGCACCCGATTCGAGCGACACCGACGAGGCCGAGGAAGACGACACCCGAAGCAAGCCACCGATGGTTCGGAAGAAGTCCGGCGAGCTGGTCCGACCGGCGCTGAGACCGTCGTTCTCGAGACGTCGGCCGTCGAGCATGCCTGGTACCCCGACCTATTCCAAAGCCGTCCACTTCGACTCCCAATTGGAACATGTCCGCCATTTCTTGCAGGTGGACAAACCCCTTGCCGTCAGTGCTGGCTCGTCACCCGTCGAGATGTACGAAGGCGAGATTGAGTTCCCGTTCGGTGGGGAGGAATCGTCGCAGCCACGGCCCCCTCCCTTCGAATGGGAGATCCGCCTGCCGAACTTCCCTCGGGACACCGTCGAGAGGAAGGCGAAGCCGGTTCGGGTGGAGAAGGTCTCTCTGACCCCCGGCAACCAGAACCTCGTCGGCGTCGTGGCGGTTGCGAACTTGGCCTTTCACAAGTTCGTCGTGGTTCGGTTCACGCTGGACTATTGGAAGACCACGTCGGAAGTGGTGGCCGAGTTCAGCAACGACGTCCGCCGGAAGCAGGCCAACGACGGTTGCGACCGCTTCAACTTCACCATCAAACTGGCCGATCAAGCCAACCTGGAGAACAAAACGCTGTTCTTCTGCGTTCGCTACAACGTCAACGGTCAAGAATACTGGGACAACAACGACTCCATCAACTTCCAGGTCGACTTCGTGAAGAAAGCGAAGCCTCAGACTGGGAACCAAGGGTCTGGCTCACGACCGTCCAACGCGCTTCCCCGCAGCAGACCACAGCTGTCGCATTCGTCCGGTAGACCGCTATCGTTGCCGGCCACCTTTGACGATTTCGCCCAAGGGTTCGATTCCGATTACAACTTTCGTAATTTCACCCAGTCACCGACAAAGATCATGGGCGAATCGCCCATCCGTTTCCGAAACTCCAAAGCGGCCACGAAAAACAATAACAACCACAACAACAGCATCATACCCGATGCACCAACCAAACGCAGCAACCCGGCCGCTCAAGCGTTCGGCAATCGCTACGATTTTGGAGCTTCGTTGTCTGCTGCCATTCAGGCGGCGAGTACGTCGCTCGGGGACCGCGGTGGGGTTTCGGCAAACGACGATTCCAAGGCAGCACCCAAACGTGCGACGTTCGAACCCACCAACAACTCCGCAAAGGGAGCTGGGGCACAATCTACCGCCTCGGGCAATGGCCAGGGCACCGCGAAGAAACCCACCTCGGTTTCGGGCACGGCCAAGGCAGGCACGGGAAAAGACTCGTCGAAAGCGGCGGAGCTCTCGTCCCAGAAGCCTTCGTTGCAATCGGCCTCCTATTCGGAGCTGTTGGACAAGTATTGTTTCGTACGTTCTCGTGCGACAACGCATGCCTGAAGGCGACCGCCTCGCTAACCGATGCCGCAGTTTGGATCTGCAAAGTCATCCCCACCGTTGACGAAAGCGAAGTTGTGTCAGATGGATGGTGGGAGCGACGAATCGTCCGTTCCGGAGTACAACCTCGGAGTTCCCACCCAATCCGAGTCCCCTCCGGCGGCTGCTCCATTGCCGCATCCGCCTTTGCTCGAGGAATCCAAGGCATCTTCCCGGAGCGCCAGCCCCCATCTCTCACGTTCGGCGTCCCCGGCCATGGCTTCCGGTAGCGCATCGCCTGCCTCATATGCCTATCCATATCTTCAGTCCACGTCGATGAATTTCTTTCCGGAAACCCACACGCCGACTGCCATTCGTGGGTAAGATCGGCTCTACAGTGCTGTATTGGATGGGGTGGGCTTTGTACAAATGCCACGGGTTTACGTTTACTGGTCACCTTTCCTCTTCGCACTGCTTTGTGAAACGGCAGTGCACGGGCGAGAGGTCGAGAACCTGGCCGGGTTACTACTTTACCCTGCGATTTGTGGTTTCGCTACATGCACGCGAGGAACGAACGAGAACAGCTGGAGGATGAAATTGTGCCGTGACGGTTGTTACTTCCAGGGGGGAATCCTCGGTCCAGTCCAGCATTTCTGCCGGTTCGCCTGCCGTACTTCAAGCGCCCCCAGCGTTGTCGTTTTTGCCTCATTTCCCGGCGTTTTTGTGTTAGGCTGTTGATAGACGGTCATGGTTGCTGCCGCACACTCACGTACTCTACTCAACGGCCGGGAGTCGAACATGGAATTTTGTCTGGACCCTTGTTTTTTTTCTTGGCTAAAAAGTTTAGACAAACGCTTGCTGATGGTGCTGTACGACTGGTGTGCGTGTGTGGTGTGGACCCCGATCAGGGGTTGTAGCGCGGGAAGGAGGGGGAGGCGAGGGGAAGTGGGATTAGAAACTCAGGGTTTACGCCTGCGCATACCTTAGTTTAATGCCCGATTGCAATAAGTTTTGCTCGAGTGGTGATGTTACGTTATGGGAATGGAGAGAAACATCAATAGTAATCAAATCTCTGCACCGGGACGAGTGGCAGTCGACATGAAGCGTTTTTGAAGCGTTTTTCTTGTTGAGAAGCAGCAAATATCCAATCCCAGGCATCGCTTAATGGGTAGTGTAACTTTATATATAAAGCCGGGACTCTAAAGACGCCACTATATGTACCCCACATTTTCCGCGAAAAAGACCGTGCGTGGCAAAGCCGTGTGTGGCTGTAACGTACCACGGCAGTTACCATCTCCAACGACCCATCATCCTTAACCGAATCGGGCATTTCTTCGACTCGGACTAAGTAACTACCTAACGTCAACTTATCACAGATCGACCCCCCTCCATCTTCAACTAACTGTGGGGTAAAACAAATAAGATCCACACCACCTAATTCTAACACCTCGCCACTCACTACACACACCGCTCCTTCACCCATCCTCTCTCGTCCACCAGCCAGCCAGCCAGCCAGCCAGCCGAAACAATGGCTCCCTCCCGAGCGGCCCTCACGTACCTAGCCGCCTCACTCGCCCGTCTCCCCTCGCCGCAGTCCCACTACGCCGCCTCCTGGGTCCCGATTAGGGATCGGTATCGGAGTCGGTGTCTCTCGCGTCCACCCATCGCCACGCCGATTAGATTCTCCCCGGTCTCGATCCGTCACGGGAGGTTGTACTCTGTTGATGCCACTGCTGTTGGAGGAGCCGCGGCGGATGACGACGGAGGACCGCAGCCGCCGGATTATATGTCTGAGGGCGAGCGGGGGGTGTTTGAGAAGTTGAAGAGGGAGCTTGAGCCTGTGGAGTTGAAGGTATGAATGTCTTTTTCTATATGATACATTCTACCCTCTACCCTTTCTGTGCCTTTAGGTTTTGAGGGGAGCTGTTGAGTTTCGTCCCCCCGAGAGAGAAGGGTCGTCGTCGAGCCAGGTGCTGACTCGTGGGCCGTGTCAGGTCCAAGACGTGTCCGGCGGGTGCGGATCCATGTATGCGATCGATGTGGTGTCGAAGCGGTTCAAGGGCTTGAGTATGGTCAGGCAGCATAGGCTGGTTAATCAGGTGCTGGAAGAGGAGATTGCGAGGTGGCATGGGGTCCAGTTGAAGACTAGGGCTGCGTAGGAGGGAGGGAGGGGGAAGGTTGGTTTGGTGAAGATATCGCCATTGAGGAAGAATGTTGTTGTCCGGGGCGGAAGAGTTACGATTGTCAGAGCGCTCGGCGACTTCAGTCTCACGTATGCTCTTACGCATCGGTTTGCTACGAGCTTGTACATTCGAAATCACTGCCATATGCTGAATGTAAGATTCCAATTGCTGACGGCATGTTCTTGCGATGCGTCAAGGGAAATCATCAGTCTGCGTTTCGCCTTGCAGCGCCCCAATCTCAGAAATAACACCTGGAAATTGGAGTCACTAACGGTAACGAATTGTCAGTCGCGATGCGAAAGGGCTCTTCGTCAAGGTTCAATTGCGCGGACCGCCGACTGGGTGCTCCTCAACCCACGTCGTCACGACACCATTAGCACCCGGCATCCGAAACGAAGTCTTGAAAGCGGTCGAGTCCCGTTCGAGTTCATCCAACAACTTTCGAGCTTCCATCTGTTTCTCCGCCTTCACAAGTCGGTCCATCTCACTATCGCCTAGCTGGCTGGTCAGATGCTCCAGCGCGCATTTACTGGCACAGCGGTTGGCCAGATCCAAGACGGTGAAGATACCCAAAACCCTCGTGCATGCCGCGTTGGGATCCATTTGCTTCTGGTCATCCGCCTCACGAAGACAAACCTTCTCCAGCGCCACCCACATCCTGGGCGGGAGCCAGGACCTTTTGGACATGGAACCACAGGCTCGGTTCGGCGGGATCAGAAATCGTTCGACACCCGTGTGAATCGTCCCTCCGGCCGAGCAAACAGTATAGCTCTTCATGCCCAACGCGTCCAGCACCATAGTGTACTCCAGCGGCGCCACGATCTTGACCCGGCCACTCTCTCGGAAGACTTCCTGTCCGGCCATCTCGTTCGCTTGTTCCTTGGACCAGTGGACGCCTTCGCTCGTCGTAGGGTCCGCGTCCATTTCTTCGCCGTTGAGCCACTCTTTCCGGGTGACGTGGTATTCCCAGACCATCTCGGATATCGGCTCGCCTCCGTCTGCGGATCTGTCGGTGCTGCCGTTGGAGTCTGATGACTGGTCTTCGGGGACGTACTCTCTCACCGTCTTTCGTCCGAATGTCGGCCTGGGCTCCAAGGGCTCGGACGGCGCGGGCATGATCTGTGGCGGTTGACGATTGGACATCCTCGGACTGGGGGTAGCGGTGGTCGTCTCATGGTCGTCCTCGTCCTCGTCACTGCTCAGTGTGATTTCGCTGTTCTCCACCACCGGACTCTTCCCGTTGACGGTTAGCCCGCGAGTATCGGTCTGGCCTTTCCGGGTTTGTGTGAAGATCGCCTGTGGTGTTCTGTCTGTGCTTCTCAGGCTTTCCTTACTTGGATCTCCCTTCTGGATCCTAACCTTATCGTTCTCACGATCAATCTCCATCCTTTTCTGACAAGCTTGAACGAACGCAGAGCTGCCGAGCAGACTCAGACCCATGGATGGGCTGGCCTTGGACCCACGACTACCATTGGCTTCACTCCCCACTCCGCCAGTGGAACTCTCCGCCGGACTTGTCATCTCGTCCAGCTCAGCCCTCTGTGTCATCTCCATCTGAGCTTTTCTCCGCTGTCTGAAATTACGGCCTTGTTCTCTTTTTCTGAGTCGCTTCTCTTCCGGTGACATGGCTGGTCTACGTCCTAGGATCTGCGGCTTGGCCTTGGCTCGATCAGTATGAGCAGTCAGATATGGGAAGACGCGGTGGCTCACCGGAGAATTTCCGCTTGGCTCAGTCGGTGCTTCTGAGCGTGCCTTCTTCTGATATCTCAAGTCTTGCCATGCATCCCCTTCCGCGCGCCTCTTCAACGCGGAAATTTCCTCGTCCACTTTGCATACCTCAGCCTCCAGATCCACAATGTCCTTTTGTGCATATGCCGCTTCCAGACACTTTCGAGCTTGTCCAAGAATATCGGGCTCCATGTCCGCTTCTTTATCCGGCCGACTTGGGGTTGCCACCTGCTCTCGACATTGCCGAAGTTGCTCCCGCACCGTGCTCGATTTTTCGACCGGTACGTTTGCCAGATGGCCGTCTTGAGGCTGTTGGGCTTTCGGAGTTACATCCGGCCTATCTTGACGCATCGGATTTGCCTTCGCAGCAGGCGCTTGACCTCGTCCTACCACACCACCACCTTGCTCTACCGTCGCTTGTTCTTGTAGAGCTCCCGATCTTGCAGCATATGCCGGTGGGGAAGCCCGTTCCCGTGCCAACATAGCTCTTAGGAATTTCTCGCTACCGCTCCAGTCCTTCTCGACCTTAATCTGGACGGGTGGCCGAACAGGGGCTGGGATCAACGACCAGGCTGACGGTATGCCTGGTACTGGAACCTGCGGCCGTGACGGCTGCTTGTCACCGTTCACCAATCTCTTCACCCCTCCCTGCCCCTCCGAGTCCATCCGACGAGCACGCCGCTCCTCTTCAGCCTGCATCTTCCTCTGATCCATCGCCAGCGTGTTCGCCTCCTTCCGCCTGGCCTCCTCCTCTTCCCTTTCCCTCTGCTTCCGGTCTTCTCTCACATTCTCCGCAATGATGCGAGCGCCTGCCATCTCGCGTGCCTCGTCGGTCATGGACAATCTCGTCTTCGTCTTCATAGCCGGCTGGTTGGCCATCTTTCGGATCAGCGTTTCCTGCAGTTGTTTTTCTTTCCTGAATCGAACCTGCTCTTGCTCGCGTTTCAACCGCGCTCGTGCGGCGGTTGCCTCTTCGGCCGCTTTTTGCTTCTCCTCGTCGTTTCGACGCTCGTCGGCCGCGTGAAGCTGCTTTAACATTTCGCTAAGGGCTCTGTCCTTTTCCCTCTGCGCCTGTCTTTGCTCGCGGTCGTGCTTCGATTTCTCCAGCATCGCTCTCTCGGCCGAAGTCTCCTGGTCTGCTGTTTTTCGCTGCCTTGGGAAATTCACCTTTCCCATCGTCGTGGGCTCATCGTCGTCCGAAAGCGAGATTAACAGATCCGACGGTTTTAATCCTCCATGTCTCGTCGATGGCCGGAACGCTTCTCTGGTACATTGGCCCAGCGTCTCCGCTTCGTGGCCTCGAATCGGCGCGAATGGTGTGTCCTTCTTCCCCTCCGTCGCCGGCCTCGCATCTTTTCCAATCTTCGACCCACGAGCGT
>QQTW01004289.1_pt1 | contig 10669 bp, 13 predicted proteins | sample 1904831 | NCBI WGS metagenome assembly QQTW01 (sample SAMN09435610, study PRJNA476489) | Subsurface metagenome, whole genome shotgun sequencing project.
AATTTTGTTAGCACAGTCAGAAGATTACGCATTTTTTATCAAAGCACTTTTAGATTTACATCAAGCTTCTCTAGGGAATAGGGAAGAGGGGAATGGGGAAAGGAAATTAAGTTCTACTTCTCCCACTCCCCTTACTCCCGCATTCTGGTTAGAAAACGCGATCGCACTCCAAAATGAATTCGATAAATATCTATGGAGTGTCGAATTAGGTGGATACTATAATGCTGCTAGCGACAGCAGTCAAGATTTAATTATTCGGGAACGTAGCTACCAAGATAATGCGACACCCTCAGCAAATGGAATTGCTGTAGCAAATCTTGTCCGTCTTGCCCTTCTGGGTGATGATTTGCACTATCTCGATTTGGCATCTCAAGCGTTAAAAGCCTTTCGAGGTGTGATGAATAGCGCTCCCCAAGCTTGTCCTAGCTTATTTTCAGCTTTAGATTGGTATCGCAACTCAACTTTGATTCAGACTAGTTCCGCGCAAATAGATTTGCTTTTACCGCGTCATCTACCTACGGTTGTATTTTCAGAAATTGCAAATCTGCCGAAAGGAAGTATCGGTTTAGTTTGCCAAGGATTAAAGTGCCTGCCCGCACCTGCAAATTTAGAGCAGTTATTACAGCAAGTGCAGCAAAGTCAAAGGAGGGGAGTGGGGATGTAGGGGGAGTGGAGGACTAACTATAAATTTCATCATGCAGTTTGGTAAATACTAAATATAAGTAGGACTTACGCAAAGCCCCTCAATATATCGGGGGGTTGGTTCCGATCTAATATGTTTGGAATACCTACTGTCTCGTTGACTGTGCGTAAGTCCTAATAAGCTAAACAAATAAGAAATGACCAATGACAAACTAACCGCCATAATTTTAGCAGGTGGCAAAAGTTCGCGGATGGGTCAAGATAAAGCCATGCTTCCTGTAGATGGTGTACCCCTATTGCTGCGAGTTTACCAAGTCGCGGCAGCCTGTGCGGATACGGTTTATGTTGTAACTCCTTGGGAAGAACGGTATCAAAATTTATTACCACCAAATTGCTTATTTATTCGTGAAGAATTGTTAATGGGTGAAGCAAAGGGGGAACTACAAACCCACGGACCAATTATCGGTTTTGCTCAAGGACTAGCGCAAGTCAAAACTGAATGGGTGCTGTTACTTGCTTGCGACTTACCGAAACTGCGGGTGGAGATATTACAAGCGTGGATAGAAAAATTGGATGGAGTTAGAGAAGATGCTTCAGCATTTCTCGTTCATCATTCAAAAGGGTGGGAACCGTTATGCGGTTTCTATAGAAAACGCTGCTTGTCAAGCTTAAATGAATTTATCAATCAAGGTGGACGTTCGTTTCAAGAATGGTTACAACAAAATATTGTCGAAGTTTACCCTTCACCCGATCCCGCAATGTTCTTTAATTGCAACACACCGTCCGATTTGGGGAAGTAGGAGAAGTGGAGGGAGTCATGCCTGAGGCTGGAATTATTATTTAAATTGGTATTAGTAGTTTTTTTAGTGCGATTAATCAAAAAGATAAAAGTTATCTTCATGCGTCAGTTTCCTGTAATCCACCACGACGGCTAGCTATTTCTTTTTCAATTTCATCTTGAGTTAATAAAGGTTCACCCGACTCAACTATTTCGGCACGTATTTTACGCAAACGTTCCCCCAAAGGGGGTTTATTCGGTCTTGTTACAGGTTGAGGTTCTAGCGTTTTAATATGTAGAAATTCGACAAAATCTAAAACTTCCTCTTGTTTTTCCTTTGGAAGCGATCGCCATTTTGCTAATAAATCTTGTTCGGGACTCATTTGTATTTACCTGCTATAATATTACTTCTTTGGTCTGTTTCATTAATTTGACATGTCGCGGGAGTCAGATCGCCGACTTCCTAAAGGATACTGCTAGCAAATCAGGGGTAAGACCCCTCAAGATAAGTAGCAGATAGCTTTCAAGGGATGTTCAAGAGCTCGCCCTACCATTCTATGGTAGGGCTAATAGCCGAATGGCACGCTTGTTAACAGGTTTTTAAGCCAAGAAATAAATTTCGCAGCTTTTAGCTAAAGTAAGCGGTCATCTTACTACATAAGCCTTTTAACCCGTTGAAACGGGTTTAAGCATAAGAAACGAAATTTATTTCAGGGCTTTTCTTAGCGCCATTCGGCTAATAGCCTGGGGCGGTCCTTCTCCCCTACTTCCTACTCCCCTTCCCGTAATAATTTAGTGCAAATTTCAGTTTAAAATAATTTTCTAGACTTTTTATTCAAATAGTAAATAACACATGCAGCGCAACCAACTCAGAGCCTGCATTTTTTTGTCCCAAACCTGCTTGAAGACTATTTTGGCGAACATGAAACACACTCTTTCCGTCCTTGTTGAAGATGAAGCGGGAGTTCTCTCGCGTATCGCTGGATTATTTGCTCGTCGTGGCTTTAATATCGAAAGTCTCGCCGTTGGTCCTGCCGAACAACCGGGTATTTCTCGAATTACGATGGTTGTACCTGGTGATGACCGCGTTATCGAGCAACTTACCAAGCAACTATATAAACTGATCAACGTCCTGAAAGTACAGGACATCACCGAAACTCCTTGCGTTGAACGCGAATTAATGTTACTCAAAGTCAACGCAACCAGCACCAACCGTTCTGAAATTGTCGAACTCGCTCAAATATTCCGCGCACGAGTTGTAGATGTCGCTGAAGATTCGCTAACTCTTGAAGTGGTGGGCGATCCCGGTAAGATGGTAGCGATTGTGCAAGTGCTGCAAAAATTTGGTCTACGGGAAATTGCCCGGACTGGGAAAATTGCTCTTACTCGTGAGTCGGGTGTAAACACTGAGTTACTAAAGTCATTGGAAGTAAAAGTATAGTGGGTTACACAATTAGTATTATTGCCTCCTAGCCAGAAACAAAGGAGATCCCACAGCAGTAAGATAACTGAATAGCAGAATAATCGCGGATAGTAGGCATGGCAATTATTTTTACCTTGACTGCTACCGCATTGCATTTTATGCGAAGTATTATTCCAATCTCGCATCAAAGTTCTGCCAAATTGGCACAACTAGCTTAATTAAAACTGGTACAAGGAATATATGGAAGTGCGAAAGCCAAAAGAGTTACTCAGGGTCAGGTGTTGATAGCAACTACTTTTTATGTCTTGTCGTTAAACCGTATGCTTCAGATTTAGCGATCGCCACAATTTTATTTGTAATAATTAAGATAAGTATATTTTGGAATTTTGGTTTTTATCAGCGGTATTGGCGCTACGCAAGCATCGAGGAATTGATGTATGTTGGCGCACTGACGGCTTCTGCGGTAATTATTCAAACAATTGCCTTCGATATCCTTAAGTATAGTTTGCCTTTTGTTGTGGATGAGATTCCGCGATCGCTACCGTTCATTGATGGGTTACTATCATGTCTATTTATCGGTGTATTCCGATTCAGCTTTCGAGTCATCGAACGGATTAAGCAGCGACGTACAGTTGATTGTTCGCAAGAGCGAGTGTTAATAGTTGGTGCAGGGAGTGCGGGAGTTTCTCTCGTGCAAGAAATGCAGCGCAATCCGCAGCTTGGTTTATATCCAGTCGCATTCATCGACGACGATCCCCAAAAGCAAAACTTGCGAATGCGAGGATTCATGTAGTCGGCGATCGCACTTCGATTCCGGATGCAGTCAAATCGCTATGCGTTCGCAAAGTGGTTATTGCGATGCCAGCAGTTGCCGGAGAAGTCATCCGCAACATCGTTGATATTTGCTCTGCAACGGGAATTCAAACCTGCACTTTACCGGGAATTCACGAAATCCTTAACGGTCGCGTTCGTCTGGAAAGTATCCGCGACGTTCGCATCGAAGACTTACTCCGACGCGAACCCGTACAAACCGATATTGAGAGTATTTCGCAGTTTATCAAAGGTAAAAAAGTCCTGATTACGGGTGCAGGTGGGTCAATTGGGAGCGAATGCCGTCAGATTTTCTCATTCCGTCCTAGCGAAATATTGATAGTAGGGCACGGTGAGAACTCAGTATTTAACATTCAGCAAGAACTCGAACAAGTTGTTCAAGTCCTTGGAGATGAAGCACAAAACCAGCGTCATATACCGCGTATACTCAGAGTATTTTCGTAGAAAAATAGAAATCTCGGTAAACCCACCCGTACAGGAGTTATTAATTAATTTTTCTTCTTACCTTCCCCCTTTCCCCTTCTTATTTCCTAGCAACAATAGTGCGGTGACGCGGGTCGCTGGCTACAGTCACAGGACTATTGAAACCAACTTGTTCCAAAGTTTCCTCAATATTAAACATGTAATATTCATCGCTCCAAGGCTCAGTACTTTTCATGAGAGTAAAGAGAACCGGAGGTAGATTTTGGATAACGCTTGATTTAGGGTTGTTGTCAACGATTGCGATCGCACCACCAGGACGCACCAATCTGTAAGCTTCTCGAAAAATCGCTGTCGATGCTGCACCTGGCAGTTCGTGGGTGACGAATTGCAGCGTCACCAAATCGAAGGAGTTATCGGCAAGTCCGGTATTTTCAGCTTGTGCGTGCAACCATTCTGATATTTCATCGCTAACATCGAGAGTTTTGGCAACAGCAAGCATGTATGGTGATAAATCCAAACCAACGGTACGAATCGGATGATTTTGTTTGTTCTGGTAATAGCGGTGTAGTTCCAAAGTCGAAATACCCACCGAACAGCCAACATCTAAAATATCTCGAACTTCTTTAGGTGCGTGGATTCCCAAAACATCATGAAAACTGCTTCTCAGTCTATTGTGTGCAGCTTGCCAAGTTAAAGGTTCGTTCTTCCAGACGCGCAAAGCCATCGAATAGGTCGCGCTGGGTGCTTCTAATGCAGCTTGCCAGCAAAGATTACCTTCGTCGTATGCATGAAAAGGTACTTTGTAATAGTCGGGATAAGTAACTTGGGGATTGGTAACAGCTTTTAAGTAGTCTTGTACGGGAGATGCGGCAAGTCTCTCGTAATTTTTGCGCCAGGGAATACCGTTTTTTTCAGCAGTTTTAATAATCACTTGCCGAGCCTGGTGTTTCATTACCTTGTAGATAGGTTCGGTTTGGATGAGCAAATTCACGAACTGGGAAAGTAGATTTTCACCAGCCCAATCCGGTTTTAGCTTGTTATTCATCAGTCTATCTATATTAATGAGGCGATTCTATTTTATTTTAGGGGAATAGCAAAAAATAAATTATCCCAAAATATTTGTGCATTTGTAGGGGCTTGCTCTATCAATTCTTAATTGAGAAGCAATATCTTTAGGTATATTAAACTTAATAATAGTCAAAGATTTTGGTGGTGTTTCTGCTAGTATATTATACTTGGCTATTTGTTCAAAGGCAAAGTATCTAGAAGTAGCGTTTTAAAATGAAAACTGCTGTAAATTGCAACAAATTTTAAAAAATTAAAAGTGACTCAAGCAAATTCCAACTCAAATATTCATATGAATACCGATATTGTTGTCATTGGTAGCGGAATCGGTGGTTTAAGTTGCGCTGCACTTTCGGCAAAATACGGTTTTGATGTCGTAGTTTGCGAGAGTCATTCCATCGCTGGAGGTGCTGCACACGGTTTTGAACGTAATAGCTATAAGTTCGATTCAGGACCATCGCTATATTCGGGATTATCGTATAGTCCTTCACCAAACCCCCTTCAACAGGTACTTGCAGCCATTGGCGAAGAATTACCGTGCGTTAATTACGATACATGGGGTTGCTGTTTGCCCGAAGGTGATTTTGATACACAGGTGGGTGCAGAACAATTTTGCGAAGTGCTGCAACAACTGCGTGGTGAGAGTGCAGTCGATGAATGGAGGCAACTGCAACGGGTAATGGAACCATTTGCACAAAGCGCGATCGCACTCCCAACATCCGCTCTCCGTCTCGATTTTGGTGCTTTTCGCACTGTGGGAAAATTTGCCCCGTTGATGTTGCGTCATGCTGCCAATCTCGGCAAGCTAACAAAACCGTTTTCGCTGATTATGGATGATGTTGTTAGCGATTCGTTTATCCGTAACTGGTTGAATTTGCTTTGCTTCCTGCTTTCGGGATTACCTGCTGATAGTACCAACGCTGCCGAAGTAGCGTTTATGTTTGCCGATTGGTACAAACCTAATGTCAAACTTGATTATCCCATCGGTGGCAGTGCTGCGTTAGTTGATGCATTAGTAAGAGGACTCAAAAAGCACAACGGTGAGTTAATGCTGAATGCTCACGTTGAGCAGATACTTGTGGAAAACAACCGTGCAGTCGGCGTAGGGTTGCGTAGCGGGAAAGTTATTCGGGCGCGTAAAGCTGTAATATCGAATGCATCGGTGTGGGATACCCTGAAGTTAATACCTGAAAGTAGTATATCGGCAAAATATCGAATGCAGCGACAAGCAACACCCGAATGCGATAGTTTTATGCACCTGCATCTCGGTATCGATGCTCGAGGAATTCGCAGCGACTTAGCATGTCATTACATTTTTGTCAAAGATTGGAAATTAGGAATTACAGCACCGCAAAACGTTGTCTTAATATCAATTCCATCCGTGCTTGACCCCACCTTAGCACCACAAGGAAAGCACGTCATCCACGTTTATACTCCTGGAAATGAACCCTACGCATTGTGGAAAGGGATCGATAGAGGTAGCGAAGAGTATAGAGAACAGAAAGAAGTGCGCGAGCAAATTATGTGGTCAGCACTACAACGAGTTATTCCCGATATTCGTAACCGTTGCGAAGTCACATTAGTTGGTACACCGCTGACCCACGAACGCTATTTGCGAAGACATAACGGTTCCTACGGTCCCGCAATCCGTGCGAGTGAAGGTTTATTTCCCAGTGCGAAAACACCGTTACCGGGGTTATTGTGCTGTGGAGATTCGACATTTCCCGGTATTGGTTTACCTGCGGTTGCAGCAAGTGGGATGATTGCCGCGAATACATTAGCACCTGTAGAGAAGCATTTGGCAATGTTGAGAGAGATTGGAGTGGGTTAAAAATTAAACTTTTACCCAGAAGATTATTCAACAATATCAAATCAGTTTAATTGTTTACGACTCAGAAGAAGAGGTAACGATCGAATGGCTAAAGTAGACAAGTATCGAGAGTATATTCAAAGATACATACTCATCAATCGTATTATTAATCCATTTTTAATGGATTTTGGCTATTAGACAGGGATTGTAAATCCCTGTCGGGCAAAATCCAAATCGGAAAAATCAAGTGTATATAGTTAAATTAATAACTCACTGCTTGACAGGTGCAAAATAGAAGTATAGCGATCGCATGTTCATAAAATAAATCTTAAACTTGTAGGGTGCGAATCGCGCTCTTGGTAACGCACCATTTTAATCGGTGCGTTACGGCTAAACTGACCCAATCGTAACTCCAAATACCTATCAAGCCGTAACACACCCTACATAATATTTTATTTATAAACACGCTCTAAGTCGCTTTCTTCAACTATTGCAACATTCAATCTATCAAAATAGTGAATTCATCTAATTACCTACGATGAAAGAACCTCTATCTAGAGAAAGATTTGGCTCTGGAGCCAGATGAAGTAAAAATAGGATAGAAATCTCATGGAAATTGTATTCGATGAAACTGAATTATTTTACGAAACGGCTTTCTACAGCAGGACGCTTTCTGGCTACAACTCTGTTTTGTCTTAGCGCGATCGCCTTCGTTTGGCAAGGTGCATTTTTCTCGAACACCTCAGCAATGGCTGTTCCTGCTGCAAACTTGATTGCATCAACAGATGGAGCGAATCAAGTCAAAGATAAAACTAATGAAGTGTCTAGAGGCTCCAAGAATTTCATCGATGACGTAAAAGACAAAGTTAAGGAAGCTGCAAACAGCAACGCCGGTAAAGTCGAGGACGCAACCGATAACGATGGCAGTCTCGTCGAGCGCAAGGCAAAGCGAGATAGAGATCGAATTGAGAAAAGAGCAGACGAAGATGCAGCTAGAACTAAAGAAGCAGTAGACAATTCAAAGAATGCTGTTAAAGGTGTTGTTGATAGCATCAAGGATGCTTTTAGCAACTAGAAATTGAAAGTTTCACAAAAATTATCATACAAATGTAGCCTCTTGTAGGGGCACGGTACTGCCGTGCCCCTACCCGCATATCTATATTATGATTTTAAAAGTGAACTTCGCGCACAAACGAGCGGCGCACTACCCGCTATGTATGGAAGAAATACATCTTATCCCTTTACCCCTGCCCCTTATCCCCAGAGGGGGCCCCACCTTCCCCTTATACCCTAGTATTTATAAAAAAACCTTTGCATCATACAAGAATTTTTTCGTAAAATTAACGCTTGCTAGTATAATTCCAACTTTACATCAACTTACCAATTAATTTGGTAACATTATGCCAAGAAAAGAACAAGGATGGATCACATTTCAAACCTCAGAGGAAGAACGCAAAGCTTTGGAGGAGTTCTGCCAACAGTCGCAGCGCACCAAAACCGAGATTTTACGCGAGTTGGTGCGGGGTCTAAGTAAAAATTCATCCTCTCCATTACCAACCTCGGAAGAAAAAGCAGATGTTCAAAGTCCTCTGACTGCAAAAAAAAGTCGAAAAAAGACTAATAAAGGCAAGCTAGAGGATGAGGAAAGCGTTCTACCCGAATTAGAAGTTAATATTCAAAAGAAAGCTTTGAAAGTTAGTTCCCGCAATGTCCTTAAAGGAGTTGTTACGCAAATTGTCTCCGGACCAGTTAATAGTGAGGTGACGTTGGAAATTGTTCATCGAGTTAAGCTAACTTCTGTGATTACACAAGTTTCCGCAGAAGAATTAGAACTTGCTGTTGGAGAAGAAGCTTATGCAGTGATTAAATCTACAGATATTGCGATCGCAATCGAGTAAATTTTAGAGCGATTGCTTCAAGATGACAATTTTTGCGATAGCGAACGCGAGTGCCTGTCCCCTTGGGACTCAGCGCTGCCGCCTTGCGGTGCGCTCTATAGTCTGTGCGAACAAAGTCACTTATCATAATATCTAAGTTATTGCAAGAAAATTAATAAAATGTATAGAAATAATGAATCTCCTTAAAGGTAAAGTAGCATTAGTTACAGGTGCAACGCGGGGCATTGGTAAAGGAATTGCGATTGGACTTGGCGAAGCAGGTGCAACTGTGTACGTAACGGGACGCAGCCTTGGTAATACAAGTGCGAATGATGATAGTAGTTCGGGCAGCCTTGCAGAAACTGTTGCAGCCGTTGAGAAAGTTGGTGGTGTATGTATCCCCGTTCAAGTAGACCACAGCGATGATGAACAAGTACGTTTACTTTTCGAGCGCGTCGATTCGGAGCAAAATGGACAACTTGACCTACTAGTAAATAATGCTTACTCAGGAGTTTCGGCATTAAGAGATGCCCAAGGAAAACCTTTTTGGGATTGCGAACCGAGTATTTGGGATGCTTGTAACAACGTTGGTCTACGCAGCCACTACGTTGCCAGTGTTTTTGCTGCGAGGATGATGACCAAGCGTAACTCTGGGTTGATTTGTACTATTTCCTCCTGGGGTGGGATGTCCTATATATTTGGTGCAGCATACGGTGCTGGTAAATCAGGTTGCGACAGATTAGCCGCTGATATGGCTGTTGACCTAAAGCCGCATAATGTCGCTTCAATTTCAATCTACCCAGGTATTGTTGGCACCGAACATATTACCAATATGGTTAGTGAGATGGACGAAAAAGATTTAGCCAACCCTAGAAATTCGGTATTTACAGAACGATACAATTGGGAAACTCCTTTATTAACGGGACGAGCGATCGCTCAACTTGCTAGCGAAGTAAATATCATGCATCGTACAGGACACGTGCAGATTGTTGCAGAACTGGCGACCAAATATAAGCTCGTGGATGAGAATGGAATTTGTCCTGCATCGCTTCGTTCGCTGCGCTTTTTGATACCGTTTGCATTACCCGGATTGAGAAAGCATTCGTGGCTAATACCCGATATCAAAGTGCCTTGGTGGCTGTTGTTAATAACTGTACTTAAATCGCCCAAAATTTAAAGCTTTCCCTCTGACGCTTGTTGCTATGGCAAGATAATGCTGTCCAAAACGTTTCTTTAATCCAAATCCCGAAGCGATCGCATGACTCCAAAAGAATATCGCGCCAATACTGGCTTATCAGCACGCTTGTTCATAGCAACAATCGGACTGTGTTCGGCACTACTATTAACAATCGTAATTTCCCTAGCATCTGGGGCAGTCTCAATGACCCCAGAACAGTTATGGCAAGCGTTTACACATCGAGGAGAAACGTTGAATCAAACAATTGTTTGGGAATTGCGACTACCTCGAATACTGGCAGCAACCTTAGTAGGTGCAGCATTGGGGATGGCAGGGGCAATGCTTCAAGGGATGTTGCGAAATGGTCTTGCTGACCCTTTTTTACTGGGAATTTCCGCAGGTGCAGGTTTGGTAGCGATTAGCACTATTAGCTTAGGAATATTTATTAATTGGGTTCCTCTCGCAGCTTGGCTGGGGGCAATGTTTACAACTGTTTTTGTTTACTTTTTAGCCAACCCTAGAAATTCGGTATTTACAGAACGATACAATTGGGAAACTCCTTTATTAACGAGACAGCAAGCACCCCAACAGCAGAGCCACGCAGATATATAACCCCGCTACCTTCACTTCACTCCATCCGCGT
>QQTW01004290.1_pt1 | contig 10668 bp, 12 predicted proteins | sample 1904831 | NCBI WGS metagenome assembly QQTW01 (sample SAMN09435610, study PRJNA476489) | Subsurface metagenome, whole genome shotgun sequencing project.
GTGCTGTTGTCTTGGGTGACTGAAGGTGCCGTCAGGGTTACTTGGAAGCGTTGACATTGTGCTTTATTCAACACCAGGTTTGGGCCCTGGCATTACCTCTAGGACTCTGGTTGTGGGATCATGGTTATCAGGTTTGGTAGTAGAGATTAAATACAATAGAACGGTTTACATTGAACGTTGACTTACGGTCATTGATGTAGAATCTGGAATTGCTGGCTCACCTACACCTCCAAAACAGAAGTACTTGTTACATAGAACTCAGTGTCGCAGAGCATACTGAGCATTGAAAGGGTGGATCGAGATAATCCTGTCACTAACTACTTACTAGGTCGAGATGACATCTTGCCTGTTCACATTTCTACGTCTTGCTTCCAAGACTATCTATCAGGACCTCGTCACAACGACAAGTTACTGTACGACTTTATGTTTGTCCTCAACTACCTAAAACGAACTAAGATGCATGCCAGATCCAACAACAAACACTACTTCACTTTGCTCTTCACTAACGACATAACACAATGCTCCACTAACTATAAATATCCAGTGACCTCTCACGACATCTTCCTTATCATACAATCCCTCCTTCCAGTCATCACTCATTCGACCTCACTTTAACCACCACCACAAGACAAAATGGCCGATCTCCTCCACCATCTCATCCCCCCACCCACCAGCTCCCAAGAGAGCTTCCACTCCGCCCCCGAAACATCCCCCGACACCCACACCGCCACAGCCCAACCGCACCACAGCACCAAAACACCGCTCCAATCCCTCCCCGCACCTTCAGTCACCCAAGACAACAGCACAATCGCCGCCCTCCAAGCCGCCGGCCTAACCGTCTCAGACGTAACCTCCTACCTCACCGACCCCGAAAACGCCCGTCTCCTCGCCGAGACCAGCACCAACCGAAAACGCAAAGCAACGCCTACACCGGCAAATGGCCAACCTCCCGAAACTAAACTCACAACCACCGCCACCACCACCACCACCACCACAGCCGCCCCCATCGTGCCAGAGCCCATCCAAATCGGCGCCTCCAAATCCTCCCATAACATTAGCCAACTAAACCACCTCTGCCAAGAACGCGGTCTACGCCCCGTCTTCGAATTCACAGAACCGACGGCGCAGCAGTTTAGCGTTATTGTGAGATTCGGCGAACATGTGGTGGAATTTGAGAAGGGCGTGACGTTTGGGTCGAAGAAGGAGGCCAAGGAAGCCGTTGCGACGAAGGGGGTGGATGTTGTCAGGGACATTCCCGTGCCGGGAGCTGGTGGTGGGGCGAAGAAAGTCGGGACTGGTGCCGGGCTGGGAGGGGAGAGGGAGGAGAATTGGGTGGGGAAACTTGCCGGTGAGTCTGTCTGTCTTCTACTGCCCCACTGCTCCCGCACCCATGTACGCTTGTTTTTCACGAACAATCACCCCCAGACCAAAGAATCTAAACCTGACCACACTACCAAACCCCCAGAATTCTACATCACCGAATACCCGCCCGCCAGCCCCATCTACACCGAATACGCCCTCGGCCTCAACTACGCCTGCGAATGCCTAGTTTCCAAACGGCCCGACGCCCCCTTCGGCAGCCGCTCGACGCCCTTTCCGAACAAAAAAGCCGCCCGAGCGAATGCTGCCCGCGAGGCCTTGCTCTGGTTGCAGGAGAACGGATATGCGAAGTTGACGACGGGGCCGGATGGCACGATGGTCGTGAGTAATAATGGGAATGGGAAGAAGAGGAAGGGGAAAAGTGGCGGGATGGGCATTGTGGCGGAGATTGAGAGCGTGGATGATGAGGGTAAGGATGTGGGCAAGGAGAGGAGTTTTGCGGCTCGAGTGAATGGTTCGTTCTGCGCCCCCAACCTTGTCGCCCTTCCCACCGCCCCAACTTCTTCCCTTCCCTCCCCCAAAGCTCGCCCCACTAACGCAGCAAATCACCCGCCCCAGAACTCTGCCACCTGCTCTCACTCTCGGCCCCCGAATACCGCCTCACGGCGTCCCCCTCGGCGCCAAACATGTACAGCGGCGCCGCGTATTTCGTGAACGATCCGCTTGTCGTCCGTGGCCCCGTCGGCGACGTCAGACTCGTTTTCGGAAGGAAGAAGGCTAAGGAGGCGTGTGCGGAGTTGGTGTGGGGGTTTTTGAGGGGTCTTGCTAGGGAGAGGTTGGTTGGGTTGAGTATGGTGGGGGATGGTGGGAAGGAGGGGGGAGAGAAGGGGTGGGGGTGGGAGTTGGGGATTTAGGGTTGTGATGGGACGTGTCTTTCTATCAGGATTGTCGTTTATGCATGGTTGGTTGGATGGATGGATGGGTGGATGGATGGATGATGGAACGCATGGACGAACGAACGTAATGAAATAGACGTGATCAACGCAGACGATGAATCCAAACTTTGTTTCGTTAACGACTTTGCTAGCTATACAATCAACGCCTCTGTCCCCGTCTCTATTTCTCCCTCATCTCTTCCCTTTCCCCTTCCCCTCGGAAAAAACTCCCTTCGCCTCGCGATTCACGGCTCGTTACTTCGCTTCTGCATCTCCCCCATCTGCTCTTTCCCTATCGTGTCGTCCGGTCCGGTCCAGTCCGGGCCGGTCTTGGTAGCGAAGCCTACAAAGCCAAGAACTATCTTCGATGTTTTCTTTCTCTGGTCTCTGACCTGACGGGACGGGACGGGACGAAATATCCCGAGAGATGTTAGCCCAGAAAAAAGGGATCTTTCGAGACCATTCAGATGGGGAGGCTTGGACTGGTGGGTGGGAAAATGCGATGGTAGATAAACATGTAGATGAGTTCTAAAATTTCCTTCCCTCCCAAGACGAGTGGAAGGAAGGAAGGAAGGGTAGCTAGCGAGGACAATCTGATAAGCTGCAGCGGAAGTTGGGTGCATTGATTCGATGGACGCGTTGCGAGACACGAACGATTTGTGGGAAACGGCGGATGATCATGGCTCGTGGTTTCGTTTTGTTTTTTTGGGTTAGGAAGTTCGATACCGACGCGGCAGTTAAAACGATTGGATTGTCTGGACGCAAAACCCTTCGTTACTTGGTTAAATTATCGTCATGGATGAGAGAGACAATTTCAGGGCTTTCCGACATCGACGATGGAGAATGGGTAGATCAGGGAGACGTGAGGGTGTTGGTCATTTGTCATGGAAAACATTTGTGCGTTGGAAGACGTGATTGGGATGAGTTGTCGTGATATCAGAAGCCGGGGAGCGTCTGACCATATTTGGGTAAACCGGGAGTTCAGAGGAGAATGTCCGGGACAGGGTTGTCATGAACTCGGTACTACATCGGCGAGGGATGGATATAGACGGGGCACATGCGAGTAAATGAGTAGACGCAACAAAAGACAGAACGAATCCTATGAAATACCTTCCCCATCCTCGTTCGTAGATACATGCGTTGACTATGAAAACGAACCATGCTGCGACGACCGACCCCCACATTGACACCGAAACCACCATCACGATAGGATGAACGACGGATACGAAAAGTTCACAAGAACACGGAAAGCGTAGCGTGGGATGACAAGGAAATATTCCCCGTCCTGACTGCGAAACGACACTCGGGTCTCCAGACTCCATTTTTGGTTATAGGTTTCCGCCCTTTCCTGCCTCCTGCAATCGATGAGTGATGTGTGCCTGCCTGACTGTGCAACCTTCTTCCGCCCCGGGGTATGTGATGATATTGTATGGATGGGTATTAGGTATCTTTCGAACGCGAAAAGGATAACCGTGGAGAGGAATAGATGACCGACATGGAAAAAAGACAATTTTTGTGGGGACCGACAACGCCGTAATCTGGGAATGGGTGCGTGCGATCGTGGCTGTAAGGACAGAGAAGACGTAAATTCAAGAAAATTAAGAGATATCCACAACTCCACTCCCGAAGAGTCGAGCTAGGAAAAGAGAACTAGACAGTTATGATCTTGCAAGCGATGAGCTGTTTTGGAGAAGAGATGATGTTTGAGCCAATGACACAAATTCGAGGATTCCTCAACGCCGGAACAGACACGACGGCTCGTCCCGAACATCAAGAGCCCCCCGATGCCTCCCTCCCGATTATACTTAGTGACGTGAGTGCAAGATAAGAAGACCGACGATGCAGGTGAAAGGTATGCTTGCTAGTGAAGATGAGGGAAGTGTGAGGGAAAACGTGGGTGTGGCAAATCAATCTAGAGCTCTCCTGCACCAGCCTCGACCCCGTCCGCGTTCCCAAAGTTCAGTGACGATGCGTCAAATGTATAAGCTGCTTGATCGTCCTCGTTCAGGAAGGAGTCGAAGTCGAAGTTCTGTAGAACATCTTCGTTGTCAAGAGAGCCGTAATTGAGATTAAATTGATCGACCTGATATGCGGAGTCGTCAGTAAAAGTGATCTTAGGTTCTGAAAGAACAGTGTGCTGCATGATCGAAGGAAATTAGACGCGATAATGGGAAATATATGATTTTGCGTGGGCCTCATCAAATAGCAATCAGTGAGAGTGTGGAGGCCTACATCTGTTTCATCAATTGACCCGAATGGCGCCGCCATGTTCTGATCTCCTTGCGGTGGTACGAGTGGAGCCGATGAAGTCGGCATGGAGGTTAGTGCTTGGCCTTGATTACCGCCGTTCGCATTCTTTGGACCACTAAAGGAATTTGGATTCATCGGCGTGATCGGCGTAGGTGGTGTTGGCGTTGGCGGTGGTTCCGCTTCCGATGGCGTCGCAGCAGCATTGAGAGTCGCAGTCGAATTCTTCTTGGTGGGTCGCTAGAGACAAAATTCACGTCAATCACCAACTTTCACCTTCTTCGGGTTAGACGATTACCTTGCGAGGCTCCTTTGAATCCTTCTTGCCCTTCGGGTTCGCCTTGTTGGAGGGTTGCGGGGTAGGTGGTGCGGCAGATTGTTGAGGTGATGATGGTTGGGTACGACCATTACCAACTCCTCCCACCGGAGGTGGCTGTGGCGGTGGCATATGGTTTCTCGGTTGTGGTGTGCCCATCTGTTGTGGTTGCTGCCCTTGAGGTGGCTGCTGCATCAAGGGTGCTTGCCCTGGTGGCCCTTGCCAGTTTCCGTTCGGCATGCGACCGCTACCATGCATGCGTGCTAGCGCCTCCATGTGTTGTTGCGGATTGACGGGTTGACCGTTGAAACCTGGATGGGAGCTAGGTGGTCTCATCATTGCACCATTCGGTCCAACGCCACCCATACCGTCACCCATGGCCTTCATCTGAGGGTTGAAGAACTGTTGTGGCATGTCTTGCTGCAGTTGGCCGCCAAAGTTCATCGATGCAGGGGATCCACGCCCCTGCGGCAGACTACCGTCGGGTAACGGAGAACCGGGAAGCCCGGATGGGCCCATCTTTGGCGTACCCCTCTTCATCTGGTCGTTCGGATTCGGTGACGGGCCGGACCTGCTGCCTTGAGGCGACATGCCGGGCGGCAGACCTGCCTGCCCTAGCACTCCGGATTGACCGTCTGCTCGAGTGATACTGTCTTGCTCCTGGCGCGCCATCATCAGACGTTTCTTGTTCTGTTGCTCGAGCAGCATGAGCTGCATCTGGTAGTCCTGCAGGGCATGATTGCCACCTTGGCCGTTGGCTCCTGGCATGCCTCGCATCTGTGCTTGGTTCGCAGGATAATACTCGTTCATGGCACCGAGCTGCTGGGGATCGGCATTCTGCTGCATCGGCGAAGCCTGGCCCGGCATCCCGTTAGGGTTCTGCATACCCTTTGCCGCCTGGTTACTCAAAGCTGAGTTATGGTGTTGTGCAAGGTTTTGAGTATATACCTGAATAGATTTGGCCTGAACTGTAGGAGCTTGTTGCTGGAAAGAGTTGAGTTGATTCTCCGAGAGAACGGTCGGGTTGATGCCGTTCTGTATCAGCAGCTGATTCGCTTGTTGCATGGCCGAAGCCATGTGGCCGGCTGGTTGAGCTTGCATGCCCTGAGGCTGTCCCCTCCCATTCGGGCCCATTCCGTTCGGACCCATCTGTTGACCGTTGAACTGTGCACCTTCCAGTCGCGGTCGCTTCGAAGGCGACGGTGCATTCTCCGCGGACGAAGGCGATTGGGGCCGTTGGCCGTTGATATCCATGTCAGAACCATTTCTTTGCATCTGTTGCTGTATCATCTGCTGTTGCTGAGCCTTGTGCATCTGCGCCAACTGCTGTGGATTCCTGTTACCGCACACTGTCAGTGGTTCCTCCAGCAAACATCACGCGAGTGGGGCCTGGGATGAGTAAGAGCCGATCGACGAGGCGGCTTACGGTGCATACGCTTGACGACCACTGTTCTGCATTGCTTTATGCCTGAGCTCGCCGGCGTTACCCAAGTTCATCCCATTCGCTTGCATACCCCGCATCATTGAGTGATATTGCGCCGGCATCATCTGGGGATTCATTTGACGAAGCAGCTGCTGCTGCTGTTCCTGGCGCATGCGCGAATGCTGCTGCACCCAAACTCGTCAATAACTCCACCGGATTCTAGGTTGTGGTCAACAATACCTGGGTGTGTTGTACATATTGCAACGCTGGCCCGGCATCACCGGGGTTCGGTTTCTTATTGCGTTGCGCGCCATAAATGTCCCAGAACAGACACCACCAATCGAACAGAAAGGAGTTGTCCGGACAATCGGGAGGCACACTCGGTATGGGCAAATCGTCGGGACGTTTGGAGTGCAGGTCGTCTTTCGAATCGGTATCCATGTTACCTTCGTCGACCCCGTTCACGTCTCCATCTCGACGGCGACCAGGACTGAGTTTGGTGGGTGGGGTGGTGTTGATGGGCACCTCACTGGCCAAAAAGGCTCGGGCACAGTCATAGAGTTCATTTTTTATGAAGTAGTCGTAGATGTAAGTGTTGAGGTACCTCCTCCAAGTATCTTCTGGATTGCTGTTCGTTCGCGACGGTCCGGGACCTATACCGTTGTTCATCATAGGCATGCCGCCAACAGGACCACCGATGCCGTTCATGCCGGCCATATTCATATGATTCATACTTGCGACCAAGGTAAGATGTGTTGTAATTAGTCCCTAGGTTTTTTCCGACCGTATCGAAGGGGAGAAACTCGTTATCGGGCCTGGCTCGTGTTCTGAGCGCTTACTACATTTACTGATGAGAAAGCTCTGCGATGGCGAAGTGGTGGTGGAGCGACGCAGATAAGGCGGTTGGCGATGGCGATAGCAACTCAAAGCAAAGCACCACCGACGAGCCACAGTAGTAATGTGAACGGTATATTACCTATGAAAGCGTATGCGAAACAGTGAGTCGCATGGGACTGGCAACAGTTAGTCAGTGGAGGTGAGCTTTGGGGAAAAGGGGACGTCCGAACCTAATCGCGCCCGCAGATGCTGAGTAACTAACGCCAGCAGGAGCGAGAAGCTACAAGGGCGGGCAGCGACCACGATATAGACAGTAAGGTACTGTAGTTGAATCGAAACCAAACTTTAGTGGTAGAAGAGTAAGTTGACGACGACGACGACGAGGTGAGGTGCGGGTTGGGGTCTAGCAGGGTTTCTTGTCTGGTTCTGGTCTGGTTTTTAGTTTCGGTTTTGGTGGCTCTGGGTTTTGGTGGTGGTGGTAGTAGTAGTGGTGGTGGATGTGGATGGGGATGGTTGTTTTTCTGTTCGGATGATCTGCGAGATGAACGGAAGGTAAAGTAGTTGAAGTAAAGTAGCAAGGTACGGTAAAGAAAACTTCCACTCCACGTCAGGTATGTATTGATTAATCGTAGTAAATAATATGTATGTGTACGATGGAAGTTGATGTGCAGGTAAGGTAGGTAGAATGATTTGACGGACGATGATAAGGTAGGTAGTAAGGTAACCTGGAAGGTAAGGTAAGGTAAGGTAAGGTAAGGTAAGGTAAGGTAAGGTAAAGTAAGGTAATTGGGGAGCGGGCGCCGGTTGCTAAGCTCGCTAGGTAGATCGAGTGACAGAAAATCCGGGGGCCTTCCAGTAACTATCGGGCTGCTGGCAGTAGTTGTGATCACACCAGTGCTAGTAGCCAAGTATATTACCGTACGGTAAAGTACAGCCCGCTATTCCGTATTGCCCTGCGGCTCCCCCCCACCAGGTACGGAAGACGAAGATGGATTGGTAAGTTACAATTGCTCGAAGGAGAAATGTGTCAATACTCAGTCAGGATATAAGTGATAACTTATTCGACCATCGGCACCGTACAAACGAAGACTCTGTTTCAGTGATGACGAGAAAGAGGGGTATTCAGAGCAAAACTTAGGTATGTGAGGCGACGTTGATAAGAAAAAGTGTTTGGGTATTATGAACTGGACGCCCGTGGGATCCTCTACTCGTGAACTTCACTTGCCTACCATATTTTTTATACGTACCTAAGGTTGGCCCTGTCCGGCGCCGCTTGTTCGAAAAGGGCCGCTCATGCCTTGCGCCTGCGCCTACTCCACCGCGCGAAAAACAATATGTGCTGAGCTGAAAAATGTGCGCATGGCCTCGAGGGGCCATCAGTCAGTGACGATGTGGTTGGCACCGTCGCGTTTAGGGGTTACGATATGAGAACGACATTCTCCTAGGGTCCCAGAGAACCAGCGTGACTGTCATTCTCTGGCTTTCCATGGGTGCAGCTTTCATTGGATCGTAGGGCGGCGCAAGAGGGTACGCTCTAGCGCCGGTACCTAATGCTTCAGGCCTGCTCAACTAACATGTACCTGGACTGATTTGAAGATCTTTTTTGACTCCCCCATTGTCAAGGAGGCGCATCGGACATCGGACGGTTTCAGTGGTGACCTGGTTTTACGCTGCCCTGTTCGAGGTTTTATCGAGAGCTGCGTTAGCGCACGTCCTGCGACTTGATCGCCGGGATGGATTGACAAACAAAATGGTAGAGCAAAAGGTCTCGTCGAGTGACACACGATTGCAGTCTGCATCGTGACGTTAGAGCACTCTGCTCGTACCTCGCTGAATGAAAATTTTCACACGGTGGGGAGAGTGCTCAGTGGCTCAGCTCAAACCCATCTCCAGGACCCCAAGACCAGGCTGTTGCTAATTCCGAACCATGCACGGCCTATTGGCGCGCCACTGACGGTCGCGCAAATCTAACGGTTCCCCTACCACGCTGAAACTTCCCCCAGATTGTCGACGACGCCATGTTGGCTTGAAGATCGAATTCTGCGTCGTGTACCGGGCCGCAGTTTTACCCCAGATTTCACTACTCCGCTTATGCACCGACACTCCAAATACCGAACTCCCCCACCCGAATTGAAACCAAGCGTGCCCACATGCCCTTAACCGTTGGAATTATACTCTAATGCTCCCGGGAAAATTCGTTGTTCACTCATCGTCCGGAGGCATTTCGTCGTCAATATATCGTATCAGAGATATCCGCATCTCAGTACTTTCGTTGCCGCGGAGCACGTCGCTGATGAAGTGGGCCTCGACTTGCGTCTGTATCTACAATTGCCGACCCTTGTCAGCCTGGTGCCGCGTACGGATTACTTACCTTCATGCAAGGGGAGCTCGGTTGGGAAATGCGGTGCATGAGAAAAGCTAATTGCCTGTCACGGCATTTGGATTTGGCAGAAACGCGCCGGCGGTAGGCAAGATCGAAAACGGCCATGCTCGACGCATGTAATGCCAGGCGTACATAAACGTCCGACTCCAATTCGAGGGAAAGCAGAGCATGGCTTACCATTTCCAGAGCGCCTCGCAGGATTCCGCAGAGGATGTTTGAGTACCAGAGTTCATCCTGGGCTCGTCCGTCATCGGGTAGCTCTACAAAATCGGCCAGAGGATTTTCATCGAAGATCAATGAGAATTGCTTGTTGTCGCTCGTCCAGTTCGTAACCGTTGGTGTGATGTTGAGGAATATCTTGAACCCAACCTATGCACTTCGTTAGCCGCACCCTGCCAAAGTGGGGCTTCTGACACAACCCCGAGAGACAGTGCAGGTCCGGTCGTGCCCAGTCACCTTCGATATTGTCTCCGCAGTCTCTCGGAAACTGGCACATCGCCCAGTACCAGACTTTGCGAGAAAATCTTCGATCAATCGCAGACCGATATTGTAGCCCATCTTGTCCAGTTGCTTGTTGACCTCGGCGTAATCGCTATCATAATCGGTACATAATTGAGCGACGATTGTGCCATAGGTCAGAGTCACCAGTTCTGCATTGACTTTGTCGACGCGTGTCCTACCCCACTGTCAGGCTCAAGCTGTAGCAATGTTCGTGTTGGAGGCAATGTTGTGCTTGATTAGGTTTGTGCTGAACTGAGTCAAAGAGAGTGCTGACTGACTTCCACGTTCTATGCAAGATCAGCCTAGTAGAGGTGGTCCAGAGTCCCGTATATTCCTTACTCTTCACCGAGTCTGGCAAGCTTGGTTGAAGCCATGCTCTTGTTGGAAAATCCCCGTCTTCAACCAAAAAGGCGCAATGGCTCCGGTGTCCTGATATCGCCTACTTTGTAATTCAACTGAGAGATCGACTCGTGCAGGCAGACAATCACCCGAATGCAAAGACGAGGCTTGTGATCAATGCGCTGCTGGTATGGCGTTGCTGGTATGGGCCTTGTTCGAGCTCGATTGACGGATCATTTTATGCATTGCGGGCTATAAGGCAAGGTAGCTGTGAGATGCAAGTGCAGCCGAAGCGCTAGGCTACTAGCGCTAGGTTCGAACTACCATATTAACCTCACGTACGTGCTGCGGTGAGCTTCCCTTGCTA
>QQTW01004291.1_pt1 | contig 10668 bp, 10 predicted proteins | sample 1904831 | NCBI WGS metagenome assembly QQTW01 (sample SAMN09435610, study PRJNA476489) | Subsurface metagenome, whole genome shotgun sequencing project.
CTAACTAGTAACGGGTTTGCCAAAGGTTACTCGATGACTGGATGGCGAATTGGCTATTTAGCCGGACCTTTGGAATTAATTAAGGCGACAATTACGCTTCAAAGTCATAGTACATCGAACGTATGTACCTTTGCACAATACGGTGCGATCGCAGCTTTAGAAGATTCGCAAGATTGTGTGGAAGAAATGCGTCTAGCTTTTGCAAAGCGTCGAGAAGTGATGTTTGCACGACTTAATGCGATTCCAGGTTTGATTTGTCCAAAACCCGATGGTGCTTTTTATCTGTTACCCGATATTAGTAAAACTGGTTTAAAGTCGCTGGAATTCTCGAATGCATTGCTCGAAGAACATCAAGTAGCAGTAATTCCCGGTATTGCCTTTGGTGCAGATAATACCGTGCGTTTTTCCTACGCTACGGATATGGTAACGATTGAAAAGGGAATGGATAGGTTAGAGAAGTTTATGAGAAGTAGGGGGTAGGGAGTAGGGAGTAGGGAAAAGGGAATAAAAAACTTTACTTCCTCCACTCACCTACTCCATACTCACCTGTATTTATTTGCTCCCGGTTTTGAGCTACCATATCGCTAGGTTATTAAAATCACTACCCATGACCCAAGATTTTAAATTCATCAAACTTTTGTATAACGCTTTTGACCCATTTCAACCCTTACCTGCGGGAGACCCTACTTATGTGAATTGTAACGAGGTACGGGGTGATGGGGATATCTTGGTGGGAATTGGTAAAGAAATTTTATACTCAGATAGAATGACCTGTCAGCTTTATGGGGGACATAGAGGTGCGGGAAAATCAACGGAATTGCTACGTCTGCAAGATTATTTAGATAAAGAAGGTTGCTTTGTTGTTTATTTTGCTGCTTACGAAGAAGATATTGAGCCAGAAGATGCACAATATACAGATATTTTGCTAGCTTGGCTTGTACCCGACACTTATTAGAAGCATTGAAACCAGGGCTATTTCATTCTAAAAAGGTGCTGGAGTGTGTCTAATCCAAAGGAACACAGCCGTTGAGCTTGCGCCATTGTCGCGGAATAAATTGAGTGAAAAATTCCGAGCGAACCGTGATTGTCGGCGCTGAGCCCCAAGGGGACACGCTACGCGAACGCTATCGCAAAAATTTGAGGAAGGGGGGTGGTGCGAATTCTAGAGGCATCTTCACCTTGGCTAACGTCTCGAACGTAATGAACTTTGTTTTCAACACCCCAGTATCCACCTGAAAACTTATTTTTAATGTCTGAAGCGTTAGTTTTAACCGTTTACAAGTATTTATTTAAAACAAGCATTTATATACAGGACTTACGCAACTGGCACATTAAGCTTAAAATCACATCAAACGTTCTTTGGCTCTAATGCTGATAAATCAAAGCTTACAAGCATTAAGCTTCAATTAAAGTATATGTGCCAGTTGACATTGTTTTGTGACGCTTGCGTAAGTCCTATTTTTGAACCACAAAGGACACGTAACCGTTCGCGTAGCGTGTCCCCTTGGGACTCAGCGCTCCCGTAGGGTAGGGCACGAAGGAGGAAAAGAACTAAATATTTTAGATTAATTTTACCCACCTTAACAGGAGTAGAGTTAGGAGTTGTGACAAAAGAGTTGTAACTTAAGAGTAGGAAGCAATAAGTTGTGGGTTATGAGTTATCAGTTAAATCTTGAATAATTGGATTTTACTCCTAACTCTCAATTCTCAACTCCTAACTCCTAACTCTTATTACTTTTCTTCTTGAACATCACTTTTTTGTCCTGGAGATGCTTCAAATAATGCGTCGAGTTGTTGACGAGCATCTTCAACGTTGATAGAACGCATCACCAACAATGGCTCTTTAATTACGTTCCCAGCACTATCCAATAATTCGGGATGCGGCACAAACTGCTTTCTCGAACTATATCCATAATTACCACCTTTTGTAGGCGAATATGTTCGTTCTTGGTCGAAACTGAACATAATCAAATTCCGAATTAAATTTCCAACAGCGATAAAAGCAAGGATTGTAAAAGCAAGAATGTAAAGTAGGTGTAACATATAGTTTTCTCCAGGAGTAGCGTGTTTTTAAAGACTTCTTAAGCAATACCGACAACAATCGAGGCAAAGCATCAATAACGATGCAATTTGTCCATATTTATAGATACTTAACTGCGAATTTCAGTTACAAACCCGATCGGACGATCTATTTAGACTTAAAGATGGGATATAAAGCTACTTTTCATCTCCCTTTGTAACTTAGTATACATCTGTTTGGTTAATCAAAACTAGCGATAACATGGATTTTTCACGATTAATTTATGATTGAATATATACGCATCAAGTAACCAAACCATTCCTAGACACCTAACTTTTTCCAGCATCACGCTCTCGATGAAAGCGTATAGCTACATTCCAACATTCAGTTACTAATTGATGCCAAGGCATTAATGCCTCCATATCGATTCCGACTTGCCCATCGGTAGCCGAAAACATCATCTTTGCTGCATTCACCTTTTCTTGCGCTTGCTTTACTCGTGAAAGTAAGTCCGATTGCTCGAATTGAGTCATAAATCCGATTTGCTCGGTTTCCAACAGGTTACGCGAGCGCGTAAACCAGTATTGAAAATCCTCTAACAAGGGCTGTAAAACTGCTTTGAGTAACTCAGCTTCTGGTAGATTAGAGTCCCGCATAAATGAGAAGCATACTTCTAAGTTTCCGATCTTTATTAACTTTGTTTACGATTCTTAATAATTAAGAATTTTATGAAACATTTTTAAAGGGGGCTTTTGTAACGCAGGCTACATAATCTATTATATAAATTTTATAAAGCCTTTGCACAGACCGCAAGGAATAAGTCTTTGTAAATGTTCCCGTCGAAATTTAAATTGCTCGTGAAGATGGATTTGATATCACTTAAATCGCTCTGGAGACAAAATGGCATTTAATACTTGCACTTAGTTTGCTGCCTTGATTTGAAGTCGCCTTCGACAGAAGCCACATCCTCGTCACTCCTCAGGACAATAGTTGCAATCGTGCGATCGCTGTAGCACCTTCGAGCGATTGAAGTTACAATTGTCGCTACCAAGATTAGCAAAAAATCCAATTATGAGAATCTCCACAGGAATCTTAAAAAAATTCTAAAAATTTCCACTCCAAAAAGCTGAATCAATTTGATTTACTAATTCAATTTTCGGACATCGGGGCTGTATAGTCAATGCATCATCGGAAATACATATAAATACGTTCCAACCAAAAACAACTTTACACAATCTTCTTAATAGTTTATTTAGAATTGCTCGAACAATACTCGCCTAAAAGTGGTATTTAAATTTGTCATTTCGAGCAAATCTAAATAAATCGTCTCTCAAATGGCTGAACTCGTTGGGACGAGCAGCATATCCAAAGGCTCAAAATTATAGCTATGCTATATTGGAGATATTTTTCACGGATCTTGCTCCATTCAATATTACTACCAAAAAACAGCACTCATGGCTTCCATCATAACGGTACGCAGGAGTAGTGGAGTTTCAGGCTTAAAAACAAAACCCGATCTATCAAAAGAAAGCAATAGCTTTGTCAAAGGTTAAACAGCCGATGTCGCCAAACTTATCTTCCCAACAGTCAGAACAACCTCAAAAAATGTACTTACCGCGCACCAGCGAATCGGAAAATCTCCAAAAAATCCGCCACACCACTTCCCATGTGATGGCAATGGCAGTACAAAAGCTGTTTCCTAAAGCGCAAGTCACAATCGGTCCCTCGATTGAGAATGGTTTTTACTATGATTTCGATAATCCCGAATCATTTACCGAGAAGGATTTAAAAGCCATCTACAAAGAGATGGTCAAAATTATCAATCGGAAATTACCTGTAATTCGAGAAGAAGTCAGTCGAGAAGAAGCGGAACGTCGAATTAAGGAAATAAACGAACCTTACAAACTCGAAATTTTGGGTGATATCAAATCCGAACCGATTACAATTTACCATTTGGGCGACCAATGGTGGGATTTGTGTGCGGGACCTCACATCGAAAATACCGGAGAATTGAACCCGAAAGCGATTGATTTAGAAACACTTGCGGGTGCATACTGGCGTGGAGATGAAACCAAAGCTCAATTACAACGCATTTACGGTACTGCGTGGGAATCACCCGAACAGTTAGAAGAGTACAAGCGGCGTAAAGAAGAAGCGCTACGCCGCGACCATCGTAAACTTGGTAAAGAACTCGGATTATTTATATTTTCCGACTTGGTGGGACCCGGTTTACCCCTGTGGACTCCCAAAGGGACTTTATTGCGGAGTTTGTTAGAAGACTTTCTCAAGCAGGAACAATTAAAGCGCGGTTATTTATCTGTTGTAACTCCCCACATTGCCAAAGTCGATTTATTCAAACTATCGGGACATTGGCAAAAGTATAAAGAAGATATGTTTCCTCTCATGGCAGAAGATGAGGAAGCAAAGGAGAATGAAATTGGCTTTGTCATGAAGCCAATGAACTGTCCGTTCCACATTCAGATATATAGCAGCGAGTTGCGGTCATATCGGGAATTACCGATGCGTCTGGCTGAATTTGGCACAGTATATCGTTACGAGCAATCGGGTGAATTGGGCGGATTAACCCGCGTGCGCGGTTTTACCGTCGATGACTCGCATTTATTTGTTACACCCGAACAACTCGACAGCGAATTTCTCAATGTTGTCGATTTGATATTGTCGGTATTCAATAAGCTACAACTAAAGAATTTTAAAGCACGGTTGAGTTTCCGCGACCCAGCCAGCGATAAATATATTGGTTCCGATGAAGCATGGGAAAAATCCCAAGGTGCAATTCGTCGTGCTGTCGAAAAATTGGAGATGCAGCATTTTGAAGGTATTGGTGAAGCTGCATTTTACGGTCCCAAACTCGATTTTATTTTCGAGGATGCTTTAGGAAGGGAATGGCAATTGGGAACCGTGCAGGTAGACTATAATTTGCCTGAACGGTTTGATTTGGAATATGTCGCCGAAGATGGTTCGCGTCAACGTCCAATTATGATACACCGTGCGCCATTTGGTTCGTTAGAGCGGCTAATTGGTATTTTGATTGAAGAGTATGCAGGTGATTTCCCGTTATGGCTAGCACCCGTACAAGCGAGATTGCTACCAGTCAGCGATGAGTTTTTGCCATTTGCCAAGGAAGTGGTAGCAAAAATGCAGGAGTTAGGTATCCGTGCAGAGGTCGATACTAGCGGAGATAGACTTGGCAAACTCATTCGTAATGCGGAAAAAGGCAAGATTCCCGTAATGGCGGTAGTGGGAGCCAAAGAAGTAGAAAGTGATACTTTGAGCGTCCGTACTCGTGCTTCCGGGGAATTGGGGAGTATTGCGGTGAGTGAGGTGATTGATAAAATGAGGGATGCGATCGCAAAGTTCGATAATTTTTAGATTAACTCGCGCAAAGTCGCAAAGTGGTTAAATTACGACTTTGCGCGAGATTTTTATTTACTACATATGAATTAAACCTATGAGCGTAACCAAAGAAAAAGTTCAATCCTTGCTAAATAAACTACCCGATGACTGCTCAATCGAAGATGTCCAGTATCATCTGTATGTTATAGAAAAAGTAGAGAATGGATTAGAAGCGGCTCAAACACAAGGTACAATTTCACAAGAGGAAGCAGAACAACATTTGAGTAAATGGCGTGTGTCAAATAGTTTGGTCGTCTAAAGCCTTAGAAGATGTAGACGCGATCGCAACGTACATATCTCGTGATTCCGCTTCTTATGCTGGAACAGTCGTTAAAAAATATAATATAATTTATCGAGTAATCTGGTAAGTACTGAATTAAAAAGTTACAATAAATATTTGCGTATGGGGATATCAAGATGTTGAAAAAAACTTCTTTGAAGGCAGTTACAACTGCTTTAAGTTGTAGTGTGGCTTTTTTTTTTATGTGCAGCGACTATAGGTATCAAAGATGCAAGTGCTGCAACATTTGATTCGATTTCACAAATTTACGCTTTTGGGGATAGTTACTCTGATAATGGTGCTAGTTTGCGAATAACCAGCGCAGCAGTAGAAACGGGTGTACCAGGTGCTTTTATTTTTCCACGATTTAATTCTCTATATGATGCTGATGGTCGGTGGATGAATGGACCGGGGTTAGCAGCAGTTGAGGTACTTGCAAAGAAAGAGAATTTGCAGTTAACCGATTATGCAGTCGGTGGAGGCAAAAGCGATAATGGTAATTTGAGTAGCTGGTTAGATGCTTATCAAAATACAGGTTTATTTGGTCAAATCGAACAATATAAAGTAGAAGTTAGTGGGGTAGCAGATGCAAATGCGTTGCACTTCATTTTTATATCGACGCCTGACATCTTAGAAAAATTTTTTACCAATCAACCAGGTTCGTTTGAATCCCTTGCATCCAAAGCTGTTGATAATATGGCAGAAGGTGTATCAAAGCTTGCCCGATTGGGTGCTAAACAGTTTTTTGTGGTAAATTCGACGGATTTAGCTGTATTACCCCTATTTAAAGATAACCCCGAAGGAGCAGCTATATTTACAGACACTATCAATCAACTTCTTCCAGCTAAACTCGACACTACTGGTAATCAATTAGACATTGAAGTTGCATTATATGACCACGTAGCAATTAGCGATAAAATTCGCACTAATCCAACCCAATATGGTTTTACCAATGTAAACGATGCTTGCCAACCATTATATACATCCGCTGGATTACAACCCGCTTGTTCGACACCAGATGCATATTATTTTTGGGACGAAATTCATCCTTCGCGTCGCGTCCATGAAATAATTGGTGAAGATATGGCTGTTTACTTGGATACTCAAAAAGCTACATCCGTACCCGAACCATCAACTGTTGTCGCTGTGGTAATTGGTGCTGGTTTGGTAGGTTTGCGACGACGCAGAGTTAATAATTTATCGCGTCGTCAGTCTGCTTAATTACAAGGTTAATATTTTTCTCAAATGAACCCACCCGACAATTCATATTTTCTAACATAGCAGCAATTCGCACCTACCTACTTAAACTTGGCTCAAATGTTTCAATATTTTGATAACATCGTACAACGCATTACCCCGATTGCGAACTTCAAAGATATCTGACAGCGCGTAACGTGGAGTTTCTGCTTTCACTAATTTAATAAATACAAAAGTACCGCCTGTAGTAATCATACCGTAGCTAGGTTTTTCCGGATTGGGATTACCAAGCATATAAGCAAGTATTTGAGCAAGTCCAGCTTCAACAGAATAAGAAGCTCGCTTCGACTCAATAAGCATTACCCACAATTGGTCTTTTAAAACCAAGGTATCAATTTTACCTTTAATAATTGTACCTTCATCTTCTGTAATAATATCAATAGGTTCTTCGGATTTAATATAAAAGGGACGTAAATAAAAGTCAGCAAGAAATAAAATCGGGTCTAGTACCGACATTCGGACAACATCTTCTAATAAAGGTGGGTAATTTAGAAGATTAATAAAACCAGCTTTAACCTTATCTAAATATTGCTTGTCAGAATCTGTAATTTCTGGTAGAGATTCTTGCCATTCTCGAAAAAACAAGTTGTCTTCTACTAACTGAAGCCCAAATTTATCGATAAGATAACGTAAATCTACATATGAAGCTTGAATTGTTTGTGTCATAAAAAATTCTGACTTTTATCAAAAGTTTTTTGCGTAGGTTGGGGAGCCACTGCGTTGCCGGGGTTCCCCCGGTTGTAGCATGTGGCGTTGGAACGTTCGCGCTTCGCGTTCCCGAAGGGTAGTGGAACCCAACGTTTAATGTTGGGTGTAGCGAATAGCGAAACCCAACCTACAATTACTATCTTGAAGATAAAGACTTTCACTATGGTAAGCTGTACGCTCGCGCACTCCACAAATCCATCCCTAATCAAATCAAATCTGCTTCTTGAAAAATTTGCCTTACCGTTAATTCCAATCCTGGCAATAACTCATCCACAATCAGCACATCATCGATATAAACTTGACTCGATTTTGCCGAATCAAATACTCGAATACTCATCGCTTCGGGATTTACCACCCATACTCGCAAAACTCCCCCGGCAAAATAATCTTTCGCTTTCTCCTCAAATTCCTTTATAGTTTGGTCAGGAGAGATAATTTCAATTACCAATTCTGGAGGAACCGGACAAGCTTCGTTTTTCTGCCAATTCTTCGGTAACTTTTCATAGGAAACATAAGTTAAATCTGGAACAGGTGCCCAATCTGCACCTTTACGCTTCAAAAGAATTGCCCACTCAGGATAAATCCGACCTTTACCTTTACACCAAGTACGAATCAAAACAATTAAAGCAGCTTGCAAGGCAGAATGAAATGCTTTCGGTGACACTTTCAGTTTGACATAACCATCTACAAACTCACAGTTTACATCGCCTTGGGGAAGCGCAAGAAATTCCGCAAGCGTGAGTTTTTTGTTTGTGGTTGTATTAACCATGCGTCGCACCAATGCTTATACAAATATTTTAATGCCACCTTTAACCTTTTGTTGGAGTACAGGGCTGTTTTATTTTTCGCCCGATAATTTCTTAGGTCTTTACAAAATATTAAGGGGCGATTTCTTAATCACCCCTACACACCATGCCGGATATTTTATTCAGTTGCACGAATGAATCTTTTACTTACTTAACTGAGCAACATTGGAACCAGCCAAAGTTGGGGCTATAAAAATTTGACCGTACAAGCTAGCGGGTTGTTGTGCTGCAAATACAGGTAGCGCTTCCCTTGCATGTGCGGCAATTTCAACTGTCTTCACATCGTAAGCTTGGGTGATAAACTTAGGATACAACCCGATACCGATGATGGGAATCAACAAACATGTGGTAATCAACAACTCGCGGGGTTTGATATCGAATACAACTGCGTCTCGGTGCAATTCTTCGCTTTGCTTGCCGTAGAAGACTTCACGCAACATCGACAGTAAGTAAATCGGAGTTAAAATCGCACCGACTGCACCGAGCAACACAACCACTACCTTGAAGCTGGAACTGTATACATCGCTAGAAGTGATACCAAGGAACACCATGATTTCACCTACGAAACCACTCATACCGGGCAGTGCTAGCGAAGCCATCGAACCAACGGTGAACAGTGCAAATGTGCGGGGCATTACCTTTGCCAAACCACCCATTTTGTCCATCATTAAGGTGTGAGTGCGCTCGTAAGTGACACCAGCGAGGAAGAATAGAGTTGCAGCAATCAAACCGTGCGAAACCATTTGTAAGACTGCACCGCTAATACCAACTTCAGTGTAAGAAGCGATACCAATTAGGACGAAGCCCATGTGAGCAATCGAAGAGTAAGCCAAACGACGCTTTAAGTTTGTTTGAGCAAAGGCGCAACATGCACCGTAGATAATATTAACTACACCAAGGATTGCTAAGACAGGGGCAAAATTAACGTGGGCATTGGGTAACATTTCCATGTTGAAGCGAATCAACCCATAACCACCCATTTTGAGCAACACACCAGCCAAAACCATCGAACCCGCAGCAGGTGCTTCACCGTGTGCGTCAGGCAACCAGGTGTGGAAGGGGAAGACGGAAAGTTTGACACCGAAAGCGATTAAGAATCCGGTGTATGCAAGCAATTCTAAAGCCGGGGAATATTCTTTTAAACCCAGTTCTACCATGTCGAAGGTGAGGGTATCACCGGAGAATGCCATTGCTAAACCAGCAACCAAGATAAAAATGGAAGCAGCAGCAGTGTAAATAATGAATTTAGTAGCAGCGTAGCGACGTTTCGCACCACCCCAGATCGAAATTAATAGATATACAGGAACCAATTCGACTTCCCACATCGTGAAGAACAGCAGCATATCTTGAGCCGCGAATACTCCGATTTGGGCGCTGTACATCATCAGCATCATTGCATAAAATAATCGCGGCTTGTCGGTAACTTTCCAAGCCGCGAATATTGCGAGTGTATTAATTAAGCCGGTTAATAAAACTAGCGGCATTGAGATTCCATCAACTGCTAGCGACCAATTTAAGCCTAACTGGGGAACCCAAGCGTATTTCTCAACCAGTTGAAGCGACGAGCTTTGAAAATCGTAGTTTTCCCAGAAGGCAACAATCATTAAGGCAAAATCTGCGATCGCAACTCCCAAAGCATACCAACGAATCGTTTTACCGTCTTTATCTGGGATTAAAGGAACCCCTAGAGCCGCAACTAGCGGCAGAATCGTAATGGCACTTAGCCAAGGAAATTGAGTATTCATCACTGACAATCGTTTTTCTTTTCAACTTGCTTTACATTATATTAAGCTTTATTTAGTTTTGTAAACGTTATATATCCCTATAAACTCCTATTTTGAGGATAAAGAGCATAAATAAGTAATAAATACCTATTGTTTAAGGTGCAAATTAATTATAAGTATTGGGTTTTGTAACGTTAGTCAAAGCAAAGCCTCATGTAATCGTTATACTTATTTACAATTCGAGGTGCAACGGGGTATGTACTATCGTCAATGTTACGAATTAGAGACGCGAAATTTCGCGTCTCTACATCTCCCCCAACCTAAACAATGCGGTTTACAATTGTCCAAACGTCGCCGTCGGAACGAACGTAAGGAACGGAGATAGTTTTGAAGCCTGTAATAAACGGTTTATAGTAAACTTGCCAGTAAAGGGGACTAAGTTCGTTAGCGCAGGTTTTG
>QQTW01004292.1_pt1 | contig 10667 bp, 8 predicted proteins | sample 1904831 | NCBI WGS metagenome assembly QQTW01 (sample SAMN09435610, study PRJNA476489) | Subsurface metagenome, whole genome shotgun sequencing project.
ACAACGCTCATGAACACGGTTTATCAGAACTCATCGATATGGAAGAGATACTGGGCATGGACGTGGACGACAATGGGCAAGATGGGGCTGGAGATGTTGAAGTCTGGGTACTCGACGCAAGACGGCCGTGGAACCTGGCGAACGTGTTTGGCACCCCCATAAGCGAGGACTCTACAACAGGGGAGCTGGTACGGCGGCAACCTGGTGTAGAAAAAGGCAAGATCATGCAGTCATACCAGTCATTAAGAGGAGGCGTAATAGTGTTTGACGACGGGGACATCGAAGAGGAGCTCCAGGCAGAAAGAGCAGCGTACTGCGGACTCGAGGAAATGCCAGAGGTGGGGGAAGACATGGGCTCTGATGAAGAGTCGGACAGTCATGTCGAGGATCCGCCATCTGGCCAGGCGCCGAGAAAGAGGAAATCTTGGAGCAATCGAGAGGATTCAGACGAAGACATCTCAGAGGACGAGCGACCACGGCAGAGGCTAAGAAGCAACTCGGTATGGCAGCCGAAGACCGTTTGAACTACTCGTGCTGACTCGCGCTTAGGGAGATTCGATACCTTCATCGCCAGACCGAAGACCTGCGCGGCGAGGCTTGATGATCGAGAATCAACTTGGAGGATCTTCTGACTTCTCACGCTCGGGCTCAAGAAGTCGCTCAGCGTCACCATCGATTAGCGCACCTAAACAACAGTCTGTAAAGAACTTACGGAAGCAGCTCATAACGATGCGTAATAAGTACACCGGTGTGCTTGACAGGTACTACCAACTTGGCGCCTCCTACGCTGAACCTGTCTCCTCGCTCGTCTACGCCCTGGCGTCAGAACTCGGCCGCGAAGATAATGATCTGTTATGGAATGCGATAGTGGGTGTTAGTAGTCTGGAGCTGTACGGTCGAACTGGCAGCGGCGTAGGCCTAAACCCCCTCTCTGCAGCAGGTGGCTCTGCAGGCTGGAACGGTAATCGAGGAGAGCAGATCCGCTCAGTCTTCAGAGATGAAGTAAGGCGCCTAAACCCTGTCACAGATCCTCAAGGCGTGGCTCGCGATGCGACCTTGGGCGACTCGAGTGGCGTCATACCCACGAGTGCACGCTCAGCAACAGACAAGTCGATACGACTGTCTCCAGAGCCGCGCTTCCTCCTACTACGGCACTGGTCACTCTACGAAAGTATGCAGCACTCGCCGTACCTGTCCGCCAAACTACACATGTGGAGTGAACAAGGGCAGAAGCGGCTGAACAAGCTTCTCGCGAAGATGGGTGTCTCCCTCTCGGAGTGCAAGCAGAACTACACGCACATGGATATGGAGCTTAAGCGTGGGTTGCGAGAAAGGCTCTTGAAATTCGCACCGCAGTATGGTCTTGATGGCCTAGTGCCTCCACCACCACGAAGCGGAGACATGAAGGATGGATGGGGCTTCGTGCGATGTTGGGGCTGGAAAGCGTGTCTCTCTGCCGTTGACGCAGCCGTAATCCTGGGAGCCATACTCGAAGTCGGCGACGCAAAGTCGCTCAACCAGTCTTCCTTCGAACCCACAAACTTCGTTGGGACCAACGACCACGGCGACACTGCCGCAGCGTCCACACAAGAAGAGCAAGATATTGCACAAGAACATATTGTCTCTCGCTTCTGGACCGCATACGACGCCCTTGGTCAGATCGACAAACTTGTCCAACACATCTCGACAGCACAACATCTCCACCGTGCCATCCTCCGCACAGGTACCGCGCTCATTGAAAAGAAGCAGATCAGGCATCTGCGGGCCTTTCGCATGGCCGTCGTCAAAGAAGGTCCAGACGTGCAACTCTTCACACACCCCGGTGCACTCACCAAGCTCGCGCTCTGGATCGCCGAAGCAATCGTCGAGCTCAACGGCACGAAAGGAAAAAACCGCGGCTCGGAACTCGTAATGGCCGGCCTCGACGATTCTCGAGGCTTGTACGTCGTCGTTGGTCTAGGCGGTGGCGGCGCAACCGAGTCCGCGAAAGAAAGACTGCAGAAGAGAGAGAAGAAAGTGAAAGAGAAAGAAGAGAAGCGACAAAAGAAAGAAGCTGAACAGCGGAAGAAAAAAGAAGCTAAGCGACAACGCCTCGAAGCCGCAGGCCTAGACGAAGATGAAGTCGAAGACGACACCGAAGAAGAAGACGACGACGACTCAGAAGATAGTGAAACCGACGACGAAGACGATCAGAAGTCCGACTCAGGGCGGAATCGCTTCGGCAATGCATTCCAAGAAGTCGTTCGCGAGACGGGTGCTAGAGTACGCATGGACAGCTTTGAAGCGTGTGTTATTGAGATTAAGAAAGAGGATCTTAGTGGCTTTTTAGAGAGACTTAGTATGAAGACTGTCGTTGGTTAGGCTTAGACGAAGGTATGATGGGCGGTTGGATGTGTTCAGGAGGTTCGGTACGGTTGGCATGGTTGGCATGGCATGGCGTGGTGAGGCATAGTTGCACGGATTACCCCACCCCATGGCGTTTTATTCTTTTTTATTTTTTGGCATATGTAGAAGCGCGATGATGTTTGTCTTTCTCGTATGCGAGTTGAGCATAGCGTGTCATAGCAAAGCACATTTTTTCTCATCGAGGAACCTAGGCATGGCGGCTTTTGTCGTGTTGACATGCAATCGATGTTCATGCATTGTGTCATTCGATCTTCTGCTTCGTTACTTCCGTCGTATGATATCCTTGTGAGTCGCTCTTACCTGCAGAGTCGATCTGACATTGAGCGTGATTGAAAGGCTGCTTCGTGTTCGGTGAGCTGCTGTCGATAGTCCCTCATACCTTCCATATCCTTTTACTATATTACGCGCACTACCGTTCTCACAAGGTTACGTACAGTGACACATCTAGTCGACCCTCCATCACTCCTGACTACGTCGTCATACGACTCGAGCTCGACAGAAGCAGAAACCGTAGTATGACATAATCCCGCCTAGCTTCTGCTGCCCCTTGCTGGCGTTCGAACGAAGAATTGAGACTTTACGGTGATTCTGCGAATAGTGCGCTTGAATTTCCATCTCGATGTCAGGATCTGGACGGTGGACCTGAACCGGACTCTGCCATTCTGCCATGTTTTATGGAAAGAGAGGGAGGGTGGAAGGGAGTATTGTAAGGGGATTGACGATGTGTGGGTGGAGGACTGGAAGGGTGTTTGACTGTAACCGATGTGAGGCATAGTTGAACCCAACAGCAATACGTCCTTAAAATCCAAAGATCTCTCAACTAAAACAAGAAAATTCGTAAATTAAAGTATTATAAAAACAGGGGTATCACTAAATAATTCCTTCTCATCACCATCATCAAACAACATCCTTAACATCCTTAACAAGGCTATCCATACTCCCCCCACCCCTTGACACACTCTCACTCTGCGGCGTCCTCCACCCACTCAGCCGCCCCCCTCCCCCCTCAACCTCAACCTGAATATGCGTCTCGACCTGAATCTCCCCAGGCTCGGCATCACTCGAGCCGCGGCTCCCACCGCCACCCATCGTCGTCGTCCGCATAGGATAGTCACCGTTGTGGCTGGGGATCGGCCGACTCCGTGCAGTGCCGATGGTGGGGTAGACGTGCGGCGTGCTTTGGGTGTTGCGGCGGTGTGAGGAGAAGACGCCGGGGAGGCATTTGTTGACGAGGGGCCGGAGGAGGGGGAGGCAGGAGCAGATTATGCCGACGTTGGTTTCGACGGAGCTCCAGGTTGCGGCTGCGGGGTTGTCGTAGCTTTGGTCGGTGCTGTTGGATATTGCGACGAGGGATTGGAGGCGCAGGATGGAGACGATGCATACGCTGTGTGATGTTAGTGATGAGAGCTGAAACATGGTGGTGTGTGCAGAGGTGGTACATAGCTGCAGGTGCGCTTCTGGAGTTGTACAGAGAGGAGTAGGTGCAGACAGTGAAACGCATCGGCCCCACCATATGACCAACAGATGTACAAGGTAGGGGGAAGGTACTCACAATCCACCGACAGCGAAAATACCAATCAAAGCCGATTTCTGTCGTCTTCCAAGTTGCAAGCGTCGGATCACGGGCATTGGGAGAAGAATAATGGCGAAGTCAGTCAAGATGTTAATTCCCGCATTCGTGAACCACATGGCGAACTGATCGATGCATTTCGCAGGCTCCTTAGTCCAGAAAGCTCGTATCGGCACGCAAGCGAAGATACTGCCGAGGACGGTCCAGATGGTATAGCAGATGACGACGGCGAAGAGACTCCAGCATGCGACCTGAAATTTTCGGGTGGAGAATACGCGGTGGTATTGCAGAAGGATGGAGCTCTTTGTCAATCCCAAGGAGAGGTAGTAGGCAATCAGAGATGCCCAGAATGACTGTGCTGTGTGAGCGCTGGAAGATGGTGTGGCGTAAAGGTGGTACGTACCTTTGAAACTTTGACATTGTCTTCCCATGAGAGGGTAGCACCGTGCTTGCCCATACCCCATTTTGCTTCTGCTTGGAGTCAATCTCCGCTCGATAAGCACACGGAAGGGAAGCACTTACGGTAACCGATGCAGATAGTCAGGCCAATAGAGAAAAACTGCGTATGTATCAACGGATGGGCCCTGAAGTTGCTGATTCCAACACTCACTGTTGCTACGATGATGAAATGATCCTCGATGCCGGGAGCGCGGACAATAAACCATCGAGTGTATAATCGTAGAGCTACAGCGATGAACGCAACGACGGTAAATGCGGTGGATACACCAAAGGCCTGTTGACCACGAGGGTTGTTGGTCGGCGGCACGCCCATGGTGAGGAGATTCGATGATCTCTAGGAACGAAGAGGAAGTGTAGACAACATATGAATTGGGATAGAGCTCGGAGTACTCCGCAGGAACGAGTGCTATGTTGGCCGTGTTTCCACCGAGGGGCAATGTTGGGACTCGATCTGGTTTGTAGAGCAGCAAATTTCTGGGGCGTGCATGCTTTTGTAAAAGACCATCGGATCACGATGTGGGCTTTTGTGGGGAGACGCATGGCTGCAGGGGCTATCCGGCAGCGTGCACGGTGCGACGTACTGTAACGTGGATCTCGCTAGTTCCGTATACTTGCATGATGTCCTAGTAAACTCACGGACCACGGTAAAAAGTGAGCTATGGTGAGTACCTAGTGGAACTGGTATGCACAACGCATGCAACTCGAGGTTACAAGGTCTCTTTTGCTCAGACAGGAAGGATGGTTCGTCTCCTGCTCAGGTCGATACGAGGTGTCGACAATACGGCAGGCCATGTAGGGAACACCACGTCTTGTGGATGAGTCCACCTGTGTGCTCCATGGTTGTTCAGGAGTCCTCTTCGCGTACCTGTAGCTATACCCGATACGGTGGCGTAGACAGGGTCGTACCTGGTCAACGGGTCTAAGGATGGGGCAGATGCAGCTGCCTGCACGGATCTGCTTCATAACCATGCGTGGTCATAAGATCGTACGTATCTGAGATGCCCGGAGGGTTTCAGGCCGACGTAGGTACCGGTAATAGTTCTTCGAGGCGCCACAAGCATACAGGTTCGGCGGCCTGCATTTCGTGCGTAACTTGGGAGCCGCTCCACTTCGCTTCAAGCCGACCTTCGCTTCTTAGAGTTCGTATAGCGAAAGGAATGGTTATTAGTGTTAGCGAGAGGGGTGGATCAACTCGACGTCTGAGGATGCGAAGTAGCGAAGCGACGTCAGTACGATAGGCTTGAAGAGTTTCACATGCTTCTGAAACAAGGGTATTACTCGCATGATCGCAAAGGCCACTGAGGGTGCTCCATGCTCCATGCTCCATGCTCCTCTACACACTGTTATTTGGAACATTGTATTGGTTGGTGCAGAAAGCGACGTTCAGGAACTGTGGGTCAGCATCGTACGAGCAGGGGTGTTCTGTTGGGGTTCAATTACGCGATACCGCGGCCCGTGCATCCTGGCAAGTGTCAATATGAGGCAGCCGAAAGTACCGGCGGCGCTATGCGACTGACAGCAAAGCGAAAACTTCCGAGCCCATTCAGATGGCGAAAGAGAGTTGGCGATGTGTGGCTGTCGAATTCAGGCGAACCGTGCCAGCAACAGGAGCTGATTTCTGGAAAATCTTGCAGAGTACTTCGCACGATCCAAATCCCGAGACGTCTGTAGTCGGCATAGAGCAAGAAGTCAGGCGCAACAGTGCATTTTGAAGACGTGTATCGATTTGGCATTGTAAGGCAGATCGCCTTCTTAATGTAGTCCGGATGAGCAGTCTGCTGATCAGTCAATGGCAAGTTCTATCACGATCAGCATGGCAGCAACCGGAAAGGGTCCTAGTTTGTCGAGTCATGCCAGCAGTGACAGTCGCCCTTGGCGACTTTAGAGTAACCGCAGCCGGGACCCATGAAGGGTTCATCCATAGGGCGGAAAGCTCGGGACTTGCTACCACGTGGCTACGCCGCAATGATTCTTTAACTTCTGCGATCTACAGAAATTCGCTGCATACTGGTCTGTGGGCGGGAAGATTGAGCCCTCTTAATGCTGGAAGAGTTATTACCTCGCCGAAGCTGCTGCTCCGAAGCGTTTGTTACGCGACTTCGGCGAAGTAAGACTGTAGTATTTCTGTGCTCGATTCTTGTCGGTCATCTTAAGAGATCATCTTAATAGTATTGGTCGAAACGAAGTATTGGGAGTTGAACGTGAGCAGTATTTCATTGAAGCAGAGGAGAGAGTGGTTCAAAACGCTGAAGGGTGCCTGCCCAGGTGGTAAAGAAGTCCCTGCATGTGTTGACGTTCCCCTTGCCAAGAGACTAGATCTAAGGCGGATGACGCGACATTTTCGCGATTCAGCCTTTCGATCATCACTCTCAGATCTCATTAGTCTCCGATGAAAGCATCAATTGACATTTCGATACGGTTCACGACTATGAAGGGGAAAGCACCAGCTGCGATAACGCCCTGACCTCAGTATGCCGTCTGCTTCTGGCTTTGGGCAGCTATCCTCAATCTTCCCAGCCCTCGCTCCTTCCGTCGTTTGTTGGATTGCTCGATGATTCTCTGATCAAAACACCACCACCAGTTCTTGTAGAACACTTCTCCCACTTCCCATGCCTCTTCGATCAATTCATTGCCTTGCCCCCACGCTACCGCGTTTCCATGCACCCGAATCCCACCACCATCCTGGAAGTCATCAAGATCCTGGACAAGTCGACAAACAGCCGTGCACTGACTGAACGAGTCCGCAATCGAGGACATCCCTGATGTGCCAGCCGAAACGTCACTTTGAGGAACATCAACCTCATTTGATGTGTCTTCCTGTGCGATAGGCGGCCGTAAACTGCTTGGCATAGCAAACATGCAAATGAGCTTCTCTCGCACGCTCGGCCATGGCAGCAGATCTAGTGACGGATGATGCGGAACAACGAGCTGCGCATTGACAGGGTGCAAGTTTGGTGGCAGCGTGGACGAGTAAGAGCTGGAAAGTGGAAGTACATGCTTGTAGGAGGGGTCCCATAGTCCATTCTTAACGTTCAGTATGGTCGCGATGCTCGAGAACGCGTGAAGTGCACTCAGTATAGGAAGGGTGAGTAGGCCGGCGTCGGGTGTTAAAGGGAAGTCGAAACGAGTTGGAGTCTCACGCTGGATTACAGCATCTGGTGTTGAAGGCATCGGGGTCGGGAGGCTCACGAAGCCTAGCCTACAGTGTCAGCTGAAGTTGGTCTTGAAATCGAGCGGTCCTCACTGCTGAGATCCTGCATCAAGCACGTGTCGAAGAAGGCCTCGTCAGCACTGAACGTCAACAAGGTGTCTTCGACTGCTCCATCATTTACATCCCTGGTAAGTTCTTCGATTGCATCACCACCTCGGAACAGCTGGCATGTCTCCACTTGTGCCTCACTATTCTCCTCTCGTTGTTGGATGGACGACACCACAGATCCTTTCGCTAGCGCTTCTAACGTTGCCATCTTCTCCCTTCGTCGCTGTCCTACAGCTTCATGTTACTCAAGTCTGCAAGCGATATAACGTTATACTTACGATACCTTCTCTGCGCTAATACATTCAACACCCTCTTCCTGTCTGGATCGCCCAAATTGGGCACGGCCTTGGGTGTACGACTCTTCTGGACTCGCTCTGTAGACATGTTGTCACTTTACATGAACTTCAAAAAACGTTGGACGCGAGCAGGAAGCGTGTATGCTGGAGACTCGAAAATAAAGTAACGTGCGGAGAACATAACGTTATGCTCACCACTCCGTCTAGCCACATCCGGCGCACCAAAGCGAAGGACGACAGGCAGCTGCGGCTGATTAACAAAGAACGATTGGCTAGCTTTGCCTTGGCTTAACACACGCCTGATGCTGATGTCCTTGAATGATCAGTATCTTGCTTACCTTTATCGTATCGTGGCAACAAATACTGGCTGAACGTTATGGGCATAAGATATAGCACTCTTCATCGGGTACTCAATCGTGAACGCAGCATGATAAAAGGGTGTACAAAGCACGACTTCATAGCCATCCATCAGCCAGATCCAGCACTTTCCAGGATCGTTGACTTGCACCTGGTCTTTTCACAGCTTCATCACTTCAATCATGTCTCGACCATCTCAAGACTCAAGCAAGCCGCTTCTTGAACAGCGAGCAGCACTTACAGACGATCATACCAGCGCGCCCCTCTCTGCACCGACAAAACTCGTCATCAAGACTCTTTCAATCATCCGCATCGCCACTGGAGCTGCCTGCCTCGTCGCTCCACGCTTCACATGCGCTCTTTTCAGATACCCCGTGCCTGCCAAACAGGCCATGCTCGTCCGCATGTTCGGCATTCGCGATGCTGTACTTGGGGAGCTGTTGATTACTGCCAGAGATGAAGATGCCCACGATGGAGGAAAGAGGGAGATCAGGAGAGCTCTGTGGGCTGGGATCACAGCAGACGTTGTTGATATTGGGATCGTGATGTATGCTCTTGCTATAGGTGATATTGGAAGGGCAACTGGAGGTCTGTTGGGTGCTGCTGCTGTGGGCGCACTTGGTCTGGGGGCATGGGGACTCAGGGGATTGTAGGCGTCTACAAGGCTGATGGAGTTGTTCGGTTCAATACTGTTGGACTTGCTTACTGTGAATCTACACGATGTTGTCAAGAAGGAGACAGTTCTATTAGCCAAACTATTGAGTACTTGCCATGACCCGGTCGCATCAAATATGTCTTGATGAGATAGATAAGATCTCGTGACAGCGCGCGTCGGGTGCGGGGCTTGTTTTGGCGCCCTAGCAACCACTTAGGCTGCCTAATCGGAACACAAACATGACGATAGCGCATGCCACTTGACAAGGAACCTGCGAAGGCTTTGAGGATCTGACAGTTATTTCCTACGTCGATGAGCAGCAGTCCACGGAAGCATCGTGCGCCTTTCGGGCCTTTGAACACCCTCTCGTCGCCACAAAAGCCGGCCTACGCCCCGCTTGACACGCCTGAGTCCTCTTTCTACGGCGACTCCAGCTCGCTTTTCGACGAAGCCTCAAGTCCATACGCGCCTCCACCAAACACACAGTACAGTATGGTCCGTGAACGCGAGCCGACAGCGCTGCCGCCACGTCCTGAGGCGCAGAAGCCTGCCTCCACTGCAAGCATTCAGGAGCGCATCGCAGCCCCGCAGTTCGGACAAGCAAGTCCACTGCGCAATCCACTGAAGCAAGACCAGCCGAAACACTCACATCTGTTTAATGTACCACGGCCTGGTCAGCCGAGGCCCGAACATCACCAAACCACCGCCCGCGTACCAAACCCACAGACTCTGCCATCATACAAGGCGCCTCAGCTTGCCCCAATACAGCCACGGCCAGCCCCACCAAAGCTCGATGCCTTCGGTCGCCCTGTCGACGATGACTTCTTCGAGGTCCCAGCTAGCAGCTTCCAACCTCGGCAGTCTCAGAGCGTAGCAGTGCCTAGACCGTTCAACCCACCGGCGCGAACCGTACAGCCGCCTCCGCGGTCCCTATACTCGTCGATCGGCCATGACAACGGCTTCCAGCCCGTGAACAAGGGTACACATAACCCACTGCAACAAGGGCGGCAAACAGTCATCCTTGACGATGAAGATAACTTCGACCCTGATGCAGACCTTTTCTCGGGACGCGATCGATTCGGCGCACCTGATCTGAACGCTTACGTTGACCAGGGGCAGGCGAGTGAGAACATCAAAGCTCTCCTCGAGGGTGCATTGAACGAAGATGACGAGAAGATCCCACGTACACGAGGTAGAAAGAAGAAGAAGCAGCAGCAAAAGGAAGATGATGCCGCAGCCTCACTGGCTGATCGACTGAAAGCGTTGGATGTAGAGGACAAAAAGAACGAGGCTGAAGCTCAGGCGGACGCCGACGAAGACGAAGACGACGAAGAGGACGATGGTTACGTTGAAGGTCTCAAGGTCCATTTGTTACCACATCAAGTTGATGGTGTCGCCTGGATGATTGAGAAGGAGACTGGAGCACATAACAAGCGAGGAAAGCTACCAAAGGGCGGTATCCTGGCAGATGACATGGGATTAGGCAAGACCGTGCAGTCGATGGCATTGATACTCTCTAACCCTCGGCCGGAGAAGGGTGCAGAGCCTGAGAACAAGAAGAACAAGATTCTGGACATTGTCGGCAAGGGTACGCTTGTCATCGCTCCTCTAGCTTTGATCAAACAGTGGGAATCCGAAATAAACACCAAGGTCGCAAAGAGTCAT
>QQTW01004293.1_pt1 | contig 10664 bp, 11 predicted proteins | sample 1904831 | NCBI WGS metagenome assembly QQTW01 (sample SAMN09435610, study PRJNA476489) | Subsurface metagenome, whole genome shotgun sequencing project.
TTTTATCAGGTTGCACCTGGAGACTGGCAGGATTCTTACCTCTAACAAACGCTCCAGTATTTAAATCTACGCTGAGATTGTTACCTGACCCAAAGACGAGAATACGACCTGCAGTTCTCCCGAATTGCAAGCCAATGGGAACGCTCACCGTCAGAAGGGGTGTGTGGGGAGAAGTAGCGCTGAAAGAAGTCCCATCAGCAAAGTTGAGGCTACTCGCCGTACTTGCAAAAACTGAACCCCCAATGTTCAACCTGGCATTAGAACCAAAGATAATTCCATTGGGATTGAGCAGAAACAGGTTGGCGGTGCCGTTGGCTCGGAGCAAGCCATCAATGTTAGAAACATCACTACCTGTCACGCGGCTAATGATATTTTGAATTGCCGAAGCGTTGTTGAAGAAGGCCGTACTTCCTGTGGGAATAGAAAATTGCTGAAAGCTGTGAAATAGATTACTGTCTGCGACCGTTCCGCCTGTGATCACAGTGGTGTTCCCCTGAGGGCTAACAATAGAATTAACAGGGAGGGTGCCGTCAGGAACAATTTGCGCTCTCGTTGGGTTTGTTAGGGTCAGACAGAAGAGCGCTATTCCGCATATGCTCCAGAGTGGGTGACAACCCTGTTTCATAAATAAAACCGAACATGGGTAGGGATGAGTCTAGCATTTCAATCGTTTACTATACATAATTTTTGGAATTAGATCTTATAAGTCAATAGATGTTCGCTCATTTTCAACTTGGCAATACAACACAAATTTTCATACTTTTTGCCAAAAACCTACTGTTAAAGTTCAAGCTAAAGCACCGAAAGATATACATAGCAAGGAAAAACAATAAACTTGAGAATTAATGCCACACTTGGTTGGAAGACAAAAACTAATTTTTCAGTTTTCCGGATTAGTTCTACCAGGATGTGTAGACAGATATTAGAGATCTCGTCTAACAAGGAACAGAATTATGACAATTGAGGACATTGAGAATACAGTTAATGAAGAGTCATCCGACGAGAACAAAGAACGTGTGAAGGACAAAGAAGATTCATCCGCGAAAAAAGAGACTATGTCAAATGGTCTTTCTAGTAAGTTGGATGATGATGCTACGCGCAATTTTTGGCATGGTCCTAGAGGCGGCAATCCAGGAGTTTCAGGGTAACTGCTCACAGCAAAAAGCAGGGCTTGTTGAGACAATGTATGCCTCACCTTTATAGACAGGTGGAGAAGCGTAGCCATTGCGGTTGGGGGAGAAGAACAAATCTACTCCGTCACAAAAAGCGGGATAGGGCTGTGGAGGATGTAAGTGTGTTCCTCACCGTTCGCCCTTCCGCGCCGGTGTCGCTTGATGGATACGCGTACAACTTTTTGTCCAGGTGAATGCGATCGCTACTAGAAGTGCGATTACAGATGTGGTAGCGGCTAGAGCGGCTAAGACTGCGGTTTGCCGTTGTCTTTTGGTTTCTCTGATTTGTCTGATGTCCTGCTACCGTTCATATTTGGCTCGTTTGAGAAACTGCTATTGGGAGGCAAAGACCGCGTCGAGCCACTCTCCCCAAGTTGCAGCTGTGCCAGGGGTGTCTCGGCTAAAAAATTCTCTGGGTCGTACACTGACGCGAATCCACCTAGAAATTGTCGTAGCCGCGCCTGAGAGTCATCTACCGCCTGTTGTAGTTTAGGGTCGGAGAACTTTCGGGCAGCACAATGCATCATTGTGAGAGCGTCAAGCGACACTAGCAGTCCTGCTGCTCGAGCAGCTGCCATCTGCTCGACACTCTGACGATCCGCTTCGGCAGCGTCTTTTGCCTGTTGCTGTACAGCAGTTTGGGCGGTTGAACTATATGTCTTTTTCCCATGCCGTTTTTTCACTTCCTCCAAAACATCTTGGGGATAGTCCGTTGTTCCCCTGGGGTAGCCCATTTCTGCGGCGATTGTTTCTACCTTGCGCCGAGTGCCATATTGCATTAACTGTTCAAGAGTTGCCATTTTGAATGTCCTTTACGTTTTTGGAGCAGTTCACGTCTTGTTCCGCCTGCGGCATAGTGCCGATTTACTTCCTGTAGCTGCTGGAATAGGATCAGCAGCGCTTTTCGTCGGGGGACTTCACGTATGCTAGATGGGTGGTGAGTCATGTCCCTATAAGTACCTTTTATCAAGATTCCCTAGTTTTACAACATCAAATCAACGGGATAACTACTAGAGTATGTTTGATGATTTTGTGAAGATTTCCCGCGTTTTTTAAATGGTTGAACGGTTCAATATTTGGTTAAATAGCTTAATCCAAAAAACCAGCAACTAAACTTCAGTAGCGATCTGATTTTTTCTTACACTTTATAGAGGTTAGGGAAACACCTAACCTTTAAGGGTTTCTGTACCTGTAGTAATACTTATCGCAGGTATGCTGCTCTAGTTTTAACTATGGGGTTGACTCCTGTCTCCTCTCTTCTGACGTGCGCGAACAGTAGAGCGCAGGAGTTTAAGTCGGTAAGGATCAGCATCCTGCCGCCGGACCACCCGATGTCCTTGGAGTGTGGCACAGTGGTCTTCCAGGCATTTGAGCCAACCTCCGCGATGACTGATGGCGCGGAAGTCATCCAATAGTCCCCAGTCTGACTCTTGGCGGCTCAGCTTGGCGAATTTCTCATAGAGCGGATAGTCAGGAGTGACTAAAGCATCTTTCTGGTGTAGCACTGGGGGGTCATCATCAGTATCGTAATCCCGATAGCTGACGTGCAAGTCACGCAGGTCAATCTGCATACTGGTATGCAGGGCAGGATGAGAGTCAGTATCAAAGTCGGGGTAAAACAAATAGGAAATTTTTGGGCTGTTGGTGTGGAATTTAATTACAGTGGCTCCCTCCAGGCGACCTATGGTACGGCTGGCGCAGCCTTCATAGAGGCGCAGCAGGGGGTCGAGGGCTTCTAGAGCAGAAACGTGAATCATTAAAGAATGCGTATGCTTTTTACCCACTGAGCTGTTTTGGCAGCAGTTCACAATGATTGCAGGATTGCCCAGACTAAAAAGCATCTGATCAGCGATCGCACCAGCGTGTTTGTAAGTGCCAAACAAAGCTTTGATGTCTTCTTGGACAACAGCAGTCAAGTCACCCAGCTTTGGGCGGTGGCTGAACTGGGACAGAGCCAGGTAAACTAAGAGATCTTGACGACGTTTTTCGGCGATCGCCTCCCACTTTTGGGGGTCAGTCGCCTGCAAGATAACTTGAAAGGCACGGCGGAAAGTGCCAAATTCCGCAGTCAGATTTGATTCTGGCAACTCGCCTTTCACTGGCAGGCGACCGCGATTTGTCACAAACGCCATTAAGGGAGCCAGCAATTCCTGATAGTCTTCAAACCGCTTGACCGCAGAGCAGACTTTGGGAATAGTGGTGCGAGAGCGAAAGCGCTCTTGGCGGAAGCTTTGCGCCCCAGCTTCATCGCGGAAGACGAAGTAGATTCCAAAGGCAACGGGAATGGCAGCAACACCAAGAACTTGATCAATGTATTGTTTCAGTTCTTCTTGCTCGTAGTACTTCTGGAAAGTGTTGCGGCTGGTAATTACTCCATCGCCATAAGCAACTTGACTGCTACCTTCGTATATCAGGACTTGGGCGGCAACAAGCAACACTTTGCGGGTGAGTTCCCAAGCGTTGACTAAGGCTTCTCGACGCTCAGCTGGGTCTTCGATAACATTAATTACATACCCAAGGTTAACGACATCAGCAGGCGTGTGGAGATGATCTGGCGAGTAATAAGGGTCCCATCCGCCGCTGGTATAACCTTGTTGGGCGATGCGGCTAATGTCACCTCCATGGCCACAACCATAGTCAAAGAAAGTTGTTTCTGGACTGAATAAGCCAGCTTCTAGTGCTAGACGCACGGGGCGAGAGAAGTTATTGCGGGCGATCGCTGCTTTGTGACGTTCAATCGGTCGTGCTAAAAAATTAGAGTTGGTGGATGCCTTGTGGAACTGGAACAGACGATGCCCTTGAAGTTCGACTCCTTTGTCTTCTAGGCGCTGGAGCCACCTCTGGCGAGTGCCGATCACGCGGGAGTTATCCAGTAGCCCTAAAGAAACTTCATGACGAGTGAGTTCAGCAAACTCCTCATAGAAGGGATAGTCGGGAGTAACGAAGGTTTCTTTGCGGTGCAAAACCGGAGGATTGTCTGAGGTGCTGTAGTCCCGATAGCTGGATTGAAGGCTCTGGAGGTCAACCTGAATGCTAGTTTGTAAGGCAGGATGCGGATTAGTATCAAAATCTGGATAAAAAAGATAGGAAATTTTGAGTTTATCAGTGCTGATTTTGATTAAGGTGGGTTCCTTTATTTGAGGAGCGGCAAGTCTCGCACGGCTTTCGTACTTCTGGAGCAAAGGTTCCAGGGCGCGCAGGGCAGACACATGGACGTAAAGAGCATTTGGCAGGATCTTGCCAACTCGGCTGCGTTGGCAAAGTGCAGCGATCGCGCTCAGTTCAGGTATAATAGAAACTCTAGTTTCAGGGATTTCGCAAACTTGTTCAGGGTTGTTAAAACTTAAGTTAGTGGAAGCCATTGCTAAATAGTGAAAAATCGTTGAAAGTCAGTTATTTTTATCGCTGACTTGTAGCTAAGGGGCAGAATGGAAGACTCAGTATTCACTATTTTCATTGTTTTTGGATGTATCTGGATAGTGATGGGAGTTGTTGCCCTTACTGCCTTCTTGAAGCTTAATGACCAGCCGATTCGATTTGGTAAATGGGGACTTTTAGTGGCGCTTCCAATCGTTATCCCGCTGGTAGGTGCTCTGATATTCGCTGCAATTTATCACTAAGCATATTTAACTACTACCATTAATCGTTGGGTGGGGGAGTGGCAGACAGAACTGATCCCCCCTATTTTCTACTCCCTATTCCCCATCTGATCGAGCCACCGCCGCCATTGCTCGTTCAACCGCTTGTAACGCTGTATCTACTTCGGCTTCTGTGACAATCAGCGGTGGGACAAACCGAATTACCTTCGGTCCAGCTGGCACAAGCAACAAGCCCTCGGCTATGGCAGCTTTGACAACATCAGCAGAAGTTAACTGCGTGTCTGCACTCAACTCCATACCGTTGATTAATCCCCAACCGCGTACTTCCGCAAAGCAATTGGGATAAGTGGCTGCGATCGCTCTCAACCCAGCCCGCAGCTGCTCACCCCGGTGTTGGACATTTTGCAGCAGGTTCTCGCGTTCGAGAGTTTCACACACACACAGCGCCGCTGCACAAGCAAAGGGATTTCCACCAAACGTGCTGGCATGATCTCCCGGCTGGAAGACATCGCAGAACTTTTTGCACATAAGAGCACCTATCGGGATGCCGCCGCCTAAGCCCTTGGCACTAGTGAAAACATCCGGCTCGATGCCCAGGTTCTCGTATCCCCAGAACTTGCCGCTGCGCCCCATACCTATCTGCACTTCGTCAAGCATCAGCAGAATACCGGTTTCATCGCAAATTTCGCGGATTCGCTGGAAGTAGGCAATATCTCCAGGACGAACGCCACCTTCGCCCTGCAATGGCTCCAAAAGAATCGCCGCCACCCCGCGATCGCCAGCGTCTAATTCAGTGATGGCTGTTTCTACCGCCTCAATATCGTTATAAGGCACGTAGGAAAAACCAGGCACCAAAGGGCTAAAGTCTTTTTGGTACTTCGGCTGTCCCGTTGCCGTAATTGTCGCTAGCGTCCGCCCGTGGAAACTGGCGTTGGCAGTTAAAATCACTGGCTCGTCGATTTGTAAGACTTTGTGAGCGTACTTTCGCGCCAGTTTAATTGCTCCTTCGTTCGCTTCAGCCCCAGAGTTGCAGAAGAACACCCGCTCAGCGCAGGAATGTTCTATCAACCACTTAGCCAGGTGACCTTGCACAGGGATGTAGTATAGGTTAGAAACATGATGGAGCGTCTGAATTTGGCGCGTCACCGTTTCTACCAGAGCTGGGTGGGCGTGTCCCAAGGTGCAAGTGGCAATTCCGGCCACAAAGTCTAGGTATTCCCGCCCTTCGGTATCCCAAACACGGCAGCCAGCGCCCCGCTCTAAGGCTAGGGGAAAGCGAGCGTAGGTGGTCATCACACTGTCATTAAAGCCAGCTGGGTCGTAGGGGCTAGGTAAAACGTCGCCTGATGGGGGTATTGAGGGATCTTGAACGAGAGTTTCTCTGCTCACCAGTTACTCCTGAAAATTTTTTATTTTCATCTGCAAGCTTAATTGCAATCTTCAAAACATTCTGTCTAATCAGATTCAACTAACACTTCTTTTTAAGCTAGCTAAAGATATCCTCAAACGAGTGGCCCTCTGAGAAAAACCTGTGTACTCGACACGTGAACAAAAATATCATCGCATCCAAAAAGAGTTAATGGCAGGGATGATCGCCCTTGCCGGTGTTTTTCTGATTGGTACTTTATGGTACTGGCTAGTTGAAGGCTGGTCGTGGGAGGACGCTGCTTACATGACGGTGATTACTCTAGCTACTGTTGGGTTTGGAGAGATCCATCCACTGGGAAACCGAGGGCGTCTGTTTACCATCTCCCTAATTTTTATGGGGGTGGTTAGCATCGGCTACATCGTCAACCGATTTACAGAAGCCCTGATTCAAGGCTACTTTCAAGAAGGAATCAGACTAAGGCAACAGCGGCGCTTAATGGAATCGCTAATTGGACACTACATTATCTGCGGCTTTGGACGCACGGGGCGTCAGATCGCCTCGGAATTTCGGGCCGAAGGCGTCCCGTTTGTAACAATTGACTCACAAATGGAATCCGTACTCGGGGCTCAACAACTCGGTTATATTACCCTTCATGGCGATGCGACACTGGATGAAACGCTTGTTAAAGCTAAAATTGAGCGAGCGGTGTGTTTAGTAGCAGCACTACCCTCGGACGCGGAAAATCTTTATACGGTTCTTTCTGCTAAGACGCTTAATCCTAAAATTCGCGCGATCGCGCGTGCCAGCACCGAAGAAGCTTTGCAAAAACTGCAACGAGGCGGGGCGGATGCTGTCGTCTCCCCCTACATCACCGGCGGCAGGCGCATGGCAGCGGCAGCCCTCAGACCTCAAGTGATGGACTTTGTGGATGGCATTCTCACGGGTGCAGATCGTGAATTATATATGGAGGAATTTTTGATCGACCCAGCTGTTTGTCCTTGCGTCGGTCAAACCTTACGGGAAGCAAGGTTGCGATCGCAAACAGGGTCACTCGTTCTCGCGATTCGGCGCACCAATGGCACCTTGATTGGTGGTCCCACTGCCGACACGCAGTTAATGCCAGGAGATTTGCTGATTTGCATGGGTACAGCTGAGCAACTCCGCAGCCTCAACCAAATTCTAGGGCCGATTCGCTCTAAGGCACCGCGTCCACCTAAGCATACTTAGTAAGAAGCGAAAGCGCGAAAGCGCGTTTAGCTAATAGCCAACAGCTAACAGCCAACTTGCAAATCTATCTTTGATTGATTCCAACCGTGCATGATCGCCACGCTTTTCAGGACGGTCTTGAGTATTGTGGGAGGGGCAGAAGACATAAAGACGCTAGGATAGACTGCTGTGCCCCAAATTGGATGCCGTAGCACACGGCAGGTGTTGTGAATAACCGGCAAACCCAATAAAGCTTTAACAACAGCTGTGTCGTCATGAGGAATTTCGCCTGGATGAGAAAACAGAGGATAGCCAGTACGCGGATCAATTAGGTCAGCTAAGAAGCCGCGATCGCGCAAGTTGAAGGCGACTTCGCAGCCAAAGCGCATAAACTTTTCTCTCAGCCGCTCTTTCTCTTTTTCAACCTGCGGTGTGATTTCTACCAGTTCATATCGCGATTGCTGTAAGACAACCACCACCCACAAAACCGAAAAATTCCAATCTGGTAAGATACGCTCCAGATTGGCACAGATGAACTGACTGGGTGGGTGAATAGAAATCTGAACCGCTTGTCCCGTTTCTTTGATCAAATAAAGGCGGTAGCCTTGCCCAGAGTTATGAAGTCTTGGATAGTTCACCAAATTATTTTCTAATTAGGCCATCTTTCTCAAGTCTATTTTGAGTACAAATTATAACCTTTGACAAGTAAGTGACATCCTCCCGACGCCAAGCGCAAAGCGCTATGGCGCGGGCTTCCACACCTCACAATGCGGCATTCCTGGCTCTACGCCTCTTGCCTAGGTTTTCACCCCCGGCAGACCGACTCCCAACAGGCACTTTCGATTCCCCGTTGTCCACGGGTACTACGAGAGTTTGCCGGACAGAGTACTCTGTCCGGCAACACTCGACAGACTCCAATCCTCTCAACAATACCATTCGAGCAGCAGCACAATCCCGATGGACAGAATATCCACACTCAGGACAAAGATGCTCCCTCTCACTCAGAGGCTTACTCACATATGCCTTACACTCTGGACAAGTTTGACTCGTGCCACTGGGGTTGACCCTTGCAAAATAAGCGCCGCGCTTCCAACACACCCACTCCAGCAACGAGAGGAACTGTCCAAAAGATGCATCAACACAGTCTTTACACAACATTCCTCGATTCAGCCCGACCGCGTTCAAGTCCTCAGCAAATATTGTTTGTGCCTGGTCACACAAACTGTGAGCAGTCTTCAAGTGAAAGTCTTTACGGGTATTTGCAATATGATGATGCAGATCCGCTACTGTGACTTGGGCTTTCTCCCAGTTGTTAGAACGCTTTTGGCATCTTGCACCCCTCATTTGCAGCAATCTCAGCTTGCTTTTGAGAGACTTCAAGAACTTCGGACGCTCAACACTGGAGCCATCATCAACAGTCAAAAACCGTTCCAACCCCAGATCAATTCCAATCGCTCTCCCATGTGGAGAAAACTTTGGCACCGACACGTCAGACTCAATCGTAATGACCACATACCATTGAGTAGAACGAGCCTTAGACAATACCCTTACCTGTTTGACGATAAAACCGTCAGGTATTGGACGATGCAGATTGATTCGCACGTCTCCAATTTTAGGAAGTTTAAGCTTCCAACCAGTAACCGGGTTAGTCTTAAACTGGGGAAACACAAACGATTTGAACTGCCCGTACTTTTTGAAGCGAGGAAACCCAAATTCTCGCTTCTGAAAGTTCTCCCAAGTATCATGCAATCGTCTTACCGTTGTTTGCAATACCTGAGAGTGAATCTCAGCCAATCGTGGGAACTTCTTCTTAGCTTTGGGCAGTGCATCCTGCTGACGCTGATAACTGGGGAACGGTACATTCGCCTGAATAATGTACTCTCTCTCCAAGGAACACCTATCGATTGGACACTTACGTGATGCCAACCAATCTTTGAGTTCGCGCAACGAGTGGTTATACACCTGCCTACAAGTTTCCAACCACTCTTTCATGAGCGATTGTTGTTTGGCGTCGGGGTAGAGTCGATAAGTGTAATTCAGTGTCAGCATACATCTACTGTAGCACACTAATCGCGGTAAAGGGTAGAACTTATGAATAAAAAAGTGAGTGGCATAGATTCGGTCGGCAATTCCCACACGCCTCCAAATGGAGTGTCGCCGGACAGAGAATCTGCCTTTGCGTTCCTCCGCGTCTTCGCATCTGAAGACGCTCATACTATGGAGCGGGACTTCTTGCCGTTGAAGTTAAAATCACTAATCTCCTATCTTAATTATTGTTCTTCAAATTTTAAAATAGTTTTTCCACCATTTTGTTTTATCGTTGCAACAAATGAATTGCTGAAATCATCTGCCAGTCAGACTTTTGTAATTCCATTATCCACCCAACGACCCAACGGCTGCGCTCAGGGCAACGCCGCGCTCAGGGAACGAATTTCATGGCTCCAAAATGGTATTACCTCCTGATAACTAACACGAGGGCACTGAACGTCTAAATTCTGGCAAAAATCGGCGTCTGCTTAGGGCTCGGCATACTTAATAAGCATTTTCACTCATCTGCATTGGCAATTAATCCAGCTTCAAAGCATTAACCGGCACATCATCCCAAGAATTAACAGTCCGCAACCGAGCTATCCAACCAGCTGCCTTTTGGAAATCGCTCAAATTAAGCTCGAAGGACTCATGGCACTCCTTGGCTTGAGTCTCATCGCAACAGGCAATACAGGAATAGAGAAGACCAGACGGATCAATTTGTTCATTTATCCAAATAGTCATGGCGCATCATCCACAATTTTTAACTGACTAAGCCCTTCGGGAACGCGGCGTTCCTACGGCGGGAAAACGCCACTTTCTTTATGTCGGGGAACCCCTCCGGGTTCGGGGGTTGCCTACGGAGGGAAACCCTCCTTCAGCACCCCACTCACCGCCAACAGAAGTGGCTCCCCTCCTAGCCTTCGGCAACGGCTTCGCCGAACAGGACTGGACTCACCTTTATTCATTACCTTACGACGGCTCACCTGCCAACTGGCAGAGCGATTCGCCAGTGACGCGGCAAATTCGCCAGTCTTCTAGAATTGATGCTCCCATGCGGCGATAAAAAGCGATCGCTGGCTCGTTCCAATCCAAAACACTCCACTCCAACCGCCCACAACCGCGCTTAACAGCCAGAGCCGCTAGGTAAGATAGAATAGCCTTGCCAATGCTTTGACGCCGATATTCTGGCAGAACGAACAAATCTTCTAGATAAATTCCCGGCTGAGTCAAAAATCGGCGTCTGCTTAGGGCTCGGCATACTTAATAAGCATTTTCACTCATCTGCAT
>QQTW01004294.1_pt1 | contig 10664 bp, 10 predicted proteins | sample 1904831 | NCBI WGS metagenome assembly QQTW01 (sample SAMN09435610, study PRJNA476489) | Subsurface metagenome, whole genome shotgun sequencing project.
AAAGGGATGCCCGGCAGGCTCATCCGCGGTTCGCCGGGTTGTCGGTCGCGCCCGCGATGTTCGTGCGCATCTGCGTGTCGGACTGCAGGTTTTGCATATTGTAGTAGTCCATCACGCCCAGGTTGCCGCTGCGAAAGGCCTCGGCGATGGCGAGCGGCACCTGCGCCTCGGACTCAACGACGCGGGCGCGCATCGCCTCGACCTGAGCGCGGTTTTCCTGCTCGGCGGCGACCGCCATGGCGCGGCGCTCCTCGGCCTTGGCCTGCGCAACCCGCTTGTCGGCCTCGGCCTGGTCGGTCTGCAAGATCGCGCCGATGTTTTTGCCGACGTCTACGTCCGCAATGTCGATGCTCAAGATTTCAAACGCGGTACCTGAGTCCAGGCCTTTGGCGAGCACGGTTTTGGAAATCACGTCGGGATTCTCCAAGACCGTCTTGTGTGACGCCGACGAACCGATGGACGAGACGATGCCCTCGCCGACGCGGGCGATGATGGTCTCCTCACCGGCCCCGCCGACGAGGCGCTCCAAGTTCGCCCGCACCGTCACGCGGGCGGTCGAGATGAGCTGAATCCCGTCCTTGGCGACCGCCGCGACCGAAGGCGTCTGGATGACGCGCGGGTTGACCGAGACCTTGACGGCGTCGAGCACGTCGCGCCCGGCGAGGTCGATGGCGGCGGCGCGGTCGAAGGGCAAGCCGATTTGGGCCTTGTCGGCGGCGATGAGGGCGTCGACGACTCTATCGACGTTGCCCCCGGCGAGAAAGTGGGCCTCGAGCTGATTCTGCTCGACGTCGATGCCCGCCTTGTTTGCTTTAATAAGCGGCAAGATGATGCGGGCGGGCGCGACCCGGCGCAGCCGCATAGCGATCAGGCTCGTGAGCGGCACCCGCACCCCGGCGGCCTGCGCCGAAATCCACAACCCGACCGGGATAAACCAGAAAAACGCAGTTAAGAAGACGAGGACGAGACCCGCTAGCACGAGCAGTACGATAATATTCACGAAACTCCTTTGCAAAGCTGAGACAAGGTTGTTAGGGACGTGTTGATGCGTCAAGGATACACCAAACGGCCCCGACGAAAGACGTTCCGGGCGGCAAAAAGGTCTGGCCGGGTGCGGGTGAATGTCTGGATACATCTCGTTGGGTTGAGGCCGTGGGTGCCGAATCCCTCAACCCCCTTACAAAGGGCTCCAACCTTTTTCGCAGGGGTGGGAACGGGTTTCGGGTGTTCTTGCCGCGTTGATTGAAGTTTAGAGCAAGAGGGCAATCAGCTCCGGTGACATCGGACCAAGCCCTGCCTCAGACGAACTTTGTCAGGCCAGACCTGTTCAACGCTGGCGGTTGTATCTGCGCAGACTTCCGTTTTGCAAGGTCTCTCGAGCGTTTCCGAGATGGCTTCTAGGGGCTCGAGTCACGAGCCCCATCAGAAGAACCTGTTTGGCAACGCCCTCTTACCCGGACTGCGGCAACGTCTTTTGCACCGTGTCCTGAACTGGCGACGAAAACCTCCGTGCGCCCGCGACGCAAAAGATGACAGCGACTGTGACCCCGAGCATGAGCGGCGTCACCGGTTCGCGCAGGAGCAGCGCGGCCAGAGCGAGGCCGAAAAAGGGCTGCAGGAGCTGCAACTGACCGACCGCCGCGACGCCGCCCCGCGCCAGACCGCGGTACCAGAACACAAAGCCAATGAGCATACTGAACACCGACACGTAGCCGAGCCCTAGCCAGGCGGGCGTCCCGACGGCGGCGAACGACGGCGGCCTCAGGAGCAGCGTGAGCGGAACCGTGAGCGGCAGCGATAGCACGAGTGCCCACGAGATGACCTGCGGGCCGCCGAGCGTCCGCGACAGCTTCCCCCCTTCGGCGTACCCGAGGCCGCACAAAACGATGGCGGCGAGCATCAGTGCGTCGCCGAGCGGGGCGGCGGCGAGCCCCTGCGTGAGCGCGAAGCCCGCGACCAGCACGCTGCCGAGTGCGGAGAACAGCCAGAAGGCCGGGCGGGGGCGCTCGCCGCCGCGCAGCACGCCGAACGTCGCCGTCGCGAGGGGCAGCAGCCCGATAAAGACGATAGCGTGCGCCGAAGTGACGTGCTGAAGCGCCAAAGCGGTCAGGAGCGGGAAACCGACAACCACGCCGAGCGCGACGACGAGCAGCGGGACAAGGTGTTGGCGGTCGGGGCGTTTCGCCCGGAAGGCGAGCAGCAGGCCGAGCGCCAGCACGCCCGCGACGGCGGCGCGGGCGGCGGTCAGGAACAGCGGCTCGAGGTCCGTCACCGCCACGCGCGTCGCGGGGAGCGAGCCGCTGAAAATCAGCATCCCGATAAACCCGTCGGGCCAGCCGTTCGCCGTTTTGTTCACGTCACACCTCGAGCCATCTCTTGCAGCAGTCTCCCGTGCAGCAGTCTCCCGGCATTATCGGTCGGGGCAACTTGCGCCGCCAGAGACGGTGCGGTACAGTTCGCCGTAACTGTTATGGGTGCAGAACCGGTACAGACGACGAAAAGGCCGACTGACGAGGTCGGCGGCACCCGCATCGCTGCAGCCATGACCGAAATTCGGCAGCGCATCGCTGCCCGCAGCCTCTTACCCGGCGACAAGCTGCCGTCGATTCGCAACCTGGCCAAAACCCTGCAGATGTCCCATTCGACCGTCGTCGAGGCCTACGAGCGGCTCGTCGCGGAAGGGACTATCTATTCCCGGCCCGGTTCCGGGTTCTACGTCGCCGGTCAGGCTGCTCCTCTTGCACTTGCGGAACTAGGGCCGAAGCTCGAGCGGGCCGTCGACCCGTTATGGATTTCCCGGCAGTCGCTGGAGGCGGGTGAGTCCGTGCTTAAACCCGGTTGCGGCTGGCTCCCCGCCTCGTGGCTGCCCGAGGCGGGGCTCCGGCGGGCGCTTCGGACCCTCGCCCGCGCCGAACCCGCCGCCTTGGCGGACTACGGCCCGCCGCTCGGCCTGCCGCCTCTGCGTGGGCTTCTGGCCCGGCAGCTCGGCGAGCGCGGCGTCGTGGCCCCGCCCGAACAGATCATGCTGACCGAGTCGGGTACGCAGGCTATCGATATGCTGTGCCGGTTTCTGCTCGCGCCCGGCGACGCGGTGCTCGTCGACGACCCCTGCTATTTCAACTTTCACGCCCTGCTGCGCGCCCACCGGGCGAAGATTGTCGGCGTACCCTACACTTCAACTGGCCCGGACTTGGGGCGGTTCGCGGAGGCCCTCGTCCGGCATAGGCCGCGGCTTTACGTCACGAACGCCGGGCTGCACAACCCGACGGGGGCGGCGCTCGCGCCCGTCACCGCGCACCGGCTCCTGAAGCTCGCCGAGCAGCACGACCTGACGATTATCGAGGACGATATTTTTGCCGACTTCGAGCACACGCCCGCGCCCCGGCTCGCGGCCTTCGGGGGCTTGGAGCGGGTCGTGTACATCGGCAGCTTTTCCAAAACGCTCTCCGCAGCAGCGCGGTGCGGATTTATCGCCGCGCGGAGTGACTGGCTCGAGGCCCTGACCGACCTCAAGATTGCGACCTCGTTCGGCGGGGGTCGGCTCGCCGCGGAGGTCGTGCTCGGCGTCCTCCGGGACGGTTCGTACCGCAAACACATGGAGCGGTTGCGCCTGCGCCTGCTCCGGGCCATGACCGAGACGAGTGCCCGGCTGAGAGCTGTCGGGATTGTGCCTTGGCTCGAGCCCGGAGCCGGGATGTTCCTCTGGTGCAGTCTGCCCGCAGGACTCGACGCCGCCGATATTGCTAGATACGCGCTTGCCCAAGACGTCGTGCTCGCGCCCGGTAACGCCTTCAGCCTCTCCGGGTCGGCGCGGGGGTTTTTGCGGTTTAACGTCGCGCAGTCGCTCGACGATAGGTTGTTTGTGGTGCTTGGGGAGGCCATCCGGCAGCAAAAAGAAATGCGGAGTTCGTAAGCTTGGCCTGATTTGGACCGTTGATGACGCTGTGTTTGGTTTATGGTGGGGGTTTGGCTCGAGCCTTTTCGTTCGGCTGACGAGAACTGACAATGCGGCTTCCAGGCTACTTTTAGACGGTTCCGACCTAGATGTCTGCTTATCCAAAGTTGAGTAACTCTGATTTTGGTGCTGACAATTTCTCGGCCACAGGACGACAAACGGGATGAAAACATCAACTTTTAATGGTACCGGGTGCGCCTGTTTTTGCTTGATGGGAGTTCGCCGACATGGGCCTTCTCGTAAATATAAGGTGTCCTCACGTCCCTAAATCCCGCACCGTCACCCGGTTCCCCTCGACCCGCACGACCTCGACGCGGTTGCCGCGACCGACGTAAGGGCCTTCGCTCACGACGTCGACGCGCGTGTCGCCGTCGACTAGCGCCGTTCCCGCCGGGCGCAGATCGGTCAGGGCGACGCCGGTCGCGCCGACGAGGGTGCGGAGCGCCGAGGGCGGCCCCGGCGGCGCTTCGCCCGGCACCGGGCCGAGCCGCGCCGCCAAGACGAGCGGGCGGAAAAAACGTGAGTTCGGCAAGAGCCACACTGCGAGCCCGAGGAGCACGCCGCCGAAGACGACCGTGTAGCCGAGGACCGCCAGGGTGTCTCCCTCGAACGTCCGGGCGACGCCCCACACGAGCGCCGCGACCCCAATCGCCCCGATAAAACCGAAACCGGGCGTGACGAACAGCTCGACCGCGATGAGCGCGAGCCCGACCACGATGAGCGCCACGTCGAGCGGCCCCGGCGGGCTCCCGGCGAACACCCCGACGAAAAAGAGCAGCAGCGCCCCGACGCCGACGATGCCGGGCAACCCGAACCCGGGCGCGAAGAACTCGGCGGCGACGCCGATGACGCCGACCGCCAATAGGAGCGCCGCCCACAGCGGGTTGCTGAGCGCCCCGGTGACGCGCTCCCACGGACCCGGCGTGACGCGCTGCAGCGCTACGTCCCCGTAGCCGAGCTGCGACAGGGCGTCCTGCACGCTTCCGGCTTGGAGGTCGGCGATGTTGTACTCGAGAGCCTGCGCCGCGGTCAGGGTGACGAGTTCGGTGCTCGAGCTGAGCCCCGGTATCTCGATGCGCTCAGAGACCATCGCCTCGGCCACCCGGGCGTTCCGGCCCCGCGCCTCGGCGACGCTCCGGAACTGCCCGCGCCACGCCGAGTTGATCTTCTCCGAGGCCGTCTCGCCGGTCAGGCCGTTGATGGCGGTCGCCGCGCCGATAGCCCCGCCCGGCAGCATGGCCAGGTTTTCGGCGCTCATGGCGATCAGAGCGCCCGCGCTGAGCGCCTGGTCGGCGACCGCGACGGTCGGGAGGGGCGCGTTCAGGATGGCGCTCGAGATTTCCTGCGCCGCCGCTACGCTGCCGCCCGGCGTGTTGATGTCGAACACGACGGCGAGCGCGTTTTCCGCCGCCGCGCCCCCCAGCCGCGCCTCGACGAACCGGGCGGTCGCGGGGGTGATGGGTCCTTCTATCGGCACGACCCAGACCGGGCGTCCGGCGGGGTTTTGGGCGGAGGCCGAGCCGAGCAGTCCAAAGAACAAGCTCAATAGGAACCCTAAAAAAGCGCGTCGCTTATACACCTTCTAATTATAGTTGAGCAACGGGCCAAGCCGGGTCAGGTGTGTGCTCACGACCCGCGCCAGACCGCCGCGCCCATCACGTCGAAGTCGGCGTCGAACGTCCAGACGGGGACGCCGAGGGTTTCGGACACGACGCTCAACGTCAGGTCGTGTAGGGTGATGGTTTGGTCGCCGTAGCGCTCGGCGAGTTTTACGGCGGCGGCGTAGTCGGTCGCGGGCACGTTCAGCAGGTCGGTGCCGCGCTGCACCTCCCGGAGCCAGCGCAACGCGGCGGGGGGTTTGAGGCGGTGCAGCACCAGCGCGTGCGCCTCCTGCAGGGTCGCATAGGCCACCAGCACCCGGTAGCGTTCCTGCTCAAGTTGCCGACTGTTGCGCCGAGCCCGCGTGCTGTTTTGGTCGCGCGGGTCAACAAGGGCGTAAAGAACGTTTGTGTCGGCGAGCACGGCCCTGCGAAACGCGGTCGTCATCTAGCGGGCGTGCTCCTTTTCGCCGACGGCCTTCGGTTCGCCCTTTGCCCGGGCCACCTTGCGCTCGTAAAGGTTTTCGGCCAGATCGTGCTCGAGATTCTTGCTCACGTCACTCGCGACCTCGCCGATAAACTCGCTTTCATCAGCCACCGTAAGCTCGAGAGGGCCGCTTGCCAAACGAACCTCGTACTTCGCCCATTTCTGATTTTCCAGATACTCCTCGAGCGCAACCTGCACGACCGTGCTGAGGCTCGGCGGGGTGCGCTGCTCGGCAAGGTACGCTGCTAGTTTCTTTTCTAGCGCGTCCGGAAAGGTGATCGTCGCCCGTTTCATGGGTAAAGTTTAGCGGCTGAAGTGAACCGGTTGGTGAATACGGTGTAAATTTGTTCTGCACAGCGCCTGAGTGTGCGGCAAGCTCTGAATCAACGCGGATCGGGTAAAGGCGTAGGCGAACCGCTTTTCCGCCAACTTCACAAAGCCTAAAGCCGAACCCCTTACACTGTTGCATGACCGACGTGAAGGACTCCGGCACGGCGCGCCTGGCGGGGCTGCTCGAGCAACTTCTCGAGCGTGCCCACCGCGACCCGGAGCAGGTCGCCTTGCTGCGGGAGTTGGCGACGGCGGTGCTGGACGCGCTGCCTGTCGCTGAACCGGCGGCCCCCGAACCGGTCGAGATGGTTGTAGACGAACCCGAAACGGTCAGCGAGGGGGAGCTCGACGCCTTCGTCGAGGCGTTCGGGACGCGCGCACCTGCCGAACCGGTCCTGTCGCCGGAGTTCCGCCCGGAGATCGGCTTGGGCGAGGTTCCCGCGCGGCTGCGCCTCAAGGCTCGGGCCTGCCGCTGGCTCGCCGAGCACGGCTACACGACCGAACTCGCCGCCCTCGGAGGGCGCATCAACCTCATCGCCGAGGGGAAGGCGACGGGGTGCTACCTCTGGATGTTCGAGTCCGGCAACGTCAACCCGAACACCGTCGGCGTGTTCGGGACGCTTGCCGACAACTATGACGCGACCGCCAGGATAACGGAACTGTGGCTGGCAAACACCGACCCGAAGCGTGAGGTGCAGCTCACCCGGCTGTTGGCGCTTTCCCAGGCGGCCCTGCGCGGCGCGGCCTCGAGGGTGCGGGGGCCGGTCGGCAACTTCCCCTTCATCGACGAGGACCAGCGGGTCGTGTTCGGCGAGCTCAAGCGCTACAGCGCCGAGCGGCGGGTGTTTCTGTTCGGCCTGGCCCTCAAAGACGAGGTCGACCCGGAAGCGGTCGGGGAGCGGCTGGAGGAACTTGCCGCCTTGGAGCAGGAACGCGCGGCGGAAGAGGGTCTCGTCCGGACCCGGCAGGACGTGTTCAAGCGCCTGAACTATCACGCCAAACGGTTGCAGAACAGGCCTTACAACCCCGCGCACGAATGGGCCAAGGTCGCGGGAGCGGTCGCCGAGCTCACCCTGTCCGGACTGCCGGAGAGCGATGTAGGTCTCCGGGAGGCGTTGGGGCCCGTCGCCCCGCTTTTGCCCCCCGACACGCCGCACGAACAGTTGGGGCGCGTTTTGGGCGAGCTCGCGGCGGTCGCGCGGGAGAAGGCGGCGCGGCAGGCGGCGCGGGCACAACGGGTCACGGAAGAACTGCCGCCCGAGGTCAAACGGGTTGCCGAGCTCGTGGGGGGGCGCACGCTCGTCATCATCGGCGGACGCCCGAACGCCGAAGCGGTCACGCAGATTGCAGAGGCGCTCGGCTGCGAGGTCGACTGGCTCGAGAGCCGCCCGCACGACAGCCCCGCGCTCTTCAAACCTCACATCGTCAAAAAAGAGGTGCTGCTCGTGCTGCTCCTCATCCGCTGGAGCAGTCACGTCTTCAGCGAGGTCGAGGCGTTTTGCAGCGGGAGCGGCAAGCACCTCGTCCGGGTCCCGGCGGGCTACAACGTCAAAAAGCTCGCGCAGGTCATTCTCGAGCAGGCCGGGGAGAAGCTCGAGCGCTCCAAGCACAACTGAATGTGACCGAAAAATGCACTTTTGCCTAGTTGCGGGAAACAAGGGGTTACAACCCCCTGTTCAGAAGACACCGAGAAGATGTTCGCGAAGGGACGACGTTTCAAATGTCCTCCCAACATTGCGCGTAGGCGTTCAAATCGGGCGCGGCGATAGGCTAAACTAGAGGCACGATGCTTTTTCTTTCACTCATCTGTTTCGGCATGGCCCTCATCGGCGGCTTTTGGGTGTTCCGGGCCTTTACCAAGCGCGAGGAGACCCCGACCGAACGCGCCGACCTCGATAAGGCGGGGGGCATCATCTTCACCTTCGTCTGCCTCTGCGTCGGCGGGGTCGCGCTCTATCTGTACTCGAGCGACTACCTCGAGCCGGAGCCGGGCCTCAACCCGACGACGAGCGTGTCGGGGACGTTGCTGAGCTAAACCGAACAGGCTTGTCTCGAGCGCGTTTGTCTCAGTCACAACTTGAAGAATCGGCGTGACGAATCCCCCAAGCCCCCCTTTTTAAGGGGGGCTTGACTGTTGGCATCACAGAGTTCGTTTCTATCATGCTCTCTTCTTTTTCACAGAACGCTCAAAACTGAGTGACGATGCGGTGCCACGTTCCCCCTTCCTTAAGGGGGGCTAGGGGGGATTTGTCACTCCAAGCGAAAACCTCCGGATTCGGTCCGGAGGTCGTTTTTTTGGCTGAACGTTTTGGGCCGGGCGTCAGTCGCGCGGTTGGAGGTCGGCGAAGACCTGTCCGGAGAGGAGGTAGATGATGTCGCTGAGGCTGACCGCTTCCTCGAGGCAGCTCACTTCGATGTCGAGTTGCTGCTTTTCGGGGAGCGACCACCACCAGAGGAGGGCGTCCGGAGAAAGGTCTTTCATGACCCTACTGTAGCGAGTCCGGCGGCCCGAAAAGGGTAAAGTTTGGCATCTAGCCCCCACCCCGCCAATTGTGAAATACACTACTAGGTTAAGACTAGGTCAGGTCTCGAGTCGCCTCCAGGAGCGCCTGCGCCCGCCGCCGTTTGGTGGTGAGGCGGGCGTGCGCGTCCGGGTCGGGCGTGAGGGCCGGGCGTTTCTCGTCGGCGACGGCCCGGGCCACCTCTGCGAACGTGTGCCAGCCGAGCGCGATCTGTGCGACGAGCGCGGCCCCTACCGCCGAGGCGTCGGTGACGTTGTTGAGTTCGGTGCTCGCGCCGAGCGTGTCGGTCAGGAGCTGCGCCCAGAACGGGTTCCGGGTGACGCCGCCGGAGAGCTGCACGCGCTCAGCCTCCGTGCCGAGCAGATCGAACACGCCCGCGAGCGAGAAGGCGACCCCCTCGAGGCCAGAGCGCGCCAGATCCGCCCGCGTATGGTGCTCCCCGAGGCCGAAAAAACTCCCCCGCAGCGAGGCTTCCCAATACGGCGTGCGTTCGCCCGTGAGGTAGGGCAGACAGATGAGGTCGCCCGGTTCGGCCTGTGCGGCGTCGCTTAAAAGCCGTTCAAAGCCCTCGTCTTTAGGCAGTTCGCTGTAGAGCGTGCGGCGGAGCCAGCCGAGCGCCAAACCGCCGTTGTTGACCGCGCCCCCGGCAAAGTAACGCTCCCGACCGAAGCGGTAGCACCACGTCAGGCGTTCCCCGTTCAGCCAGGGCTCGGCCACGACCCGCCGCACCGCGCCGCTCGTCCCGACGGTGACGACGGTTTCGCCCGGGCGGACGACCCCGGAGCCCAAATTGGCGAGCGCCCCGTCGCTGCTCCCGGCAAAAATCGGCAGGCCCGCCGCAAGTCCTGTCGGAAAAGCCGCCTCCGCCGTGAGGAGGCCGAGTCGGGCGGTGGGCTCGAGCAGGTCAGGCAGCCTTTCCGCAGAGATTCCGGCGTGCTCGAGCGCCCGTTCGTCCCAACCGTCCCCGTGCAGTTTATGAAGCCCCGTCGTCGAGGCCATACCGACGTCGGTCGCGAGCACCCCGGTCAGGCGGTAGCCGACGAAATCCTTGAGCGCGGCGACCTTTTTGATTTGGCGAAACCGTTCCGGGTCGGTTTGCCCTAGCCAGCGCAGCCGCGCCGGATGATAGGGCACCTCGCCGGGGCAGCCCGTCCGCTCATAAAGTGCGTCTAGCTCAGCTTCCGGCAGCCTGAGCTTGTCGGCGCGGGAGTCCGCCCAGGTGAGGGCGTGCCCGAGCGGCTCCCCGTCCGCCCCGAGCGGCAAAACGCTGTGCATCGCCCCGCCGAGCGCTAGGCCTGCGAAGTTCGGGCCGAGCTCCCCGGTCAGTTGCCGCAAAACCGCACACGCAGCCTCCCAAATCGCCGCCGGGTCCTGTTCGGCCCGCCCCGAGGCGTCGGTCAGAAGCGGGTACGTCGCGGCGGCGCTGCCCAAAACGGTACCGTCAGCGCCTAGCGCGACGACCTTGCAACCGGTCGTGCCGAGATCGAGTCCGAGAGTCGGTCTTTTCATGAGCTTTTAGCTTAACGCGCCTGTCAAGCGCTTTCCCCTATTGATGCGCGAAGTTTCTTTACAAAAAAGGCTTCACTGCTCATAAAACTTGCCCCGAAGGTTTTCTCCACAAGCCACTTGCCACAAGCTACAGGCCTCACGACGACAACTGCCGAAACCGCCCATACGCCTCGTCCCACGCTGCCCGGTCGCTGGGTTCAAAATGCGTCTGGGGGCTCGAGTCCCCCACCACCCGCCGCCCCGACGGAACGTCCAGAAACCCT
>QQTW01004295.1_pt1 | contig 10663 bp, 7 predicted proteins | sample 1904831 | NCBI WGS metagenome assembly QQTW01 (sample SAMN09435610, study PRJNA476489) | Subsurface metagenome, whole genome shotgun sequencing project.
GTCGTGAATGGCCAGTCTATTCAGCAATGTGGAACTTGCCTCGTTTAGCCCAACCAACTCCACCTCTGCACCGTTGCGACGAAATTTGAGCACCACTTTATCGATCGCAGCGACAGCTGCCTGATCCCAAATATGAGCATGAGTCAGGTTAATTGTGATTCTCTCCAATTCTTCTTGGAAATCGAATGCTTCTATAAACTCATCTACTGAGACGAAAAATATCTGTCCTGCAACGCTGTATGTACGGTGTATTCCATCTTGGCTCAACACCGTGTCTACAAACACCACTTTGGCAATCTTACGCGAGAAGAACACCGCACTGAGGGCAATTCCAACGGCAACGCCGATTGCTAAGTTGTGACTCAACACCGTAACAAACACAGTTGTGAGCATTACTGCCGTCTCGCTCCGGGGGACACGCGGCAGAGTTTTAATTGATGACCAGCTAAACGTCCCGATGGACACCATGATCATGACCGCCACAAGAGAAGCCATCGGAATCTGTTTCACCCAACTACCCAACACCAAGATAAAGAACAACAGGAAAACCCCTGAACACAGTGTCGAGAGGCGTTTCCGTCCTCCAGACTGAATGTTGATGACAGACTGACCAATCATGGCACAGCCTGCCATCCCGCCGAAGAATCCCGTAATGATGTTAGCGATACCCTGCCCCTTCGCTTCCCGGTTCTTATCGCTGGGCGTATCCGTTAGTTCATCCAGTAATAAGGCGGTCAGAAGCGATTCAAGTAGCCCGACGATCGCCATCGTCACAGCGTAAGGAAAGATAATTTGCAGGGTTTCTGCATTGAACGGCACATTGGGAAGGATAAATGATGGGAGGGTACTGGGCAACTCCCCCATATCGCCCACGGTGGGGACATCAATGTTGCCGATGAGCGATGCTGCCGTTAGCACCACGATCGCCACCAGTGGTGAAGGTACAACCTTTGTGAACAGAGGCAAGATGTAGATAATTGCAAGCCCGACTGCCACCATGACGTATACCGTTGATGGCACATTCGTTAGCTGAGGCAGTTGCGCCATAAAAATCAGGATTGCCAGCGCATTCACAAACCCGATCATCACAGCACGGGGTACATACTTCATTTGGCGACCCAACTTCAGGACACCAAACAGAATTTGCAAAATTCCCGTCAGAATCGTGGTAGCAAACAAGTATTGCAATCCATGATCTTTGACCAGGTGAATCATGAGCAACGCCATCGCTCCAGTAGCTGCTGAAATCAGTCCCGGTCGTCCACCTACGATCGCCGTAACCACCGCCATGCTAAACGATGCATATAGCCCCACCTTAGGGTCAACACCTGCGATGATGGAAAATGCGATCGCCTCTGGAATAAGCGCGGCTCGCGACAACAGTACCCGCCAAAATGTCTCCCCGGACGTTGGAGAACCACTCTTGCCTTAAAACACTTGTATTCAACTTCCCTCCTAACTTAATCGTCAAAATAAACGGTTGAGCAGCTACTTGAGTCTTGTCTGAAGTGCTTAGAGAACGCGACGATGTAGATCACGATGCGCGCGTACCCAAACCTTTCACCTGTCGTACAGATGGATGCCTCGTATGTGATTACAAATTCAGTTCAACCAGCGCCTCTGTCCTGCGGAGGCTCACTTTGAATAAGCGCCGAGCTACTAAAAATGAGTTAGAAAAATTGAAGCAAAAATTAAAGTTGCAAGGATACTATTAGCGGACATTCTACTTGGTTAACCCAACCGTAAAACTAGCCTCTGCTGCGTGCCCTTGCAACTTTTCTTGCTATTTTCCAAATACAAGCTCTATCTACAGCAGGTCGCTCCTGGCTCACCTCGTTGCCACTCCAGCTGTGATGCAAGCCCAATTGATTCCAAGTTAAGGTGGACAAGTCTGATCACCAATGGCGTTCGACAATTCTGTAACCCTTGACATCATCCACTTATAACGATTGCTAGGAATCATTAAAACTTTACCTAACAGTGTAATTATTCCATCAATTTTACCATATCACAAGTATTTTATAAAGCGCAATAAAAATATCCATTCTCGGAGACGGTATTCATTCCATGCTAGCTGTGGCTGGTGAGACTCCAAGTCTTTCAACTCCACAAATAAGCGCCTAGGCAAGGACTTCGTCCTACGCCCTCAACGAAGCGATTATTAAAACGAATTATGTATATTTATGAACACAGGTCACATAGAGCAGAAATTGGTGTCTTGCACAGGATGAGGGTTGGAAGCATACACTCCTACTGAGAAATCAGGAGTGGTGACAGGCGATTGGAGGATTTGGTTTGAGCTTTGGGATGAGGCCAGTTTCCCAGAGACACCAATTTCTTATCTATGTGCTTCATGAGTTCGCAACATCATACATTTTTAGCTCTTCACAACCCTTTGCTGAAGCACAAATGCTAGTTATTACGTATTTTTACATACTTATTTTTACTTACCTGCGTTGGTTACGTATTTTTACTGAAGACTTACTTATGGCTATAGCTTAAGGTAAGTGGGAAGAAATGAATGATTTAGCGTATTACCAATACACTGAATTATAAGACTGGGGACGTTCCAATAGAAATTTCAAAGTATTAATTCCACATTTCTTTATAGCACAACCCACTTTTCCCATTGTGATCACAGCAGCAGATTATAGAAACTCATTGCAAGAAAGCCGTCACGGGAGTCGGGGAAGTGCCTGTTTATTTGCGCCCATGGTGGACTTTAATGTGATGTCCGAAGTTGGAGACACTCCACCATAAATATAAATTGGTTGTAGCTGCCTAGAAATAACCCTATAAATTCGACAATTACATCTACATATAAGGAAATAACCTCGAAGGACGATGCACAGCTGCTGCAATTTATTGCTCACCGCATTGGGTTGGCGATTGAGCCGCTATTGGGACTTTGGCAACTCCAAGCCTAAAGAAGCTCCAACGCAGGCGATGTTTGCAGCAAATACGTTGGTGTGAGTGAGAGCCAGCGGACAAACCGAGGTTGTGTTGCACAAACTGAATAAAAAACCCGGTTGCAAGGGGATTGTTGAAATAAAAATCAAAGAGATATGGGCAATGCCAAAATTGTTGATGAACTCCAAGCTTTTCTGGAGAAGCTGGTTGTAGCAGACCTGTTCTCTGGTGCCGTGCTCATTGCCTTGAATGGGATACCAATCTTTAAGAAGGCTTACGGCTTAGCTAACAAGAGTTTCAATGTTCCAAACCAGATGTTCATGCTTCCGGTTAAGGGCTGCCCCGCAGCCGGAGGATACTCAACAGTCTCAGACTTGCTCAATTTTGATATAGCGCTACGGCAGCACAAGCTGCTCAGCTATAAGTACACCAACATCGTTTTAAGTGGCAAGGTGGCATTCTCTGATGAAATATTTGCTAAGTACGCCTACGGATTCGTTGACGAACGAGTCAAAGACATTTTTGATGGAATTCAAGAGAAACGCATTACCGGCCATAAAGGTGGTATTCCTGGGATTAACGCCCAGCTCGACATGTATCTTGACGACGGTTACACAGTTGTCGTCTTATCGAATTACGATCCCCCTGCAGCGCAACGAGTTGCAGCCAAGCTCCGAGAACTCATTAACTACAAACAGGCAACGCATCCCACTATGCCGAAACATAGTGTGTCACGTTGATAGATACGAGTGACAAGATCAAAGCATTAAACATATGAATGCACATAAGTTTATTAGCAGGCTATTTCAAACCGATTTAAACGAAGCCGTTTTCAAAACATCTCCTAGAATAGTCACTTACAGCCTTCTGCTGGTGCTAGTTACTACACTTTTCCCATTTAATTTTTCTTTCAAAGATGGTTTTTCCGTCAAAGAGATTGCTGACAGTTTCGACAATTCAAGCAGTTTAATCGATCAATTAGGAAATGTGCTGTTGTTCCTACCCTTAGGCTTTGGGTTGACCTGCTTGCTACAAACAAGAAGGCTTGGAGCGACGGCGAAACTTGCAATAGTCCTGATTGTCAGTGCTGGCTTATCGTCCACAGTCGAAGTCCTGCAGGCATTTATACCTTCAAGAGCCCCCACTCTCTCCGATATTTTTACTAATAGTTTTGGTGGTTTCATGGGTTTTCTGTGCTTTCATCTATGGAAGTTTAAAATCCTCAATTGCACCTCGGCGCTTATTAAAAAAAGTAAAGATTGCCTTTCTATCAAAAAACTGACAGCAGGTTTCATTGGGTACATGCTCCTGACCTTTCTCATTTCGAGCGCCTTGCCAAGTGCTGCGAATCTTAGGAATTGGGATCCAACTTTCCCGCTGCTGCTTGGCAACGAGCAGACAGGAGACCGGCCCTGGCAGGGATATGTTTCTGAATTCTATATGGCTGATAGAGCCATCTCAGAAGAGGAGGTAGCACGGGCCTTTTCTGACAAAAGCTTTTTTGCTAGTATCGGAGACTCCCTTGTAGCTGACTATCGACTGACTGGTAAAGGAAGCTATCGCGATCAGACGGGACATCTTCCAGATCTATCTTGGCAGGGACAGCCACCAAAAATTCAAGACGGTACAGGTGTTTTTCTAACTTCCAGTCATTGGCTAGAAACAGCGAATCCTGCCACCTCCATGAGCCGAAGGATTCGTGAAACCTCTCAATTCACCTTAAGCACTACGGTTGCCACTGCTGACACAGCGCAAACTGGACCCGGCCGAATTGTTTCACTTTCGAGCGATCCCTATTATCGTAATTTCACTCTTGGGCAGGAGGGAACTCACCTGGTCTTTCGGCTCCGAACACCTGTGACTGGAAAAAATGGAGCAAACCCCGAGCTAATCATCCCTGATATCTTTGCAGACACTAATCGGCATCACCTAGTTATCACTTATTCTGCACCAGTCTTCCGGCTCTATATAGACGGATTACAGAATTCGCACTCTTTAGAACTGACTCCAGAAGTTGCTCTTTTCCTGTATTTATTGCCTTCTCGTCATCTCAATGCCTCTATTATAGAGGGTTACAAGATTCTGTACTATGCAGTTATTTTTATCCCTCTAGGCTCTTTTTTAGCACTCATCACCATAATTGTGCGAGGGCAATTCGTCTTCCACATGTTATTAGTGTGTGGAGGAATCTTATTACCTTCTTTGATGCTAGAAGGCATTTTAGCTAGTGGGAGTGAGAGGAGCATAAGGCCGGAAAACCTGTTATTTAGCATGTTAATTATGACTGGCACTATCCTGATATTTAAAGTGCGGGCTCCATCTTGGTTGAAAAGCAATATGGTTAACTAACAATAAATTGATGTTGACGCTAGGGTGCCCAGATAAGCACTTATCGATCTTCAGAGTGTTAAGGGTAAGGGTTGTGGGAATTTGAGGCAGAGAGAACTTGCTCGGCTGTCTGAATCTGAGCGGGGCTAAAGCCTGCTTCCTTGAGAGCGACCAGAAAAGCGCGATCCCTGTACCTAGAATCTAGGTTGAGTGCCTGACGATAGGCAAGTTGTGCAGCGGTGCGCGATCGCATGTCCCAGTGCGCGATCGCCAGGGCTACCATCGGGTGAGGATTAGCTGGTTCAAGGGCAGCAGCTTTTTTGGCAGTGGCGATCGCCAAGCCATACACCTGCAAACGATGAAAAGCCAGACTCAAGTTGTAATAGGCAATTTCATTCTCCGGATCTAAGCTTGCTGCCCAGGTGTGAACAACGACTGCAGCGGTCAACTCCCCACTGACTAGATAGACAATCCCTAAGGCATTGAGGGCAGGAACCGAAACCGGATCCTGATAGAGCGCTTGCAGTAGCGACGCTCCTGCTGCATCCTCTTGTCCTGCCAAGTGCTGCGTCCAACCTAACATCACCCATCCCGCTCGGTTTTGCGGATCGAGTTCAACGGATTTTTTCAGAGCCGCGATCGCCTCTGAGTACCGTTTTGAGGCGCGATAGGACAGCCCCAACGCTCGGTATTCACTTGCGGGAGTTGCCGCCAATACTGGTTTAAATTCAAGCAAACAGCCGGTTGAAACCAGTACAGCGATGAGGATATTTCGGACCGTAGCACCCGGCATAATTAACTTTAATTTACTTGATAAATATCACACAGCTTTCTGTTTCCAGCGGCGCAACAGCTGCCAAATAGCACCGGCACCCGCACCCAATATACCTCATCTAGAAGCGGTGGGAACTTAATTACTAAGCGTGTCATATGTGTAGCCGTACTTCCTGAAATCCAACGTGTCTGCAGCTGTGACAATATCATCTGGTGACAAAACGGGTAATAGGGATATCACATCCCCTGGGCCCTGATTGGCTGGAATGGACTCACCTCCGTCCCAGGGCCACAATCGGTCGTTGAGATTCTCTCCATAATGTCTACCTGTGGCAGGATAATAATTGCTACCTGGATGCCCATCCACCTGCCATTGAGCCCAAAGGCGATCCAGATTGGAATGAAGCAGCCAGAATACTGGATCGTTGATTGAAGCAGCAAGGCTAGCCATTGTGCCCAGAGGATTGGGTTGACCTATGGCAGGGTCAAAAGTAGCCCCACCGACTAGGCTATGAAAATAGTTATGCATAAAGACTCCAGGAATTGTTAATTGACCCTGGTTATCCAGTTTGCTGAACCCTTCTACGGCTATACGAAAATCCTCATAATCGCTAAGGGCAAAGATTTTATCTATATCTGATTGAGGAATTGGGTAAATATCTGTAGGAGGCAGTTGCACAAAGCGTAAGAGTGACGTGCCCAATGATTCTCCAGATGGCCTAATATGTAAGTCCGGGTTCAGAACCCATCCATTGGCTTCTGAGAAAAAACCGGACAGAACGGAGCCTCCTTGAAAACTTCCTACATCTGGGATGTCGATGTTTACTCCTTGACCATTTGGTCCCATAAAGTCATCTTGAAAGATAACATTTAATGCCTCAGAGTCTGTCCAATTCCAGTAAGGAAGCGTTACATTTGGGTTTACTGTTTGCAAGGCTTTTTCAAATCGGCTTATAAATTCACGATGCCACGGTAGTATTAAAGAACTCAGATGGGCACCATCATGTCCAGCTGCTGGACCTTGCGCACCCATTGACATTAGCCCCATTGCTCCAATATGCTGGGCAACAAACTCGTCATAAATATTGATTTTATGACCGGGAAGGGTAGTGTTTTTTAAGGTTTTGATAGCATTAACGAATTCTGTTTTCTCCTGCGGAGTCAGGTCAACGACGCTCTTTCTAACAAGAAGATGGTCGGCAGCCCTTACCGAAGTCCCGAAGATAATAAAAGCAGCAGTTATAATACTAATAACTAATGTTATGACAGGTTTATTGAAAAGTTTCACCGTTTTCACTTGCTTTCATTGCTAAGTTTCCAAGATTGTCTTGGGCGCGACGAGGCACCATCTTGGCGAGGAACTTAAATCTAACAGAAGCCAGACTTAAAGGCAATATAAAAATCTTTTGTAAATCTTGTTAATTCATTTGCTCTTGCGCGATCGCAAAAAGCAAAGAAATCGCTCCCTCACGGATTTGCAGAAGCAACAGAACAATGAAAACCGCTATAACCGCCAACTCGCCCCCCAATATCCGGGTAAGCAAACGCGAATTTGACGGTCAGGCTAAGCTACACCCCGCCAGTTTTCGCTCCGGCACAGGTGCCCTCTATACCCAAAGTCAGATCGGAGGTTTCCTCCGATCTGACTGCGCGCGTTTCCGTTGCCTGGCTCGTCAACTCACTCAGCTACACCCGGATGTGAGGCGCTTTTTCAGTTGTTAAGCTTCGCTCCGCAGTTTGTCGAGTACGCCCCGATCTTCTAGAGTAGAGGTATCGCCAGAAATTTCTTGACCGGCAGCCACTGACCGGAGCAGCCGCCGGATGATTTTACCAGAGCGGGTTTTAGGCAAGGAGTCGGTAAAGCGGATTTCACTGGGACGAGCGATCGCACCGATTTCCTGTACTACGTGCTGCTTTAATTGTTTGCTCAGTTCCTCACTTGGTTGGTGAGAGCCTTCTAAGGTAACAAAAGCAACAATGTCTTCCCCTTTAACTTCATCCGGCTTGCTCACCACAGCTGCCTCGGCGACAGCTGGGTGGGAAACCAAAGCTGACTCAACTTCCATCGTCCCTAGGCGGTGTCCTGAGACGTTAATCACATCATCAACGCGACCCATCACCCAGAAGTACCCGTCTTGATCGCGCCTGGCACCATCACCGGCAAAGTAGACATACTGCCCATCTTTGGGGGGGATGTGTTCCCAGTAGGTGCGGCGGAAACGATCTGGATCGCCGTAAATTGTTCGCATCATCCCCGGCCAGGGGTGTCGAATCGCCAGATAGCCACCATGGTTGTCCGCGACTGGGTTGCCTTCCAAATCGACAATGTCCGCTATAATTCCAGGAAAGGGTTGAGTGGCAGAACCGGGTTTAGTGGGTATGGCACCAGGTAGCGGTGTAATCATAATTCCGCCGGTTTCCGTTTGCCACCAGGTATCCACAATTGGACAGCGATCGCCCCCAATTACGTGATAATACCATATCCAAGCTTCCGGGTTAATCGGCTCACCCACGGTCCCCAGCAATCGCAGCGAAGACAAGTTCCGGGCCAGAGGCAGGTGTTCACCCATTTTAATAGATGCCCGAATCGCTGTTGGAGCGGTGTAGAAGACGGTAACGCCGTATTTTTCAATTATGTCCCACGTACAACCGGGGTTGGAGGCACGGGAAACACCTTCGTACATCAGCGTCGTCGCGCCGTTGGCAAGAGGACCGTAAACTACGTAGCTATGACCAGTAATCCAACCTATATCAGCTGTGCACCAATATACATCGGTATCCTGAATGTCAAAAATCCATTTGGTTGTGATGTGGGTGTAGAGATTGTAACCACCTGTTGTATGCACCACGCCTTTAGGCTTGCCCGTGGTTCCGGATGTGTAGAGGATGAACAGCAGATCTTCACTGTCCATCGGTTCGGCTGGGCAATCAGGCAGCACATCTGCTTGCATCTCATGCCACCAGCGATCGCGTCCCGGCTCCATGGTAATTTGCTGTCCGGTGCGCCGGACAACCAGGACGTTTTGCAGGCTGGGTACACCATTGCCAGCCAGGGCGATGTCAACTTGCTGCTTGAGGGGTACAATCGCATCCTTGCGCCAGCCGCCATCAGCGGTGACGACAACCTTGGCTTGGGCGTCTATGAGGCGGTCTTTTAATGCTTCCGCGCTGAAGCCTCCAAAAACGACAGTGTGGGTGGCACCAATTCTGGCACAGGCGAGCATTGCGATCGCCGCCTCCGGAATCATGGGCATATAGATGCCAACGCGATCGCCCTTTTGCACACCCAGTTGTTTCAGGACATTGGCAAACTGGCAGACTTCGCGGTGGAGCTGCGCATAAGTGAGGGTGCGTGAGTCGCCCGGTTCTCCTTCCCAAATCAAGGCAGCTTTATTTTTGCGCCAGGTTGTTAAGTGGCGATCGAGGCAGTTGTAGGAAATATTGATTTTGCCGCCTACAAACCACTTAGCAAAGGGTGGCTGCCAGTCTAGCACTGTGTCCCACTTTTGGAACCAGTCCAACTCTTGTTCTGCCAGTTCTGCCCAGAACTTCTGAGGATCAGCCTTGGCACGCTCATAGAGGCTTTGGTAGTCTTCCAGACTTTTGATATGAGCGTTCTGGGAAAATTCAGCTGGCGGATGGAATAAACGTTTTTCTTGGAGGCTTGATTCTATGGTGGACTGGGACATTTTTCTGACTGTTACTGGCGTTGTTACTGAAAACCATTTTGGACGCAGATTTGCCTAAAATAAGTTTGAGTTTCGTTAACTTTGACTTCGCGTAAGTCCCCCGTATAGATGTACTCATCTTACCGGCGGGATATAAGCGGGAAACGAGGATTCCATGTACAAACAATTTTGTAGTAAAACGTGAAAGCGTGGGTGCATGGATACAAGTGGCTAAGGAAGCGAGAGTCAAGCCGTATTTCGGTATTGCTGGTGGGTGGCGACATCTGCTGGGTTTGACGGCTTGACCGGAGGCGGAGCGTCTCCGGCTCCGCTCTCTCTCCAAGCCTCGATTAGGGATGACGAGTTTCCGATCTATATTGACAAATGGTTTGATGTACGAGAATATGAGTATGGCAATTTGCGGAGCCCCCGCCCCTAGCCAAGCCGGAGACATCCGTCCTAAATGAGAGTCAAATACAAGTCAGTAACGGCGTGGAAATCCGTGAAGTTATGTCTGGGACCTCCATACTTAGGGATATGTAAAGACAATCTGATTGTTTGTTTTCTACACATGTGTAGCCGTCGGAAGGACGGGGGTACTGCCTGTTGAGGAACTGGAGCGCAGATACATCTGTATGGAGAAATCCTTAGGGTATCTGGAGTAACGGCCGATGACGCAGGAACGTTTAGCAGCGATGCTAAGAAGCCCCCACTGTACTTGTACTCAAGTCAGTGGTGGGAGTAGCTTCACGAGGGGCGTGTACATGCTACTGGCAGCCTGATTCGTAGCGCAGCCGTAGGCGTTAGGCTATTTTCTGTTAGCCTTCGGCTATCTTCGTCGGGCGAAGACAATCACACTTCAGATTTGGGATGAGGGTTCGCTCAAGAGCCAGCAACTGCAATGGCACCGCCCCACTCAAATTTCCAAAAGTTACTGTTACACATAGTAAGAATAGATGGGCGTACTATCTGTAACCGCTATA
>QQTW01004296.1_pt1 | contig 10662 bp, 7 predicted proteins | sample 1904831 | NCBI WGS metagenome assembly QQTW01 (sample SAMN09435610, study PRJNA476489) | Subsurface metagenome, whole genome shotgun sequencing project.
GAAGCTCCTGCCATTGCCGAGCTAAGAGGGGTTATCGACACCAGCGGCACTCGCTCGCTGGACTGCCGTGCTTAAGTATATTCTCCTCTTGAACAGTGCATGCTCACCGTCATTTTATATTCAAGAAAATGACCTTACGTCATATGTTGACGAGAACCTCAGGTGGCATACTGTCTGATTGCGGAAACTCCCAACCCCTTTCGTAAAGTAATCCAAGCGACGAACATGTCGAGTCTCTTTTACATGTGTTGTTGTCTGAAATAGTCCAATACATGCATAGTAGGTAGAGGAGCCCATGAGAAACCAAGACCATGAATCGCGATGTTTCTAGCGCACTTCGACGTTGCGACCGCAAGTTACAGCCGATATGTCCAATGCTCTGTGCATACGTTTCTCGATCCGCTGGCGTCAGTGGTTCACCGATGCCTGATGAATATGAGGAAACGTCGACGCTTTTCGACGAGCACAGTTGATCCAAGACGGGTGGAACACTGCTGGTCATCGCGAGGACGGGGCATCGCTTCCTTGGTCCGAACGATCCAAACGAGCGTAAGCAGCAAAATGATTGGGTAGATGGCGGTGACCCTGACTAGTTGGTCAGCAGGTGAGCCAGCTCAATGTTAGGTGTGGCCGTAGTGGTGAAGGTAATGGGTTGAGGCTTTTCCCTCTAAGGAAACGACGGAAATGCCCCGAAGCCCGGGTGATCCAACACACAAGCCGCATCGCTGCCACTTTGTCCGTGCAATGACAGTCAAGGCGGGCTGAGCCCACACGTACCGAGAACCGGCATGAGTTTATCGATGGAGCGGAAAGAGCATTGGGTTGTAGGACTGAAATGAAGGGGTCCTTTTATATTCGCTTAGCTTACCCCATAGGGACGCGGGCCAATTGCCCTGCCCGACGCGGCTGTCAACCTCCCAGATCTTGACGAGGACAACAACTCTCTGAACTGTGCTCGACGCTCCCACACAGCCCTTGCTCTCAGGAGGTTTCACGCCAAGCAAACATCAGGTCGGCGCAAGACGCGTCGGACTGCCTCGATATTGCACGTCCTGTCAAGCGACTGAATGAAGCAGCCGAAGAGAGTTCTGCAATTTTACTCAAGAAGACCCACTAAATGACTGGCTTGATATGGCAGCTTATAGGCGGGAAACCCTGCACGACGTGAATACGAAGTTAAGGACCAGAAGACGTGCATGGGTGAACTTTTGAACACTCGGAAACTTCTATAATCTCCGAGAGCAAGAGGTTCATCCTGGTAACATGATGACAGGGTGCGAATGCTCTATATAATCCCCTTCCTTTCCTTCTCGCAATGTCATAAGCATTTCTCTGGATTTTCCTCAATACTCTCTTTACCTAATTACTGGAAGGCGGATACGTTCTAGCTCATTCATTCATTGTTGCCTACAACTTCGATCTATTCCTTTCGTCAAGTATCCCGTCATCTCTTCAAAATGAAGGCCGCTGTTCTTCTCGCTCTTTTCACCGCTCTTGTTGCTGCATCTCCGCTGCCGGAGACTCCTGCACCGGGAGCAGTCTCCACAACAGCTGAGCAAGCTGCGACTGACAAAGCTGCCGTTACGCCTGCAAATCCAGAGGCGGTCGCTCCCAACACTGCTCCCAACACTGCTCCCAACACTGCTCCCAACACTGCTCCCAACACTGCTCCCAACACTGCTCCCAACACCGCTCCCAACACCGCTCCCAACACCGCTCCCAACACCGCTCAAGGAACTACCCCAGAGGTTGCTCAAGAAAATACCGAGGAAGTTGCTCAGGGCACGACTCCCGAGACTGCCCAAGGAGTGACCCGCGAAACCGCTGAAGGAACATCGCCCGAAGTTGCTCAAGGGACCACTCCAGAGACCATCGACGGAACCAATGCAGAGGCCAATGTAGAGACCGCGCCAGAGACTGCTCCAGAAACTACCGCAGAAGTCGCCCCAGAGACTGAAGTGGCCGCCGGCGCCACTGAAGAGGCTACCGAACCCAAGACGTCCCTTGTCTATGAAATTATCGGAGAGGACGGCAAACCGCAAACCGTCGAGGAGGAGATTGAGCTGCGAAAAGTCCTGACTCCTACCCGTCCGCAGGCCGAGGCCACCGCCATCTCGCTGAAGCATAGCGGGCCCGGCGAGGTGGAGTGCCTTGTCATGGGTGGCGAGGAGGCCGTGGTGCTCAACGAGACCCCGCTCACGGTGTCTAATGCGTACAAGAAGACCGATGACTCGACCCACGCGCGCGGCATTGTCTGCATGCAGAAAGCTATCGAGGCTTGATCTAGTATCTGAATCTCACGAACGGAGCTTCCCCGTAGCGATATGAGCTTCAGTCTAGGATTCTTCTTTCCAACTAGGTCCTCCTTGGGATGAGGCGCTCTTTGTGGGAGTCTGGGAGTTCTAATGTTATTTATTTTCTCTACAAAAAAAATTTGTAGATTACACATTCAATGAAGTCAGCACTGGGTCATCAAGTATGTCGCAATTTATTTTGCCCCTTGCAACTGGTGCATTTTATAATTTCCGCTGAAGAGTGTTCTCGGCTACTCTGCCTACACGATTCCCAGATGATGTTGGTCTAATCAATCTTCAAGTGGCGGCGTATCAACGAAGGTGGCCGCCATCAACATTTCCGGGTACCTCGACCCAGACACTTCTGTCTCCTCGCATGCTTTCCTAATAATCCTCTCCTCCTCGGGCGTCAAGCCCACCTGAAGCGATCCGAGGTTCTCCTCGAGTCTGCTGATACTCGTCGTGCCCGGGATGGGAAAGATATCGTCTCCCTGCGCCATCAGCCACGCGAGCGTCAGCTGAGACGCAGTGCAGCCCTTCTTCTTCGCAATCTCGACAATCTGGTCGACCAGCTTCAGGTTCTTGGGGAAATTCTCCTTGCTGAAGCGCGGCGCCATCCGACGGAAATCGCCCTCCTCGAAATCGTCCGGGCTGCGATACTTGCCGGAGAGCATGCCTCGACCGAGCGGACTGTACGGCACAACGGCGACGCCGAGCTCGCGACACGCCTTGAGCAGGCCGACCTGCTCGGACTCGATGTCGAGCGTGAACGGGCTGTACTCGATCTGCACCGCGCTGATGTGATGCACGGCGCAGGCGCGTCGCAACGAGTCGGCGCTGCACTCGCTCAGTCCGAGATATCCGATCTTGCCCTCGGCCTTGAGCTCCGCCATGGCCTGGACCGTCTTCTCGACCGGCGTCTTGGCATCTAGACGATGGCAGTAGTACAGGTCGATGTGCGACACGCCCAGACGCCGTAGACTCCGGTCGCAGGCTTCTTTGCAGTAGTCGTACGATGAATCCGGGCCGGCGGCAACGTTCGGCTTCGACGCTTCCTCATCCGTAAGGCGGAAGGCGCCGAACTTCGTCGCGAGAAAGATCTTCTCGCGTTTTCCCGGGCTCGCGGCGAACCATCGGCCGAGCAGATCTTCGCTGTCCTTGTATATATCCGCTGGAGGCCGAACGATATGAGCATACCGGTAGAGAAATTTGACTGGTGGACTCGGTACTCACCACTATCCCAGAAGTGCACACCTAGCTCGTATAGTTTGTCCAGCACCGCGAATCGTTCAGAGTCCGGCTTGACTGGGCCATAGAATGCGGAGAGGCCCATCAGGCCGTAACCCAGGGCTGTGACATTGGGTCCATCCTTCCCCAGACGACGAGTGGCTAGAGCAGACATTATAACTGGACTTGTTTAAAGCTGCTTCGCAATGGATTGGTTCTTCCAAGATTGTGAACTACTTTCTGAAATGTAAAGCCAGAGGGAGGTCGAGACCCATTATATATCTGATGCCCTCGATCCGACGACGACGACTCCCAACCCAGTGAAGTTCTCCGCAAAGAGCGCTAAGTCCGAACGGCAAGCCATGACAGTGGCTGGCAGATTGCGTCGACAGCAAAGCGGGGAGCGTCGCGGCCTTTGATGTTCAGCGGTCTCCATGGAGATTGTATCATAAGGCCGAGCCAATAGGCGTCCTCCCTCTAACTCCGACTCAAGTACTCCGTACGCATGATTGACCCACTGGTAACCATGAAGCTCATTACTAAGTAATTTCAAAGCAATTCACGGAGTGAGCAGCAGCCGCACTCTGCCCAAGATCCATGCATCACATGATCTGGGCGTATCAAGTGTTCCCGTTCAGACCAGCAGCGTGCTAGCCGTATGCTCTGCCCGTCGGACTCAGCTAAGGTCTTCCTTTCATCAAGCAAGTGAATTGCAAATCAGTTGCGTCGAGCATTGTACTGTACATTTATCTACTTCTCAGAAGTTACAGGAGCGTCAGTCATCCCTCCGCGCCCACGCTGAAAGCCGTAGTGCTCCCCCAAGAAGTGATCACATTGGAGAGCATCGGGATGCACCAAAGTCGCTCTCGGAAATCAGCATTGTGTACCGCTGAGCCGTCTAACCCCCAGAATGAAAGAGAGACTCGTGAAGAACCGGGAGAGAGAGGTGTTGAACGAGGAGGAGATGGGTTGCCCCGAAAAGCGTAGAGAAATCAAAGCAGCCGCCAACGCCCACGCACGGATGCGTCCTTCAGCGCATACCTAGGCACCCACCGACGACCGTCCTTCCTGCAAGAGAGCGGACGAGCTCGACAAACTCCCCGCGCGCCGCACTTTGCATGTTTTCCAAACAGTTAGGATCGGTGAAAGATGGCAGCGTGAACCTCGTGAAGTCGACCAGAGCCATGCACAAGCAAATACAAGAAAGGGCTCGCCTGGCTATCAGCGTCTGTCTCGGTCTCGCTGAGGGCCGAAATCCGCCTCGACGACCTTTCGCTCCTTCCTCGCCTTGATGACAAACTCCGCCAGCAATGCCAGATGATCGCTTGGAAAGTGGTAGTTCGGGAATCCCGGAACGCGCTGGAGATAGTCCTTGTCGACATCGCCTAGGAGACCGGTGGCATGCAGTGAGTTGGTCGAATACCATATGTAATCGATCACACCGACAAAATAGGGCGTGTAGTTGGTGAAAGATAGTTCGCCGATGCTGGAGTAGCTTGATTTGAGCGTGAACGGATGCGTCATGCCGTCGCGCGTGAAATTGCCATATTTGCGATTACCGAGATCAGCGTGCGAATGCGACAGGGAACCATGCGCTAGCAGATCGTAGACGCCCGAGTGGGGCAAGGAGTTGAAGTCGCCGCACATGAGCATCGGGATTTGCGCACCATTGGCATACTCGAGGGATGGCCCCGGCTCGATTGGAGGCTCTTGAGACTCTTCGTTTTCCTCGTCATCGCCATTGGCATATCGGAATGGTGCTTTGTCCGTGCATGGAGGCCATTTCGCATACTTGTCCGCCAGCTTTGTTATCTGTTCCATCAGGATCGCCCCTTGCACGAGCTTGACATCTTTGAAGGCGGGATCCCAGAAGAGGTGGGCGTTCACTACGATCAGGCGGACTCCGGTGAGACGGTCCTCGAAGAAGGCCACCACCGCGATATTGTCCCGAGGCATGACGCGGTTGAAGATGTCGTGCTCGCCCTTCATATCCGGCCGATTGATGGCGGTGTTTGCAAAGTCAACGAGCTGCTTGTCGAGCAGGACGTATCTGACATGCGATTAGTACTGCCTGCGCGACCATGAAGCAACAAGATGCTTACCGGCTGTTCTTGTAGAAGATGGCGCAGCCGTCTACCAGCTTGGCCTCTTTTTCCGCCATCGTTCTCGCTCGAGACTTGGGCCAGAACACGCCCTTGTAGTCCTGAAGTGCCAACGCTCCTCGGAAATAGTCATTGTAACTTTCAGAGTCGATCTCCTGCAAGCATACGATATCCGCATCGCGCGCTCGCAGTTCGTCCAGTATGACGGCTTTACGATGGTCCCACGAAAGAGCGGCCGAGGGCGTGTACCCGTAATGGGACGGGGTGGCATACTTCTCACACAGAATATTGTAACTTAGCACGGAAAACTTATCTTCTGCTTTCACGGGGGTATCATCAAGAACGATCCAATCACGCTCAGTCGGCGGGTCAGGACCTGTGCCATCGTTAGCGTGGTCTCCGACCCAAGCCGGAGCCGTTGATGCGGTAACATGGGGCGTATATTTACCTGGCGCATTCTCGCGAAGGTGTCGAATCAGCTCACTCGTTCCCTGCTCCACGATGACTGACTTGAACTGCTCATTCAGAGGATTGCCTTCTATGCCCAGTATTTCCAGTTGATACAGCGACCCCAGCTCGTAAGGTAAAGTTTCGATTCGATTGTCAAATGCGAGGAGTTCCTTTAAGCTCACAAGCACTCCCATTTCTGGTGGCAGTTCGGTAAGGTCATTGAGTGACACGTCCAGAATGGCGAGGTTCCGTAGTCGCCCGATGGCCGGAGGAATGTATCGAAGCTTGTTGCTGTTGAGATAAAGTTTGTTGAGGAACTGATACTGAAAAAGTGCCGAGGACATGGATCGGAGTTTTTGGCCCCCAAAGTCGAGGGCAACCCAAATCTGCTGGCTTGTCGTGTCCTCGTCCTCCACCGCTCTGTTTCGTTCTTCCTTCTCTGATTCCTTGGGCGCAGTGCTTGGCGCTCCAGCGAGTATACTTTTATTGACGCTGGGGCTGTTCCTGGCGTGAAAATGGCCTATCGTAGACTCGCGGGCTAGCTGCGCCAACTCCAACTGCTTCGCCCAGTGTTCATTTGGAGGCTTGCTGAATGCGCCATGCAGGCCGCTTGACGTTCCGTTCTGGAGGTGGTTGGGCGTGAAACTCGGCGTGTTGTTGGAAAGTGTCCCGCCTGATATGGTGTGTTGATGTGTCCCAAAGTTTCCGGCATGACCACCATGGCCTGCATGGTCATGGTGCTGTTGGTGCTGTTGATGTGCCTGATGCTGGTGGTTTTGATGTTGATATTGCTTGGCCGCGAGGTTCATCTGCATCGCGAAGCGCTGATGACTCGAGCCTCCGTTCATCATGCCGTGCTGGCCTTGCTGATGGCTCTGGTTGTACATGCTGTACGCGTTGTGAGCCGGCGACTGCGGCCCTGGTGAGCGCGAGGGAGAAGGGGTGTCTCGATTCACGCCTGCCCTCGCGCTACTGACAGGCGAGCCGTTTCGCTGGGTATGCCGCGGATGATGCTGTGGGTGGGTTTGCTGGGAGAAATAATACTGACCGGCTCCTGGTTGGAACCGGTATGGACCATCGGCCATCTAACGACGCAGGTGAATGGAGAGTGTGGTCACCCGCCGAGTATGACCGTGCAGCGTCGGACGATGTCGCGCGGATGTATGGGGTAGCTATGAAGTCGGTGACCAATACCCAGTCCGAGCCCTTTTCTTCTTCAACATGGGATTCGGGACTGCAAGCACTCATCAAGCTGGTCTAATCGTGAGGCCCACGCCGATGTCTCTGGATCCGTTGGACTGCTTGGATGTACGATGATTAGCCCGAGGAAGCGGAGTATTGTCGATAAGACAGGCGCGTACCGTTTGTTTATCGGTCGAGGATGACTCTCACGCGATCGAGGGATCCGTCACTGCTTCGATAACGAGAGAGTCAGCGGTAGCAGATGGTTCGAATAACAGGTGTCCGAAGCCGAGACCGGACGAAGGAACGATTGAGCGTAATCTCGACACCGAAGCCCGGGATAAGAGCGAACGGCTGGTTTGTAGAGGAGAGCTTTTGAGCTTTGAGGATGATATGATGGGTGAAGAGAAGACTAGAGGGTCAGACGTCTGAGAGGAATCGCAACGGTTGCCGTCCAGAGGTCGCGATACCAAATGGTAGCGCCAAGGCGAGGTGGTTGGTAAAGATCACGTGCCTGCCGCTAGTCTCGCGATGAAACTGCGGAGATCCGGAGCTTGATTGATCCAAGCGAGTCAACTGAACCTTTGAACCTTGGAACCTTGAAGATGCTGTCACGTGGCTGTCCAGGTGGGTGACAGCTCACGTGAAAAGGAAGAAGCTTTCCACGGTTCTCGTTGTTGTGAAAACCTTCCAAGGTTGGAACGCTCAAAAGAGAACTTGGAACAAATATTGACCCGTCGGAAGATTGTTTCTGAAGGCTTGGGTGGAAACCTTAGAAGATTCCCGTCTTACTACATACCTAGGTGGTGTTGGAGGAAGCTGTATCGTTGGTCACGTGTCATCGTCACGTGCTGCTCCCCACTGTATTTAGCCTTCCTCTCAGCAGCTTGTAATCTACAAGAGACCAAGAGACCACACTTTGTCAGGTGGTAAGGAGTAACATTTTGAACTCTATATGGTAGCGAAATGGCCTTTGAAAATAGAGGGTTGTACCGCTGTTTTTAGCGGCTTTTCACTAAGTGTAACAATTTGGTATTGTACCTTGTATCTTAATGCGTATTAAATAACTACGTCAGTACGAAGTACGTAGTACACTGCAGCGTACCGCTCCACTAGGAGTCATCGGGAGTGGCTCGGACTTGACGGATTATGCTCAACGTGATCCCTCCATCATCCGTTCATGAACTACCGAAACAAGTCCACAATCCTACCTACGGAGTAGTTAGTTATGGGGATTCCCAGCCACTCGCGGCGCTCTTTCCAATCAACGGCTAGAGTTGAGAGAAACCAAGAGAAGAGCGGATGTAAGGGGGAACCGGCGGTAGCGCCTCAGCAAGCTCTAGCGTAGCCCAATTTTCTGCGAGCGGGCTCATCGTTCGACTTCGTCCGTTCTCCTTGAGCTCTTCCGAGGTTCTGATAATCATGCCTCTCTCCGGTTTTACTTCCTAGCGCTTGAGCAACTATGCCCTTAGCCCTCTACTTGCATATCCGTGACCTAAACTCCGCGCCTCATCCTCTGCCTTCTTCCACTCTTCTTTCCTTTCCTAGACTTCTTTTTATCCTCTTCTAAAAGCCTCGCGTATTGTGCCTGCAATGCGCCCTTGGTTCGCCCTGGGAAGCGGTCCTTGATTTCATCCCATTTCAAGCCTTCGTTCTTCAGTGCTCTTAGGAGCGTGTTCTCCTCAGGGCTCCATAGAGAACCGGATTGCCCCTTCGGTGGCGGGGGCCGAGCGGATGGATCTGGCTCCACCACGGTATGGTAATAAGTCATTACATTACCCCATCTATGTTCGAACGCTTCTTGAATTTCTGCCCACGGCTTGCCCTTCTCTCTCATCCGCCTGATGCGCGCGTCATCCCTGGGCGTAAAATCCCAGTAGGGTTTTCGATAAGGTCGTGGGGGCCGAGTCAATGGATCTGGTTCCAGCTTCTCGTAGTAATATCGCATCAACCAGTTCACGTCATGGTCTGGAAACGCCTCGCTGATTTCTCTCCACAGCCGGCCCTCCTCTTTCATTTGTCTGAGACGCTCGTCATCCTCGGGCGTCATCTCAGGCCACCGCGGTTTGCAAGCACGCTTTTGGAACAGCCAGCGATAATGACTCTCCAACGCTTGCTGGCTTCGATCTTGGTTCGGATAATGCTCTGCAAAGCGATTGGCAATCCCTTCCCACGATAAGCCTCGGTCTCTTAACCTTCTGAGAAACGCGTACTGCTCAGGCGTATACGGGGGCTGGGGCTCTGGAGCTGGTTCCGCGATTGCGCCGTAATGGGTTCTCCACGCCACCGGGGTTCGCCATGGCATTTCTTCAGCAATCTGTTCAAACGTCAGGCATTGCTCTCTGAGTGCTAATAGACGCTCGTCCTCCTTGTCCGTGAACGGGGCTTTCTTCATGCGAGGACAATTCGAGGGCCACGGTAAGTCCTGACTTGCAATGCCACACGGCTCCGGCTTTGGGTTCATAAGGCAATCGTCGTCAAGCTCTGGATAGCCATCATCCAGTCTCGAATCAGCCGTGATTCGGAAAATGACGCGACATTGCCCTTGTACCATCGAAGCACGGAGGTCCTTGAATGCTCTCGATGAACCGTCTCTTGTCCAGATCTCATGACATCTGAGCTTCATGGGCCTTAATGTTTGCCCCATCATCTGTTCGGAGCACATGGCTTGCCATGCAGCTCCAGGTAAGTCAAGCACGAAGCTGTAGGTATTCCTAAACATTTCCATGTCACTACTCCTTCTTTCCGAAGAATCTGCCGAAGATGAGGTTGCATAAATGCAAGTAGCCGTTTGCTGATTTTGTCGAACATCGAGAGAGTGTAGGGATGATTTCGGTTCTATGGCATGCGAGCGCGATAACAAGGAAAATACCGCAACAGCTGACCTCCAACCGTGAAACTGCATATTTACGCGTAAGAATTGTGCAGCTCATCCGAGCCTAAAGCTCTGTAGACTGGAAGTTGTACTGATCATCTCCGTAGACCAGTCATTTGTCTCTATGAAATGAATATGTGGCTGAGGTCTCATCTCGGCCCGACCGTCTAGGTAACAACAAGCCGTGATCATCTCAGGGCTCGTGTGATGAACAAAGTTGGCCATGCGGGTTGCAGTCCGGCGATACCCAAACTTACCTCGGTAGTAGCAAACTTTGGGCGCGCCTAAAGTATCAGGCTCTGGGTACCGCGTAGCTCCATGATATACCGAGTATATTTATACGGAGGTACATGTAAGCCCCAGAAAATACGGAGTACTCCGTACTTTTTAGATATTTATGATAACATCCTGCTTACATAAGTATTATTATCATCACTCTAGGAACCTTAGAATAACCGCCCAACTACTCCGTAGCGCCAGTAAATAATCCAGATGTTGCTCAGCAACATCCAGTTTTGGAGCCAACACTCCA
>QQTW01004297.1_pt1 | contig 10662 bp, 14 predicted proteins | sample 1904831 | NCBI WGS metagenome assembly QQTW01 (sample SAMN09435610, study PRJNA476489) | Subsurface metagenome, whole genome shotgun sequencing project.
GGAGCCTTGCAGCATACTCCGGAGCATTGAGACCTGGTACTGCAAATGCTCCACGTCGTCCACGTTGTAGCCACGCCCTCCGCTGAAATTTTTAAGTCGTTTCATTTAATTGATAATAATTACAAAGGTTTTGCCCGCCAATTTATATTTACTCGTAAGTCTTGAGAGAGGAACTTGCTGACCACTCAATGCGGCCGGAATATTCACGTAAAAATCCGTTATGTTGGTCTCGGTCTTAGTCCCTATCACTACCTTCGGGCCTTCGCCCTTCCGGTACGCATTGAGCCGCGGCTGATTTTCTTTTTTCAGGTACGCATTGATCAAAGGACTTGCTGCCTGATTGTTGGTAATAAAAATCCTGCGCTGCGTGGAATCAAACCGGTTATTTAAGAGCCACTCCAGCAGCATCGTCTGGCTGTTGGCATTTACCTCCACATTCAGCCGGCTTTGCTCCGAGAGAAATTTGTTATAGATACCGACCATCGGCGCCACTAGCGACTCTAGCCAGGCGATATGACGAGGCTTCCGGAGGATACCACCCAGCACCATACTGACCAATTTGTTATGATCGAATGGGTAGATCATTGCGCTATATAGGTAATGGTGTCCTGAAGCGTAAATCCGGCTGCTGTATCCGGAGTAATATAGCCGGCCCGGGTTTTGTAGATTCTCTCAAACAAAACGGTTCCCAAGCTGCTGGTAGCCCTTAACAGAGTGAGCTCAACATCCTCCACGCCCGAAACCTGCTGAATGGCATCCTGCAATTTGGAAGCATAGACTGCGCCATCGAAAGAGAGATGCTGAAGATACGCCTTGATGGCATTTTCTACCGCGGTCCTGACAACGGAAAGGTCGAGGAGCGAATTATAATACACCTGAATGTAAGCCCTCAGCTTATCGGCCGGCTCACTGATCACCGTGGTCCTCACGCCGGCAAAACGAATCTTATTCACGTAGCCGATGGCTTGCGTAAGTTCCCCCGCGGCCAGTGGTACCACATTGCCTGATCCGTCCAGTTTGGCCGCCTTCAACAGGACGATTCCCCCGGGCTGCTCTACGTAAGAAGCCAGCTTTATGATATTTTTGCCCGTATCAATCACCTCGTAGCCTAACCGGCCAGAGGAGAGTACTGCCAGGGCATCCCCCGCCTGAAACTTCAGGAGCGCATTGATGTAGTACTGACCGGTCCCGACTACGGCCGAGTCCACGAGCTGCTGGAGGTCGGCTTTGTACTGGTCGAAATATTTCTCATGGGCCCAGATCACTACGGCAATTACATAGGCATATACCCGCCAGATGGCAGTGACCGAAACGCTTGTCAGCCCCGAAAGCTCCGCCCTGGCCTGCTTTTCGGAGATAATCGTATTGAATATTTCGTCAATGGATCGTGCCATCTTTAGCTAAATAATAAGGGTAACTATCAGAATCCCAATATTTTTTTCCAACCGGCGTTCTCACCGCCCAGTACATCAGCCGGGCCTGCGCCCTGGGCGTACCTTCCATCCGCATCATCCGATAGAAAAGCAAGTCCACTTTTTTCCGGCATAAGCTATGCTGAGAAAACCCCGACATGCCTTTGCCTTGCGTATCGTAGAGCCAATCGTGCAGGGCCGCGGCGTGAAAGGCAATCCCATTGGGTGAAAATACGCCCCACAGCGGACGGGGTACCGTGGCTCCGTCAAACCAATAATCTGCAGGAATCACGTAGGTCTGTCCGCCTAGCTCGATCACCTTGTTTTCGGCGTAGGTGTAAAGCGCCTTGCGTTTTTCGGGCCAGTATCGCCACCGCACCAGGATCCCAGTTTGAGTTAACATCATTCGCTTTCCTGATAAACTAAGGGATTGGTCTGGAGTAAATTCAGGTTGGCCATTGCGCCCTGTTTGATAGCCGGCCACAGGATCGGTTCGAATATTTTTTTGAACCACATATCGAACTCACCCACCGTTTTCTGCTCGGAAACTTCTTCCATAATTGGCTGGGTGTAATCCGCATACGGTTCTCCGTAGACCGGATTGCCTTCGGCATCTTCCCCATTCTGCGGGGTGATGATCTTGTACTGCCCAGTGGGGCGCAGTACAGTGTGCAGGACGGGATTGCCTTGTCCGTCTACTACGGGTACGCGATACGTTTCATTAGTAACCAGGAAATTATGCGCTACTTCAATCCGTTCTGAGTCAATGACCGAGACTTTCTTCCCTTTCAGGATAATTCGGCGCTGTTCCAGATCGGCATCGATACCGGTTAATTGCCAGTAAATTTCAGCTCCGCCGAGTTGCTTGATGGTGACGGTTTTGGCAGGTAGTTCTAAGATAGATTGGGTCATATAGTAATAATAGGGTTAAGACTGGTATGATCGCACCAAGCGGTTTGGTTGCTTTGTGGCTGGCCGTTAGCCGCTACTTCCGCATCGGAATAGTTAATTAAAGAACCGTTTTGCACGGTGGTTAAACTGGTGTTATACAGGTTGCTGGAATCAACCAGCGTCCGGCCATTCTTCTCATCCATTCGCCAATACCCTCTTACACTGGCAAAACGGCTGCTTGGTGGTACTGCTCCTAAGCCGCTGTTATACAAACCGGCGATTTCGGAAGCGGTCAGACCGGCGGCAAAAAAGCTGAACTCGTCCAGGTAGTAGGTGTTGCCGTCATTGGCACTGGAAATTTCCCCGATGGTAGCCGTGGTGGTGTTATCGAGGTTAGAGCTGGTAGCCCCGTTATTGATATTTGAATAGGCCGTACCCACTTGTAGGCCGTTCTTGTAAATCTTGTAAGCTGGCTGCGTCAGGTTTCCGGCATTGCTGCCCCCATCTCTTAAAACAGCCCAGTGAATCCACTGCCCGGCCGTGTTACCTACGCCAGCTGCCGTAAACATCGCCCACGGCCAGCCGCCGGGCATCCCACCGCTAACCCGTACTTCGCCATTGAAGCGGAATTGAATCCGCAGCCCCACTCCATTGCCAGCGACTTTTGAATAGATTAATAGATCCTTTGCGGCATTTACCACGCTACGGTACATCCAGAAGCTGATCGTAAAATCCCCCTGCCCAAAATTGAAATTGTTTGAATTGGCAATGGAGCAGTGCTGCGCCACGGTGGATCGCAATTTCAGGCAGTTAAGAAAATTATGGATTGGCTTGGCCCGGTGGTAGATCATCAGCTATAGAGAATAGGAAGTGAAAGATTTCCGTCGGTGTTGCTGCCGCTATAGGTTATAATGATCCACAGTTCAAACGTGCTAGTGCCTAATGCGGTAATAGCGGAATTAAGGGCGGCAATGGTGGTAATGTCCGCTCCCTGATTGATCTTGTAGGTAATTGTAGCCAGCCGGTACGAGGTGGGAGAAGCTGTCGCCTGAAATTTTCGCTCGAACGGAATTCTGGCGGTTGATGCAATTCCCGAAAAATCCGCTTTGATGTAATCCGTCCGGGCTTCGGTGGTATTGGCTGTAGCCTGTCGCTGCAGTTTGCCAAAAGCCCCTTCGGCGGTGGTATTAGTATCCACGATACCAGGCAAATTGACATCCACCCCTGACAGTACTACCCCGCGGACCGTAGTCGCAATATTCGAAATGAAATTGACTACTTTCGAGAAAGCTTGTACCAGGTTGTCAGTCGCAGCGATGGCTCCAGATAGACTACCTAAGCCCGTCAGTACCTTCACGATCACTGCACTGTTAGAAAGCGTAGCATTGGAAGCCGTACCGGAGAGTTCGCCGCCCAGGGCCGGATTACTGCTACCGGTGGTAACGTTTACATTCCCACTGGCATCGGGCACCTGGCCATTAACGGTCTTTACGAAAAGCGCAAAATCCACGTCCAGGCTTTCCTGCTCGCCGGTTTTGAGCCACGTGTTAGAAGATTGGAAATACTTATAGCTGGCAAAGGTGTTATTTTGAAGCACCGTAGGGTCACCGGCTCCGGTATTTGGTGCGTCTTTAAAGGCATTCTTTACGAATACCCGCATGCCATCGGTTTTATTGGAAATGGAAGCTAGGTTCTGGTAGTAATCCACCAGCAACTCACCAGGTCCGGTAGTCTCCAATTCTTCCAGCAGAGCCAGCTCATCGACTAAGTTATTGAGTACAGCCCGCAGGATTGCCGCCGTAATCTCCTTGTTGGGAGCATTATTTTTCAGCTTTAGGGCAATATCATTTTTAAGGGCTGCTCTATTCATTTTTTATATACGTATCCTAAATGTTATATAGTATCAGCTACTAAAATCCGCATTGAAATCATCACTAAAATCACCGTCTAACGTGGCAGCCATAGTCGCACCAGTATTAATCTTAATGCCATTTACTTTAAAGAAGAGGGCTATCTTATTTTTAGTGGTCTCCGTTTTCACTGGCAATCCAACTACTAAATCCTGCGTAGTGGCCAGGGCATTATGATTCACAAACCGGAATAATTCCTCCAGACCGCCGTATTCCTGTAGCACCAGGTCAAGGATGTTTTGCCCGTCCTCAACAATTACTGGTGGAATGATCACTGGCTCAACCGGTGTATTAACTGCAGTCGGCTCCGGATCCACTGCCGGCAGAACCAGCACCTGGCCGGCAGTCAAATCAGCCGTCAGCGCAAGACCGTTGGCTTTTACCAGGTTAAATAGCGCCGAGAGAAAGCCGTATTCCTGTACTGTTATATCAGCCAGATCCTGGCCGTCATATAGTATAACGGGCATCAATCTTCATGTTTCCTGTTTCAACATCTACTTTATTCACCGTAGCGCCGTCTGCCTCCAGCTGCTTCTGCACCTCATGTTTCAAAAAGGTTGGCGCCGCGTCTTCCGAGAGTAATTGACGAATGTTTACCCCAACTTGTGGATTTTGCCGCCAGTCTCCTCTGCCTGATTCCAGGATCAGTTTAATGTGCTGATCGTCGGAAAAATCCACCACAAAGTCACCATTCGGGCCAATGGCTAAATCATTATCGTCAAAGAGCAGAATGTCCTGCATTTTTTATGCATCTAAACGTTGATTATCTTCGGGTTCAAGCTAATGTTTGACTTTCGTATCCTCAATTTTGTTATACTCCGGAAGCGTTTTAGTCTGCAGCGCTGCGACCATTGCCGTTTTCAGGGCCGCACCTCCGTCACTGGCCACTGGTGTCCAATTGGTGAAGGTATCCTTCATCGTTTTCAAGAATTCATTTACTTTCTTCAGCTCACTGATCAGTTCCTCAATCTTGATGAGGCCGCCCAGTTTACCATCATTGAAAATAAAGCCGTTTTTGCCGGCCTCTAGCTTCATCCCCTCAATGATCAACTGCACACTATCAAGTTCAGAAGACATGCTTACAAACCAGCCTCCTCCATTAATAAGCTGCGTAATCAGCACATCGGAACCCGCGGCTGGAAACAGTAGCATGCCCTGATCCTGCTCATCATCCGTAGCCCGGAGCCTAACATCGTAAATCACGATCTCTTCCTGATCCGCTAAGGCTACATCACAAGTGCATTTTGCTTTATCCACCGACTGCACAATGCCAGGCAGAGACCGGGTTGCTCCTTTGCCGGCTAATCGCTGGATTCCCTCCCGTATCAGATCCTCTTTCATACTTTGGGGCCCAGGGTTATTTGTCTACGGAACCCACCGGTACCCCAACTGGTCCGCACCTCGTCTACCAGATAAGAGCCCTTTCGTTCACTGTACCGGCCATCCTCCACCTCGACACTTTGAGAATGGACCACATATGGCAGACCAAAAGCAGTCAGGCTCCCTCGGTAGCCGGTAAACTTGAATTGCTGAAGATCGTTCTGGGCTAGTGGCGTGTATTGCTCTTTCAGCTGGTTCTCCAGGCCTTGCGTTTTTTTCCGCAAGGGCCCTCGATATTGATAGTGCAGCGTTCTTACCTCACCGTCCTGGTCACCGATCTCAAAGGAGTACTTGCCATTATCCGAACCCATCACAATCACTTTCACCTTTAGCCGCACGTCCGTATCGAGTTGGTACTGGAGTTCGTCACTCACCACATTTTTCTGCAAATGCAGTTTAGCCAGCGAGTTTACTTGTTCGAAATACGCCAGGCCTGCGTGCAGTTTTCCTTCCCGGAAGTAGACCGCCAGCCCATATTTTTCCTTTAGTTCTTGCAGGACTTGTGCCTTGGTAGCCCGTTCAATCAGAAAATTTTCAATCGTAATGTCGGGCAGCTGTGGATCCACTGATACTAAAGGTACCAGTTCCTCAAGCAAGCTTTTCAGCTTTACTGTCTTATAGCTTTTAGTAATGGAATCACTCCGATTCAACTGGTAAATCTCATCCTCGCACAGCAACTCAAAGGGTTGTTTAGGCAGAATCTTAGCCACGTAGCCCTCGAATTCCGTCCTTAGTTTCCCGTCATATCCTAACTCTACTTTGATCCTGGTACCGGTTTTAAAGTATTCTCCAAAGGAAACATTCTCTAATTTGCTTCCTGCACGCAGGACACCCCTCGACGGAATTTTCACCGTGCACGTATCACCCAGCGTCTTCCAACTGGAGACGATTTCAATAGAGTTAGCACTTTGCAGCACTAACTCCCCGACGGTGATCCGACAACTGAGTGAAAAAGCCATGTATCCAAACGTTGATTGTCTTCGGGTTTAGTTTAGATGTAATACACCTGCTTCCCAGGAACCTTCAAGGGTCTGGAAACAGAATAATCGTATGTAGGTATAGACTATCATTACTTTAGCTCGTATATTGCCTTTGATGTTGCAAGGTTGGCGCACTCTAAATACCCTTAAGAAAAGCCCTGGAGAGAAGCCGGGGCTTTTTATTTAAGCTCCAAATCAACCGGTGTATCACTTAAGGCCGAAAATTCGTAAGCAAATGCGCCGGCAGTGCCCGCCATATCCGGAAAACTAATATCGGTCAGCACCAGGTTATGGATGTCGAATAAGCGGAGGTATTCACACTCCACTCTCACCGCCTGGTTCCTCCGGAACAGCTTGATTTGTTGGGTCAGCTTCTCGGACGGGAACGGGCTGAAACTTCCCTGATCCTGCTCGACGACAAACCCCTGAATTTTGATTGACCAGTCCTCAAAGGAGATGATTTCCTTAACCGTAAAGTCTTTCCCGGCCACGGCGGTCGTAATGACATTTTTCCGGCCGGAAACCGTGATCACTGCCAGCGGCAATAACAAATTATCCAGCCGGATCTCCTGCACCAGTACCGGCCGGCCCAGCATCGCTTTACCCGCCGAAGTCCGGCCACGTTCTATACCGTACTCCAGTTTCAGGAAAGGATTCGGCACACTGGCCAGCCCTACCGGGAGTTCTCCAATCGCGGTTTCCCGGGGGAGCTCAGCGCCCTTTTGTACGGCCCCGCTCTTACCAATTGTGGCAGCTCCCAGATATTTAGCCAGTTCTACTTCAAATCCCATGGATCTAAGATTAAATCATATTTAAGGTCCATTTATCCAAGAGCTACATTGTTAGCACTATTGACTACCCGCAGGAACAGATCCAGCATCCTTTGCTCTATCTCCTGTTCGCCTTCACGAAGGGTAGCACTATGGACACTGATCCCACCTTCATTAAGCTTTTCAATTCTGATATTGATATTGACTGGACGAGATCCGCCACCAGCAACCCGGTCTCCTTGTGCTTTTTCCTTATTATCCAGCCCTTTCAGGTAATCCAAAGTACCCTTGTCCGGACCACCAAAAACGGCTGAAGCATCACTACCGGAAGCAAGCAGTTTTGCCTGTTGTTCCTGCATGATTTTATTGAAATCTCCTCCCTGGCCTGCCAGTGACTTAATTTTATCCATTGCAGCCCGCTCTTTCGGATCTACTGTCTGGAGGAGGGCATCTTTGGCTTTACCGGCAAACTTGGAAGCATCCGTGAAGTTGCCGCCGGCAGCCGCATTGATTGCCTTAGCGGCCAGGCCCGCCGACTCTACCACGTTGGAAATGATATTTTTGAAGATGGCCCAGTGCGTGGCCAGCCCGTCAAAGAGCATAGCCGTAATGGAATTGCCCTTCAGCATACCTTTCACCCAGCTAATGCCTTTGCCAATACCGGTAAACACGCTGCCAATTAGGGTATAGGCCGTTTCTGCCATAAACCACAGGGCTTTGAAGGGTAACAAAAGTCCCTGAATGACTCCCCGGAAAATGATCGAGTTGTTCCACAGGTTTTGCACCCCGGAAATCATCCGGTCCACAAAGTTCAACGTTCCCCCGAGTACCCGGCTTACCGTAGGCAAAATGGCATAGCCTAGCTTGGTCATCACCCCTTCAAACTGGTTACCCAGTTTCTTCATGGTATGCATCGGATTAGCCGAGGCATTGAGTGTTTTTTGCATCGCGCCCTGGGAGTTTACCGTTGCGTCAATGCTTTCTTTGAGCAGTTTAGGCTGCTGAGCAAATTTGGAAAAGGCCAGGGATGCCTCCTGGTCGAAGCCCATTGATTCCAGGACTTTGGTCCGCTGCTTATCGGTTAAGCCATTAAGTTTTTTGTTCAGATCGGATGAAACATCCGTGAGACTCCGGATTTTGCCCTTGGCATCAAACACCTCTACGCCCAGCCCTTTCATGTTGTCCCGGACCCGACCGGTGCCCAGCGCCTTCATGGCATTCTGTAAAGCAGTGGTAGACTGCTCGGCCGAGAGACCATTGGCCGTTAAAAAGGCAAACGCGCCGGCCGTTTCTTTGAAAGAAATACCCAGGTTGTTGGAGGCCGGAATGACTTTAGGCAGGTAATTGGCAAAGTCCTGGAATTCACCCTTGCCCTTATTGACGGTAGCAAAGAGTACATCCATTACCTCATTGGCATTGGTGTTTGCTGACCCTACGGAGTTCAAGACGTTGACGGCCGCATTTCCGACTCTATTGATGTCAGCAAAACCGGCTTCGGCTCCTTTGAGAGAGGCCTTCATGATGTCCATTGCCAGCTTTGCATCGCCCACCCCGGATACGATTTGATTATACGCATCGGGGATCTGACCTAATTCCGTCGTGGAATTGCGGCCTAAATCCAGCAGTTGATTGCGGATTTTAGCTAATTCCTCCGGTGACTTTTGCAGGGTTCCATTCGCCTTGGCCATGCCGGCCTCAAAAGCCATTGCTTTATTAGTGGCATAAACGGCAGCTGCACCGACGGCTACAACACCGGCCGCAGCGAGGCCCACGGGATTAGCCAGGGCAGCAATACCCGGCACTGAATCAGTCAGGCCCATCAGGGAGCCTTTCAGCTTATCCAGACCGGAAACTTTTTTGCCGGCACTACTGGCAGCCGTATCAACTTTGCCAAATGCCTTTTCCAGGGAAGAAAGCTTCCTTTCGGCATTACCGGCAACATTGATAATATATTCAACTGCATTAGGCATGGAGCTAAGATTCAATCTTATTGAAGGTCCGGTTGCTTTTTTTCCTGTTCGCGGATGTACATCAGGTCACGCCACTGTTCCGCCCATTCCTCATCAGATAGCGCATTCAGTTCACGCTGGGATGTGTTATGATAGTAGCGGAGCTGGGCATCAATCAGGCGCAGCATGTAGAGGGACAGGGTCTCATTCTCGGAGACGCTGCCCTGACCCTCCCATGCGGCCGCGTCTAAAGCTTTTTTAGCTCAACCTGCTTTACTACAATAAGCTCAGAGAGCTTGTTCTGGATGCCAAAAAAGTATTCATCCTCATCCTTAAAACATTCATCACCAGCCAGCCAGCAATTTTTTAGCAGCAGCTCATTGAACACAATTTGATCCTCGCCCGCTTTGGCCCGGCAGGCAGATAGGATTTTACGGTCCGCCTTGCGTAACCAGCACGTTTTCCCGTCTTCACTCTCAAAAGGGAATATGCGGCCGTATTTCTCTTTCCACTCTATTATTTGTTGCTCTGTTGGTTGCATTACAATAAATGTTAATAGAAAACGATGTTTATCTTAGGGTCTAGACGTTGTAGTCAATTCCCCCCGCCGTGAAAGGCAGTTCGATTTTATCAGCGGTTTGACCCGCCTCAAACTTTTTGGATACCTTGTTAAATTTGACTTTTTTGATCACGTCCGTCATTAGAATATCATTGGCGCCTAAGCGGGCAATGACAATCTCAAAAGCGGCAATGTCAGTGATCGAACGGCCTTTCTCAATACTCATTTGCAGCGCATCGTATTCATCCATCACCAGCGTGATCTTTCCCATATACTTACCCTTGCCGGAAATCACCGCGTGCGGATCCCGGGAACCAAGCACGTGTACCTCGGATGAATCCTCTTCCAGATCATATTCGATAGCTACGCAGCCCACCAGCGGCTTACCCGCCAGGGCGACCTGGATATTTTCGTAACTATATTTTTTGCCGTTAACTGCCATGTTACTAAGCCTTAAGCATTATTAGGATTTAAATACTGAACTGTGGCCTCAATGGTCCGGGACGTACCAAACGGCACCACCTGGATAAGGCTTTCAACTTTATTAGTGGCCAGCACATTTTGCGCCGGGTCTACCGTGACGGTCACCGAAACGATTTCACCCGTCTCGACCATCCGGTCCTCAATAGCCGTTTTCATCCGGGCCTCGAAAGCCTTCACGACTATAGGAGCCAGCTGGCCCGTGGAGGGATCAATCCGTACCTCGTCGAGTAAATCTTCCAGGTAGATCTGGCGGGCAATCCGGCAAGCCTTATCGATTACCCGGTTACGGGAAATCTGGCAGTAGTCGTCAGTTAACGGAGCCGCGGTA
>QQTW01004298.1_pt1 | contig 10661 bp, 9 predicted proteins | sample 1904831 | NCBI WGS metagenome assembly QQTW01 (sample SAMN09435610, study PRJNA476489) | Subsurface metagenome, whole genome shotgun sequencing project.
ACTCAAGCTGGGTTACTGTGGGGATTTTTTAGCGGTGCGACTCGCACTTCGGCGACATATGTTTTGCAGGGTAGGTTGGGTTTGCAAGCACCTGTTTTGATAGCGATGGAAGATGCACCGGGTAAACCCGACCCCACGGGACTTTTCACTACGATTCAAAAATTGGAACAAAGTAAGGATATTTTGTCAACAGTATTTTATGTGGGCGATACGGTAGCAGATATATATACAGTTGAGAAAGCGCGATCGCTCCAACCTCAGCGCAAGTGGGTTGCTGTAGGTGTGTTGCCTCCCCACGTCCAGAAAATCCCATTTCGACGTAATGCATATGCAGAAATGCTGATTGGTGCGGGTGCGGATATTGTATTTTGCAATGTGCAGGATTTAACACCTGCGAGGATTCAATCTTTGCTGACAACAACCGTTTAAACCCACCATTTGTCCTGACGTTACATCATGTCCGGTTAATTACCAATGATACCTGTAGGGGCACAGCAATGCTGTGCCCCTACGTATATAACGGCCAATCGACGGATATTATGTTACATCTTGTCCTGACGTTACATGTAACGTCTATACCTATGAAATATTTATTTGAAAATAATTGTGACTTTACCGCAAAGCATAAATATTAAAAAGCTCGTAACCTTTTAAAAAGGCTTGTTGTTCGACTGTAATCTGGGCTAAACCATTTTGTTTGAGTAAATTTTTTACTTTTTGGATTCGATTATTTAAATCGTGAACTTCCAGAACAACTTGCTTGATTTTATGCCAATCTTGTGTATCAATGCCTAGAAGTACATCTAACTCGCTTCTTTCGACATCGATTTTTAATAAATCGATTTTTTCAACGTTATATTCGCGGATAATTTCTGATATCGTTTTGAGTTGACAGGTGACTTGTTTGGCTTGAAAAGCTTTGTTGATTTTGTAGTTGAGGATGTGCGATCGCATCCACACAGGCAAAAGGTGCAACCAGCGTATAAAACCTGGTGCATCTCGGAGATTCTCTAGAGCCAGCTTTTTCATTAAGTCACGCTGTTGTTGCGAATCATCGGGATATATAGTAGACCAACCAGTGCAGTTAGGATAAAAGCTGAAAATTACTGTTTGGGAATTGTGCGAAAGTCCGTAGGGAAATAACTTGATTTTTTCCGAATCAAAACGCTGAATATTGCGTTGGAGAATATCAAAGATGAATGGAATTGGTTCAAAGGCGTAAATATTTAGGTTTTTATTGCATAATTGGGATGCAAATAATGTAAATAAACCAATATTCGCCCCAACGTCAAACACTGTATCGCCTTCATTTAAATTTATTCCATGTTGGAGATACAGAGGCATTTCTGGATATAAAAAATCGACTTCCTGTTTGTTTTGATAAAATATTTTTATCCCACTTGGCAGAGTGAGTTCGGGGATTGAAGTTAACATAACAAAGAAAACATGATTTTGCTAGTTCAGACCTATATAGTAGAAATGTACTATATACAATAGTATAATTCAAGAAAAGGTTATTATCATTTTATTGTAGGGCACGTTACGCTTTATCAACGCTTCCCAATTGCTGATGCATTCAGCTATCGATTTGAAGAAATTTTGGAGACAATTAGCAATTCTTAAGCAGCGACTGAAATGCAAACCGCTATTATTGAGAGGGAAAAATGACTGTGAAACTTCCTGCAGGTCCGCAAACTCATCCTTGGGTACAAACATACCAATGGCTGACTAGTCCCTTAGAATATATGGAAGCCTGTACTAAACGCTACGGTGATATTTTCACCCTGCGGATTGGTCCTGTTTTTAGTCCTCAAGTATTTATTACCAACCCTCAAGCGATTCAACAGATTTTTAGCACCGACCCCAAAGTTTTAGATTCCGGTGAAGCAGCAGGTATTAAATCTCCTTTGGTGGGACAGCAATCAATGTTAGCCCTAGAGGGAAAACCCCATCAACGACAGCGCAAACTGCTAACACCTCCCTTTCATGGGGAACGAATGCAAGCTTATGCTCAAGAAATCAGTGAAATTACGGTGGGAGTCACAGACAAATGGCTTTTTAACGAAGCCTTTTCAGTTTTGCCTTCCATGCAAGAAATTTCCTTACAGGTGATTTTAAAAGCTGTATTCGGTCTAAATGCGGGTCAGCGTTATGACAAACTTAAAACACTGCTGCTGGAAATATTGAATCCCAAGCAACCTTTTGTTTCTGTATTGACGTTTGTTTTCCCAGCGCTACAAAGAGATTTTGGTGCGTGGAGCCCTTGGGGATCTTTCTTACGCTTAAAGCAGCAAATAGACGAAATAATCTATACCGAAATTCAGGAACGTCGAGAACAAGCAGATGCATCTCGTAGTGATATCTTATCTTTAATGATGGCAGCTCGTGACGAATTCGGGCAGCCAATGACAGATTTAGAATTGCGCGATGAGTTAATGACTCTGTTGGTAGCAGGTCACGAAACCACTGCAACAGTTTTTGCATGGGCTTTGTATTGGATTCACAGTTTGCCAGAGGTGCGCGAGAAACTATTGCGAGAACTGGATAGTTTAGGAGAAAATCCCGAACCAAATGCAATATTGCGATCGCCCTATCTCAACGCAGTTTGTTCGGAAACGTTGCGATTGTATCCAGTCGCCATGCTGGCATTAAATAGGGTGGTCAAATCGCCTATCGAAATCATGGGGTATAAGTTGGAACCAGGTACGCTAATAATTCCCTGTATATATTTAACTCACCACCGAGAAGATTTATATCCTAACTCCAAGCAATTTCAGCCAGAACGCTTTCTAGAACGTCAATTTAGTCCCTCGGAATTTTTACCTTTTGGTGGTGGAAACCGTCGCTGTATTGGTCTGGCATTTGCCATGTTTGAAATGAAGCTGGTATTAGCAAAAATTCTATCTAATTGGCAGATGGCTCTTGTTGATGGTGCAGTACAGCCAGTGCGTAAAGGTGCTTTGTTGGGGCCATCAAAAGGTGTACTGATAGTGGTGACGGGGAGGAGGATACAAAATCAGCGAATGTTTGAAACAAGTTTTTCTTCACTTTGAAGAATGCAAGCTGATAAATACAGCAACTTGCATAAAATACAGTAGGGGCACGGCAATGCCGTGCCCCTACGACAATCTGAACTTACACGCTGTAGTCTAATTAGATAAAATCCGCTGTATCTACTCGGATTGTCTCAAAGCATATAAACTGAAAATGTCGGAACCCTTGAACACGGGTTCCTGTTCTAATATAACCTTGCTCAAACCGTGATTTTTGAGTAAGTTTGTAATTTTTTCGACTCTTCCATCTAGATCGTGAACTTCAACAACCACTTGTTTTATCTTTTGCCAATCCTGCTCTTGAATTCCTAAAAATACATCTAATTCACTTTTTTCGACATCAACTTTAAGCAAGTCTATTTTTTGAATATTATGCTCTTGCAAAATATCTGATAATGTTTTCATTTGACAAGTAACTTGCTCTATTTTAAAAGTTCTTTCCCCTTGTTTGTCCAAAATAATTGAACGTAAAAAACGAGGAAGCCACCGCAGGCGACGAATGCGAGGCGGGGCTTCGTTAATATTGTTGATAATAGCTGACTTTAGTTGATTGTGTAACTGTTTTGCATCTTCTGGAAAGGCATTAGATAAAGCTGTAACATTAGGATAGTAGTCAAATTTAGTCATCTTTGACTTGTGAGAAATTCCGCAGGGAAAAACCTTAATTTTTTCTACATTGAAACGTTGGGCATTAGCTTGCAACACATTAAAAATTGCTGGAATAGGCTCGAAAGGAAAGATATTCACATTTTGATTACAAAATTCATACACTGACAGTGAAAACAAGCCAATATTGGCTCCGACATCAAATACTGTATCTCCTGGATGCAACTCGATTCCATTCTTAAAATATTCTTGGACTTGTTCGTAAAGAACTAGGGCTTCTTCTTTATTAATGGCAAATATTTTCATGCCATTTGGAAGCACAGTTTCAGAAATTAAATTAGACATAACTAAATGACCTATTAAAAAACATTTGGGATTAATTTATTGATAAATTCGAGCTAGCTAATACAGGCTTTCCCGTAGACGCAACCTGTTCGATAATGTCCGCAGCGCGGTTGACACCCCCTGCGCGACGAATTGCTTCTTGCAATCTCACTGCATTTTGTGTGTAAGACTCTTGTGTTAGTACCCGCTTTATCGCCTCTTGTAACTTGGGAACACTTAATCTTTTCAGTGGTATCATTTCCCCTGTGCCAGTCCAAGCTATCCGTGCTGCTACTCCTGGTTGATCGGTGGCAATTGGAATTGCTACCATTGGTACCCCATTACTCAAAGATTCCAAAGTAGTATTCAGACCTGCGTGGGTAATAGTGAGAGTGGCTTTTTTAAGTAATTCCAATTGTGGCGCATACCCGACAACTAAGGGTGAACCAGGCATTTCTAACAATGATTCAGGGTTAATTCCGCTACCCAGAGAAATAACTAATTGGGCATCTAAACTGACACAAGCCTCAGCAATATTTAGAAAAATAGGAATTAAGCGATTTTGAATTGTCCCCATTGAGGCATAAATTAACGGTTGCCCAGTTAGCTTTTCAAAAGGAAAAGGAACAAAATTTCGACTGGCTGGATTACTATAAGGACCAGTGAAATGGAAACAACTGGGCAAATGCTGCCTTGGAAATTCAAATTCTGGCGGTTGTTGACTTAATTGTGCCAGTTTGGAGTAATAGTTGTTTGGGTAAGAAGAAAGAGGCAAATTCCACTTTTGGCGATACTGTATTATTAGTTCCCGAATAGGAGCGCCGAGAAAGCTGGATAAAGCATAACCGGCTTGGTTTCGTAGGCGTGCCCACCAGGTTCGATTATATTGCCAAGGTGTAAAAATTGGGGGAACGCTATCTTCACGATTAAAAAGTAGCGCACTGCAAACACTAACAAATGGTATATCGAGCAATTCTGCTACAGTGCCTCCCCCTACACAAACTTGATCTATCAGTAGTACTTCTACTCCAGTTGATTTAATTCCTCTTGGGGTATCTCGGAGGCACACTTCCACATCTTGCTTTGCCAAGCTGAAATTATATTTCAATGCAGCCTGCCCGCTCAATTCCCCCCTACGTTTCATTAATTGTGCTGTTGTCCCAATCGGAAACTCGGATTCGCCAATCGGATAAAAGCCCAATCCGGCAGCTTGTGCCTTGGATTGAACGTCGAGTACTCCAAATAGTGTTACGCAATGACCGCGCTTCTGAAGTTCATACCCTAATGCAATCATTGGGTTAAGATGCCCAGTTCCGTCAGGACATATGATGCCAAAATGAGTCATAGAAAAATACAACAGATAAATTATTTAAAGAACAAATTTTTTATAATTTAGTTTGAGCGAACAATGGCTTTCCCATAGACACAACCTGTTCGATAATATCCGCAGCACGGTTAACTCCACCTGCTTGCTGGTTAGCTTTTTGCAGTCTAATTGCATTATTTTTATAAGAATCTTGCGTCAAGACTTGCTCAATCGCAATTCGTAATTTAGGAACATTCAAATCTGACAGCTTTACCATCTCTCCGCAACCAGTCCAAACAATACGGGCAGCTACTCCTGGTTGGTCATTAGTAATAGGAATAGCAACCATCGGTACGCCATTACTTAGCGATTCTAAAGTTGTATTTAATCCAGCATGAGTAATAGTAAGACTCGCTTTTTGAAGCAATTCTAGTTGAGGTGCATTTCCTACAACTAAAGGCTAACCAGGAAGCTTTGGCACAGACTCCTCACTCATTCCACTACCAAGAGAAATTACTAATTGTGCATCCAATTCCACACATGCTTCAGCAATAGCCTGAAAGACTCCCATCAGGCGATTTTGCACAGTTCCCATCGAAGCATAAATTAAAGGTTGACCTGTTAATTTTTCAAAAGGAAAATCAACAGAAGCCCTAGAAATTAGGTTATGGTAAGCACCAGTGAAATGAAAACATCCCGGCAAATTTTCTCGTGGAAATTCAAACTCAGCAGGCTGCTGGCACAATTGAGCTAATTGTGAATAAGCATCATTTTGACCATAATGTGGGGGTAAATTCCATTCGCGTCGGTATTGGGCTGTAGTTTCTCGAATTGGCTTCCCGATACGACGTAAGAAACTATAACCCATTCTATTACAAATTTTTGCCCACCAAGCAGGGCTGTAGTTCCAAGGAGTAATAAAAGGAGGAACGCTAATATCTTCGTTAACCATTAAGGCAGAAGACACGCTAACAAAGGGAATGTCTAGATGTTCTGCAACAGTTCCTCCTGCTGGCGAAATTTGGTCTACTAATAATGCGTCGATACCAGCATTTTTAATCGCTTTCGGTGCTTGTTGAAGAAAAATATCTGTCGCTTTCTGTATATCATTTATGGTATATCGCAGTGCAGCTAATGCGCTTAATTTTCCAAGTTCGTCATGTACTTGCTGAGTAGTTCCACGCGGATATTCTGAAGGAGCGATCGCTTTAAAATCCAATCCTGCTGAATAGGCTTTTTTTTCAGCATCAAGGATTCCAACTACGGTTACTCGATGTCCCCGTCTTTTAAGTTCGTATCCCAATGTTGTCATAGGATTGAGATGACCTGTAAAAGCTGGACAGATAATACCAAAGTGAGTCATGGTAGTTTTTCCGTGATATATAAAGTTAAATTAACTAAATTTGCCTTGAGCTTCGTCGATTACTCCACATTGAAAACAGGTTTTCCAGTTGCTATAACTTGCTCGATAATATCCGCAGCACGGTTAACTCCACCTGCCTTATTAATTGCTTCTTGCAATCTCAAAGCACTCAATCTAAACGAATCTTCTTTCAGTACTTTTGTTATTGCCGACCGTAATTTGGGCACATCCAAACCTTTAAGCGGCAACAGTTCCCCCGCACCCGTCCAAGCGATGCGTGCAGCTACCCCCGGTTGGTCATTTGTAACTGGAATTGCTACCATTGGCACACCATTTCTAAGTGATTCTAAAGTAGTATTTAACCCAGCATGAGTAATTACTAAGCTGGCTTTTTCGAGTAATTCTAACTGCGGTGCAAACTTAACTACCAACGGTTCACCAGGTAAATTTCCTAACGATTCTGGTTCCGCAGAACCACCCAAAGATATCACCAATTGGGCATCCAAACCCGCGCAAGCTTCAGCAATGTATCGAAATATATATTGGAGACGATTTTGCAAAGTCCCCATCGAAGCATAAATCAAAGGTTTCCCGTTCAATTTATCGAAGGGAAAATCAATGGCTGGTCTACCTGTGTTGTCATGGTAGGGTCCGGTAAAGTGGAAATATTGCGGCAAATTTTGGCGGGGAAATTCAAACTCGGCTGGTTCCTGGCTGATTATTGCTAATTTAGAATAAGTATTATCTTCGTTTGAGAAACCGGGTAAATTCCACTGTTGACGATACTGGGATATGACCTCGCGGATAGGTTTGCGAATGCGATTAAAGAGAAAGTAACCAAATTGATTTCGTAAAATTGCCCACCATGCTAGGTTGTAGTCCCAAGTTTTAATAAAGGGTGGGACGGTATTTTCTTCGTTAACTACCAGCGCACTACATATAGTTATAAAGGGCAAATTTAAGTATTCGGCAATAGTGCTACCTTCAAAGCAAATTTGGTCTACCAAAAAAGCTTCGATACCAGATGCCTTTGCAACTACGGGTATTTGGCGTAAATTGACTTCGGCGCGGGATGCGATCGTATTAATCGTATACTTAACTGCGGCGATTCCTTTTAATTCTCCCAATTTCGCATACATTTTTGCGACTGTTTCCGGTGAAAACTCTGTTTCCCCAACCAGCCCGAAGCTAAAACCTGCCTCTTGTACCCTTTGTTGTAAGGCAGGAGTTCCAAATATAGTAATTTGATGTGCGCGTCGTTGCAATTCCCGCACTAAAGGAAACATGGTGTTGAAATGTCCGGTTGATCCAGGACAGATGATGCCGAAATGGGTCATAATAGCCTCTTTGTTACACCCTAATGACTTGCACGATTGGGCGATTTGTATAAGTTGTCTCGCTTGATTTTATAATTAATCGGTCTGAAAATTAGAACTTTGTATTTATATAGGTTTGGTTCTATTTATGCAGTGTGGTGAGGGCGGGTTTATATAGTTTTTTCGTTTGATGGGGGTCTGGTTGGTGAACCCGCCCTTACGGGATTTTGGGGGTTGTTGAGATGGTTGGTGTGGGTGGGGGCGGGTTATTTATATGGTTTTTTCGTTTGATGATCGTATGGTTGTTGGGGCGGTTGGTGTGGTTTGTAATTTATGATTGCAATTTCAAAAATTTATCTAATGCTTCTACCATACTTGGCGACCAACGGCGAATATTTTTTACCCAATTTATGTCTCGATAACGTGGGTCGAGTCCTACTGCTGCTACCCAGTTACTTTCTGCTTCCCCTTGTTGCCCTTTTGCCCATAGTGCGGCTGTAATGGCAGCGCGAACGTCGGCAAATTTGGGATATTTACGAAGTATATTTTTCATTTGGTGGATAGCTTCGTCTTTATTGCCGATTTCATATAGTGCTAAGGCGTAATTGGCACGGGCAAATGCAAAATTAGGAGCGATATCAGCCGATTTTTTGTAGTCCGCGATCGCATCCTCCCATTTTCCCAATCCAGCTTTGGCGTTACCTCGATTATTGTACGCCATCGCGTCTTTTGGGTCGAGTTCTAATACATGGTCGTAATCGGCGATCGCCGAATCCCATCTTCCCAACCCTTCTAAAGCTGTACCGCGATTTAAATAGGGGTCGGTAACATAGGGCGCAAGTTCAACGGCGTGATTATAATCAGTTAGCGCCTCTTCTAATTTATTTTGGCTGACCCGCGAATTACCTCGGTTACTCCAAACTGCCGGATTCGTCGGGTCTTGTTCGAGAATCTGCGTCCAATATTTTTCCGCTGTCGCAAAATCTCCTTTATCTGTGGCAGCGAATGCCTTGTTACCCAATTCATCGCGCACCTGTAACTGTTCGGTAGTCATCGATACCGACGATTGTGCTAATGCTGGTTGAAAAGAGCTAAATACCAACAACAAGCTGAAAACAATAGCAATTAGTTTAATCATCTCGATTTACTCGCGTTCCTGTAGTTAAGAATCTACTATTAGTTACTTTACCGTCGAGTATCACCTTGCATTGTAAATGCTGCCCAATATGGCGTTATCGCTTGCCAAAATAGTTCCTTTTTTTCTTACCTAGCCTTCGGCATACGTTCCGCGTTACGTGTCCTTCGTATCCTTTGTGGTTCCAAAAGAAGTTTTTTTAACCACAAAGGGCACAAAGGGCACAAAGAATAAAATATTTTTCCAGTATCACCTTGATAGGGCTAGCGAGGGGTTTTACCTTATTCCGTCAACAAAGATAATTGCTCATTCGGCGGTCTAGGTGGCTTAAATCCCATATGCTTATACGCGGCAGTAGTCGCAGTTCGACCGCGAGGAGTTCGATTTAAATACCCAATTTGCATTAAATACGGTTCGTAAACTTCTTCAATCGTTTGCGAATCTTCACCCGTAGCTGCGGCAATCGTTTCCAACCCAACGGGACCGCCGTTAAACTGTTCGATAATCATGCTCAACATCTTACGGTCAGTCCAATCTAAGCCGCAAGGGTCAACCTGAAATAGTTGCAGTGCTTCGGCTGCGACTTCTTGAGTAATTACACCCGATAATTTAACCTCCGCATAATCGCGGACGCGCTTGAGTAATCGATTGGCAATGCGCGGTGTTCCTCTGGCACGACGGGCAATTTCAGTTGCACCATCTTCGTTAATGAGAGTATTGAGCAACTCGGCGCTGCGAAGTACAATTTTGCTCAGTTCATCGACTTCGTAGAAGCGCAATTTCTGAACTAAGCCAAAGCGATCGCGTAATGGTGAAGTCAGCGCTCCTACCCTGGTAGTTGCACCAACGAGTGTAAATTTTACTAACGGTATACTCCGCGTGCGGGTACTGGTTCCTTTTCCAGCGGTGACATCGAGTCGATAATCTTCCATTGCTGGGTATAAAATTTCTTCGGTCATCCGCGACAAGCGATGAATTTCATCAATAAATAGTACATCCCCCGGCTTCAAATTCACTAACAACCCAGCAATATCGCGGGGACGTTCGAGGGCAGGGGCGCTAGTAATTTTGCAATCAACACCCATTTCGGATGCTAAAATCATCGCCATTGTAGTTTTACCCAATCCCGGCGGACCGTAAAGCAACAAATGGTCAAGTACCCCACCCCGTAATTTTGTGGCTTTAATTGCTATATCAAGTACATCTTTTAAATCTTTTTGCCCAATATAATCCGCGAAGCGATGCGGTCGAATGCTTTCTTCCTGCTTTCCCCGTTCATCAATTGCTGCTTGGGGTTGTAAAAGCTGATTTTCTTCTTTTTGTGCTGACGCAGGAACTTGTCGCGGTCGCTTCGGTTCCCCATCAGGGTTTTGAGACTGTCGTCTTGAGGAAATTATCGCCATGAGGTTTGTAGTAAGTAGTTAACGGTAAGGGAAGGGGAGGAAGGGAGGAGGGGGGAAGGGAAAGAAGGGGAGAAGGGGGGGAAAGGGGGGAAGAGGAGGAGGGGGGAAGCAGGAAATTAACACTCCTAACTCCTAACTCCTAACTCCTAACTCCT
>QQTW01004299.1_pt1 | contig 10656 bp, 6 predicted proteins | sample 1904831 | NCBI WGS metagenome assembly QQTW01 (sample SAMN09435610, study PRJNA476489) | Subsurface metagenome, whole genome shotgun sequencing project.
CGTGTAAAGTCGGATGACATAATACACTTGTAGCTACGACAAGCAGTTTAGCTTCGTTAATGTTAAAAGTCAGTAGACCAATCGAGCGTATCATAGGCAGAACTGAGCTCTTTTACTTATAAGATTCTCATAGTAGGCAGTCTCGCACCATGTTGGATTAAGCAGATGTAGGTATCTCTAGGCCTACTCATCCCCAGCTTCTAGCACTTCTCTGACCATACTCACCACTAGTGTTAGCGAGTGTTTAAGGGCTACAGTGAATAACCTCAGCTTTCCGACCTTGGTAATTGCCTGTTGCTGTATCCCATCAAGCTCATTGATACCTCCAAAGCTCACCATCTTCTAGAAACTCCTTCAAGTCAATAAATGGCTCACAGGAGCTTAAAGTCCACACATCACTACTGCTAGTACTTCATGCAGTCAAGATTTGCAGCTCCTATGTAAGAGCAGCATTCTGCAGGAAAGGAAAGAAACTTGGTTATGAACGATCATTGTAGATGACATTCCCCTGCTGAACAGCTCATTCAAACGAAAGCAGACGACGAACGGAGATCCATCAACAAAGAAAAGCGATGACGAAAGGAAAGGAAAAGACACCAAACGCTCAAATCAATAACCCCTTAGCCGCTGACCGTCGCTCCCTGCCGTCTAGGCCACAAAATCGACTTGCATTTGAACATAAGAGATAATGGCGTTGAAGAGTCTTTCCAGCCTCCTCTCCTCTCCCCTGAGAACGCCTTTTGAATAAACAAATAGACCATGTCGCTCGGAGATATGAGAAAAGATGTAAACCTTGTCACATGATGATAGAAAGTGAATAGAGAGATGAAGGAGCAGTCGTGGCTAGAGAAGGATGATCTGTACATATATCGAGGATCCGTAGCCTCGGATTTCTATGCGACAGGGAAAGACGCAGATGATAGGAGATTGCTAGACTGTGAGAAAGAGAATGGGTGGAGATATGGTCAGCTCAGATGCGCGGTGATGTCGTCCGTCCGTCGCGCTCGGCCGGTGCATTGACTCGACTCCATGCGCGTCAACATCGCGGCCGACGTGATGTCGTTGCTGGCCTCGAAACTGGGCCGCATCTTGTCCATCGACAGGCGTACGCGATCGTAAGATCGTCTTGACCGCTCCATCGTGAGAGTGGGTCGCTCGAGCGATTCTCGAGGGATCATGTAGTCGGTCCCATCGCTGCCGTGTTGACTTCGTGGGTCCTGCGTCGTCGTCGTTGCGGTGATGGAGGGTGGGTACAGAGGTTTTCGGTCCTCGGAGAGTTGAGCGTTGTGACCGGACGCGCCTGGCTTCAAGATTTCGGACGATGCGGTCGACGACGTCTTCGAAGAACGCCCTTTCGCTCCGTCGTCCGAGTCGAGGTACTTGAACTTGCCTTGCCGCACCTGCTCCCGAATAATGTCGACGTCGCGGGGCATGAACAGCTTCTGGAAAGCCTTGGCGGCGAATCTAGGCAAGAGACAGATGGAGACGCTGAGCAGGAAGATCGCCCAGTAGGACAGTTGGGCGTAGACGTGCGAAGCCGCCTTGTAGAACTGGTTTGAAGCTTGGAAGCTCGAGTAGACACCCGTCCAGAACCAGATCAAGAGAACGCTGATGGCGGTGACGAGGAGCATCAGCCAGTCCCACCGGTAGGTGTTGAGGAGGATATAGAAGTTGACGACGAAGACAGCAACACAGCCAACGTATACACCCATCTGGGGTGGATCGTTGACTTGGTGCCCCGACTTAGTAACGAACGACGCAGGCGCAAAGGCCAAATAGGTGATGAAAAAGCACATGACGGACTGATAGACTCCGTCGATCATGTAGAGCCTATAACACAGTTAAAATCTGAGCGAGCGAGCGAGGAGACGAGAGTGAACGCACCAGAACTTGAGCTGAGTCCATTCCTTGCGCTCGATGCCTCGTCGATACAGTTGCGGAACGGCGAGAGAAATCTTGTCGTTGACATCTTGGTCGAGGATACCCATCAGGACGACTGGTACCGCGGTGAATGCGACGTTGATCAGCAGAATATAAGTGTATTCGTAGAGGTAGGTGGCATCGAAGTTGGTGTAGATCTGGTACCAGAAGAGACTGAAGGTCCAGACGACATTCTATTTCAGGTCAGCTCGCCGAACGAACACCTCTGCCACGGGACGCGGTCTTACCTTGTAGAAGAAGTTGGCGATGGATTCTGCAAGTCGCCGATAGCTCCATCGCCCGTGCACCAAGACCAGCCGCTGCAAGAAGCGGAACTGACCGATCGCGTAATCGGACGACATGACCGCCTGTCGACCTTCCTCTCCGGCGATACCCACGCCAACATCGGCTTCTTGAATCATGGCCACGTCGTTGGCGCCGTCGCCGATGGACAAGGTCATGACGTCCAATCCGTACTTCACCAGACGAACCACCTCAGCCTTCTGCTTCGGACTGACACGACAGCACAAGATGGACTTGCACTGTTTGCAGAACAGGAGGAACTTCTGGCGTAACTCGTCCTCAAGGACCAGCCGCAGGGAATCACCGTCGATGACGAGTGCGTGGGTTGGTTGGGGTGCCTCGTGGTTCTTCCTCGCCGCGGCCAGCTCCTCGTCCGATCCGGTGAGGTTGAACATGGGCAGTAGTTTGTCCAGCTCGGCCCGCGCACCCTCCATGCTCCCGTCGTCGATCTTGAACACGATGAGTTCCATGTCGTTGGACAGGAGATTGCAGGCGAAGCCGATATTGATGGCCGTCTCGACCTTATCACCCGTAAGAACCCAGAGCTTGATGCCAGCCTCAGCGAGAAGCGAAATCGTGTCTGGAACGCCATCCTGCAACCTGTCCTCGATAGCTGTTCCCCCAAGCAGAGTCAGTTCTCTTTCAATGGCATCGGCCACCTCGTCTAGCTTCTCTTCCCGATCACGCACGACGGCCGCAGCCAGATCATGTTGTCGGTTCCACGTCTGATACTCCTCTTCGCTCAGCTCTCGTTGCGCGATGCAGAGCGTCCTCAGACCTTCGCGTGCAAAAGTCTCCAGATGCTCGGCCGTCGACCTTCTCAGCTCGGCCTGCTCTCCCTGCTTCAAGCGAGAGTAGATGACACTGTCGGCGCCCTTGCAAAAGAGCACGATGCGATTATCCTCGGGCATCCGAACGATGGCACTCATGCGCTTTCGAGTCGAGTTGAACTCGAGCGTGTTCAGGATCTGATAGTGCTTCTCGGTCCCCAAGACATTCACAATCATGCTGTCGTGCGTTCGTCCTAGGAAGGTGAAGCCGCAGTCTCGAGCGGTCGCAACCAGCGCCGCCTCATCGGGCGACTGGGCCTTGAATTCGATCTTTGGTGGATCGCTATGGGTGATCTCCGAGATGACCGTGTGACACAACGCCAGAGCGAGCATGAAGTGCTTGTTGGCCGCGCTTTGAGCCTCGCCCGAATGGCCCGATAAGTCGGCAACGAAATCGGGTGCGACGAAGGTGAGCTCGTCGTCGTGGAGATAAGGGTTCGGGTGGATCTCGCGGATCAATCGCAGCATCTTCTCTCGATCTGCCGCAATCTGGGCCCTCACCTTCGGTGCCTCTTCCTCGACGTTGACGCCCTGCCTCCGCTGCAGGCCCATCTGCGCTTCCGTATACGCTTCGCCGTAGGGGACGGCATCGATGGTGCATTTCTTGAACTCCATGACGTTCTGGGTCAAGGTGCCGGTCTTGTCCGAGAAGATGTACTCGACCTGACCGAGATCGTCCGAGATGTTCCAGGACTTGGGAGTGCATGGGTAGTCGATCCTGTCGTAGTACATCTGCGCGTCGCTGTAGATGAAGAAGGCCTGGGCCGTCTTGATGATCTCGATGGAGATGTAGAGCGCGATGGGGACCAGATTCTGGAAGAGGATGACACACGACCAGAACGTGACGAAGCCATCCAACGGCGGCGTCTTGGCGATGGAGCCAAACTCGAAGAACTCGATGGTGCTGTCGCTCTTGGACCAGGTCACGCCTTGGACGATGCCGCTGATCAGGCACATCAGGAAGAGGATGATGAAGTTGTAGATGACGTTCCAGTTGAGCTCCCGGCTGATGCGGGATCGCTTGCTCGGGGTGACGCCCGAGTTGATCATGATCTTGGTATCCCTGCCGGTAAAGACGACGACGCCCAGAACCCACTCGGTGTTGCGCAGACTACATCCACGCAGCAGTAAGTTCTGGATCGAGATGGGCTCCGCCATGTCTCGGGCGGGGCCATTGGGATCCTTGGAGTCGTGCTGCTTCCATCGCACGACGGCGCTATATTGATAGAGGTTGGCATGCGCCGGCTCGCTGTCGATGACGAAAGCCGTCCGCTCGCAGTCGCGCGCATGCTTGACCTGTCGACCGCAGTGTAGGGCGTTGCGCACCTTGAGGTTAGTCTCGCCGTCCAGGTTCTTGGTCTCGACGTAACAAGCGCCGTCGGGGTCGGACGTCGACAGGATGACGATGTCGGCGGGGATCTGATCGTCGTTGTACACCCGGACGAAGTCTCCAACCTGCACGTTCTTCCATCGATCCTTGGCGAAGCGAGCCTTCCCCGAGGATGATCGGGTGGGGTCGATCAGACTGCCGTAGAAGCGCGCAGCAGGAACGACCTTGTCGGGACCGTCCTGAGATGATACGGGCACGCCATCCATGCCGGACGGGTCTTGCTCGTACGAGAAGGCCGTCACGGGACGGTCGGTCACCTGTAGAGTGGAGTTGTCTGGATTGAGATGCCTGGCCGGCTCACGGCTGATCTCGTTCATAGGGATCACCTCCTGCCCCTCCTGAGATTGACGATAGTCGTCACGATCCGGGTTGGCCGAGTATGTCGAGGTCCTCGGCGTGGCGTGGGTCCCCACGGACGGACGTCGTCGGTCGACGGCTCCGTCCATGCCCGGTGGAACCTTGGCCCCCTTCTTGGCTTTGCGCGACCTCCAGCGGTTGAGCAGCCATTGCAAGCCGTGCGAGGTGGCCTTCTTAATCCGGCGCCACAAGGAGATGCGATCCTCGGTCGAATTGACGTTGTTCCAGTCCACCAAGCGATGGACCGGGGAATTGTTGAGCTCGTTGTCGAGAACGGTGCGACGGTAATCCTCGACGGCGTCCTTGACGGCCGTCACCGTGAGGATGAAGATGAGAGGGACCGAGTTGAGAGCCGGATTGGAGGCACCGAAGATGGTAAAGAACTATGAGATGACAGGACCGGTCAGACAGAGGCCTTCAGCCGAGTCACGGCCGGGCTAAGAACTCACCGAGAGCACGATGATGAACAAGAAGTAGACGTTGGCGACGTTGAGGAATTGAAAGTAGAGGTTCTTGGGCACGAAGCTGATGGGCGTGTACTTGGCCGTGCGGATCTTGTTGCGCTCGAACGTGACGGCGGGACGGCCGTCTTGATCCTTGGCATCGTCGGGCAGGGGGAGGTTGAAGAAGATGGTCCGGTGCGGGTTGGCCTGGTCATCACTGGTCTCGGATCCGTCGGGCTCTTGAGGTGCCTGGGTCGAGCCAGCGTCCGAACTCGTTCCCGCCGTCGACTCGCGCTTCTTCACCTGGCCATGGGAGGATGTCCTCCGGTGAAAGCGATCCATGATCGCGTGGCGCTTGCGACGGCCATGTGGGCCCGTCACTCGCTGGGTCGCCCACCGGATGCGCTTGATCGGGGTCGAGACCTGACTGATGGGGGGCTCCGTCTCCGTCATGGTGACAGCGGTTCGAGCTTGACATCCACCTGCGGTACCAGCTCGACCGACGGTTCCGATCAGCGACGCCGCCGCGCCCTCAACTGCTTTCTCACAGCTCTCGCGGACGTCCCTTTGGATTGGCGCTGCGGATGGCGCTCCGGCGTAGCCACGAGACACCCCGCGAGGGGGACGGCGGACGGCAGATCGGTTGCTGGCCGCTCATTCCTCGAGGTCCGAGTTCCGCTGTAGGTCCAAAGTGTCAGCAACCATGGACCGAGTGCCAGCTTGCCATGGCGACCGTCGGCGTAGAGAAATCCAATGCGCTGTCGTCGCGAGATGGGAGCCGAGTCGAGTCGAGTCGCTTGAGTTGACGTGCTGCCCCGGAGTTGAGCGGGAACGTTGTGTCCGTTCAACCTTCACTCTCCTTCGAGAATGATACACGGGTCCAGCGCGAGTACCGTAATCCGGTCGAGATGAAAGTTGACTTCGTGGCCTGTCCTAGACCCCGCCTTCCTTCCGGCTTGTACTGGATTCGTCCTCCGACGACGCGACAAGCTGCAGCTTGAGTCCGATGTCGACAGGTACAGGTGTGTCCTAGATCACACCGGCGCTGGTCTGTCTATCTGTCTGTCTGTCTGTCGTATGCTTTCCTGTCGAGGACGTAAGACCAGTAGTAGTACGAATACTCCGTACGACCGCTAGAAGCTGAAATAAAATGAACCGTCCGAAACCGACCGTGGCTCGTCGTTCCTTATTTTCCTTTTTTCGAGGAGGATTTCGTACTCCGTAGAGTCTAAAGCCCCGTTTCACTCGACCATTGGTGCTGGTGCTGACGAAGAAAAATATACGTGTGGCATGGTCGGAGGAAGAAGTAAGAAGTCCGTCCGATCCGCTATCCTTAGATCCTTCCACGTCTTGATGTCAGGACGACAGTAACGAGTATGGGATACTGTCAGCGTGCCAAGTGGAATTAGTAAGATCTGTTCCCTTCGCGACAAACTTCAAGGTGTCCTCTAACCACAAGCGCAATGGCAGTTGATATCCCAGCAGCGAAAGATCTGTTCCCTTCGCGACAAACTTCAAGGTGTCCTCTAACCACAAGCGCAATGGCAGTTGATATCCCAGCAGCGACGGTGCTATTGTACCGGTACTGCAGCCAAGAATGCCACTTGAATGCAACATACCTGCAGCTCGCATCTGCATGTCCCAGCATGCTCGTACTCGACCTCGTTGACTAGGAACAAACCAGGCTGACTCGAATTGGTCCCAGCCACCTTGAATGCCAGTGGTGTACGGAGTATCGTTCTTGCAATCCCGATTCAATAGCAAAATCTCTGGAATTAACACTGGCCAAAATTTCATCCTATATAAAATATGCTCATCAGACGACAGTAAGCCCATCCTGGGAATGTGTCAGACTGTACTACGACTAAGTAGCAATAGTACCAGTAAGATGGCGCATCATGGCCATGATTTAGTTGGCTGTCGGAGCACCACATATATCCTGGTTGGTTTCGCTGACTCCTTGCCGAGTTCCTGATATCGTCATCAACAGACAGAGGTATAGGAAGAGAAGAGTCTAATGTATTTAACATAAGAAATGAGACCACATCCACTCAAATCTTGGTATCCGTGGAGTCATTTCTCTAAGCGGCGTCAGAAATATCGAATGATCACGTGGGAAGCTGGGATCTAGCTCGACCATGCTCCGTACTACTCCAGCCTGCTGTGGCACAGCCACTTTATCCTTAAGATTTCCCTAAGATGTCTATTTGCTGCATTGCTATGCTCGGAATTTAGGCTTGACGATGTCGATGCAGTTGACAGCAACGTATGGTCACATTTACAATAGACCTACTATTCACCCTCCTACAATTAGAAGCCTATTGATGATCCAGCTTTAAGGTATGGCTTCAACGTCAAACTCATGACGAAGATACTAGATGATAGTAATAGCCAAATCAATAGCACCACTAGTTCAAGATACACGAACTTCTGCGAGATGTATGCCAACGTCAAATGTATGACGGAGATGGATGATAGTAACTGAACTAGTACCTATATGGTTAAGAATCTCTGGTTGACTGCCAGGTTTCCAACTGGCCATCATTTGTACCACTTGTATTGCAATACGACCTTCACGTTTCCTTGCGTGAAGCTTTCATTTATTCTTCATTATCTGCAAGCATGTCCAAATATCAGTTCTCCTTAGAATCTCTGCTCAACCAAACAAGGCAGGAGGCTGCATCTGATGCGGCCGTGGCCAAGGCGAGGGCCCTCTTAGACAAGCAGGAATCAGCCGCAGGGCAAATCCACCAGACAAAGAAGGATGCTACGTCGAGCGGTCGAGGTGCCGTTGGCCAAGAGGAGCTGCTGGCATCACTGGCCGAGGAGGAACAAGATCCAGGTGATACCACGGGCGTATCAAGGATCAAGCATGCCATGAAGAGGACCGAAGCACTCCGCAGACCCAAAGCATGGTACTTCTTCCGGCCATCAGAAGCAAGCAAGCAGAGTCAGAGGTCGTCATTCCCGGATCACCTCTGCAGTTCGTCAGGCTGGCAAGTTACGCTCAAGGGTAAGAGCACATCATCGCCCGCCTGAAGATGATGGCACTCAACGATCTAGAAAGATGCTTCTATTCGTCAGCAACACTTTCTCACTGGCTTCGCTGCTGAGATGACGCGGCGTGGAGATTGCCTGCCGGATGGGGTGTTCCACTGGATGCTGAAAGAGGGTAGGAAACAACGTCACCGATTTGATGCGCACGAAGACTGAAACATGGTACGCAGTCGCTCTGGAAACACGTGATGACCTACGCGTCGCCTATCTTACCGTGATCAAGGTACGCAAATGACCATGTCTGGCGTGGGACTTCGTTAAGCAATCAAAGTCGTCTTCTGGCCAGGTGTCGAAACTGCTCGACTCGTCCACCATCGATCAGCTGTTTCAAGCTCTGGGGGCCTCTGATGAGGCATTACAGATTCTGCAGCCTATCACTTTGGTTGAAGAACCTGCCACCCGTAGGTAGATAATCTCGTCGGGCAACTTGGAAGCTGACGTGGGAAGGCCGAGAAGATGTGGATTGGGCCAGGATCATCTCCGTCGTGGAGATGCTCGGCGAAGTGGCTCCACAGTCAGTAGCTACCGTCATCTGTTTGACGTAGTTGTTGACATACGTCTATTAGACTCTCTTCAACCTCCCTGGAGCATGCTTTGTCTATCTTGAGCCGGCTGGCGATGGATTCGGGTCTCGTCTACGCTGCAGATCTCCTCCGCGTTATTGACGAGATCATCACACGCCTGATTGATAGTATATCAGAGCCGCAATCTGAAGAATCGGTAGGTTTTTGTCCCCAATTCTAAAGCTGCAAACTTACAGACCAAGGCTGCTCGAGTGATCCAAGCCATCCAAGGCTACACGATGCATTCTTCATTCCGTCTGCGCTTGCTCGAATGCATGCCAGCATATTCACCCCGTACATATCTATTTCGGGGCAACCTAGCCGCGGCCTCCTTTTTCGACAACACCTCCTGCATACGCAAACAGTCCGACGGGCCGCTGGACCTGCGACGTCTGACCCAGAAGCTACGCAGACTAGGTGTGAGCAACAAGAGCGAGACGGACTACGTCGAGCTCTCCGCGAAGATTGCCATTCTGGACATGGCGGTCGACATCTGCCTGCCCTCGCCAGATACTCTAGACAAGGCCCAAGAAGAGAGCTTCAACGGCAAAGTTGACGAGCTAGCCTACGAGGTCAAGGCGTTGTTCTCCAATATCCCGGACGCTGGAGCCGGACACATCACGCGCACGGAGGCCAAGGAGGTCATCAACCGCGTCCATTACCGCATCGCATATGGTGTTCGAACCAAACCGAAGCCGAAACGAAACCTCTTCGACTCGGCCATGTCTGCGAAAAATGACCCGCTTCCTGCTTCGCCACTGGAAGGCCCGTTGGCTAAGTTTTTGAAGAAGAAATCGTGAGGTTTTGTGATAACAGGTGACGGTGCAGAGGGTTAGGGATGGGGATGGGTTAATTTGATATTATATGATGTCTTGTACATATCACGAGAGAGAAAGGGGCGAAAGGGCTGGATCGTATCTTGATGATTTCTTGTTATAACCTTTTGGAGCTTCTAACAACAGGGCTGTCAAAACAACTTACGATCTACTTGTGATCTAAAAGCAGCTTTTGACGGATCTAAGTTCAACAGCGAAGACCACTAAAGAGGACGTATACCTACTGAACCTTTTGCAAGTGGATTCAAACCTGTAGACAGTGGCTGAACATGCTTTGGCGAAGTGGTATGTTGCAACTCACCATCTCGTTATCACGTCAGCAGAATCAAGTATATCTATATTCTCGCGATACTGCTAGCTACTCAATCCTCCCCTCTCATGCCCCTCAGAAGCATACCGCTCACCATTTAACCTCTTACTTCATCAAACTCAATCACTTGTTTCTAAGTAAAGATGTTCAAATACGGCTGAGCAAGCCCCACTCACTCCGGTTACCAGTTATGAGGGTACTCGGAAACACATGAGGCTTTTCGGAAACACATGAGGCTTTTCGGAAACACATGAGGATGCTTGGAGACGTGTCCCAGATCGTTGGGGTGACTCAATCGACCAGATGCCAACTCACCTTGAATACAATACTCTCACCCAAGCCCAGAACTCGCTCTAGAAGCATAGCAACGAGAAACATATCTATCGCTACGTCTTGGGCACAAAAGCCTGGACACAAACGTTGAACGCAAATACCTGAGTCATAAACACTTAGAGATAAATGCTCCCTTGATATTTTCCCAGACAGACACAGACACAGACACAGCTGCTGACATGAACGATCTGCTGAGTGGGGTTGTTGTTATCTGGGTACACTTTCCACTTTCGATGAGACTGATACGCCGAAAGAGGGGGAGATGAGACCGTTGAAAAGCTCTGCGTGGTGTGAAAGTAAGAGAGAGAGAGAGG
>QQTW01004300.1_pt1 | contig 10654 bp, 10 predicted proteins | sample 1904831 | NCBI WGS metagenome assembly QQTW01 (sample SAMN09435610, study PRJNA476489) | Subsurface metagenome, whole genome shotgun sequencing project.
TTGAGTGACTGAAGTGCAAACGGGTTGGGGAGGCTGAGCGACAGCTACGTCTTTTATTTGAGGAGGCTCGCAAGAATCAGCCTAGCATTATCTTCTTTGACGAGATTGATGGTCTAGCGCCTGTGCGGTCAAGCAAGCAGGAGCAGATTCATGCTTCGATTGTGTCGACACTGCTTGCGTTGATGGATGGCATGGACGGTCGAGGTCAAGTCATCGTCATCGGCGCAACTAATCGTCCTGACTCGATTGATCCTGCCCTTCGAAGACCTGGTCGCTTCGACAGAGAGTTCTACTTCCCACTCCCGGACACCGAAGGCAGACGCTCAATCATCAACATCAATACTCGTGGCTGGAACCCTCCACTAGATGAGAAGGTCAAGAATGAGCTGGCTGAACTCACAAAGGGTTATGGAGGTGCTGACCTTCGTGCTCTCTGCACAGAAGCTGCCCTCAATGCTGTCCAGCGTCGATATCCTCAGATTTACGGCTCCAAGCAGAAACTGCTGATTGACCCCAAGACTATCGAAGTCATGCCTAAGGACTTCATGATCTCGATTAAGAAGATGACGCCATCGTCTGAACGATCCGTCGCAAGCGGTGCATCACCCTTGCCACCAAGCATTACGCCGCTACTGGAAAGGCAACTGGCTCGGATCGAAGCTGTTCTTGCCGAGATATTACCACAAAAGAAAAAGACCACCGCACTCGAGGAAGCCCAATTTGAAGATGCTGCAGATGGCAAAGACTTTGTTCGAGAACGAATGCAGCAAGCTTTCGAGTCTTCGAGGGTCTTCAGACCTCGTCTATTAATACACGGCAAAACTGGTATGGGTCAGCAGTACGTTGCTGCTGCACTACTAAACCATTTCCAAGGCCTCCACGTGCAGAACTTCGATCTGTCAACGCTGTTGAGTGACACAACAAGCTCGCCAGAGGCAACAGTCATCCGCTTGTTCTCAGAAGTAAAGGTGCACAAGCCTAGCGTCATCTACATCCCAAACGTGCAAGAGTGGTACGCAACGGTCGGCCCGACAGTGCTGTCGACATTCTTCGGTCTGCTGCGTTCGATAAAGCCTACGGATCCTATACTCGTGCTTGGCTTCATCGAATGCGACCAAGATCACGAAGATGATGGTATGAAGCGCGAGCTGTTTGGCTATTCGAAGCGCAATCAATTCCTGCTGCAAAGCCCACGACGTGAAGAACGAGCAGGCTACTTCGAGCCTATACGAGACTACATTAAGACCAGACCGAATGACTTCCCGGATCCAGCTAACCGCAAGAAGCGAAGGCTGGAGATCTTGCCGAACGCACCGCTAGAGCCTGACAAGGGACCTCCGCCGATGACAAAAGAGCAGCTTAAGGCGCAGAAGAAGAAAGACCGACAGACTTTGAACATGCTCAAGATTCGACTGCAACCTATCATGGATCAGATCCGTACGAGGTACAAAAAGTTCAGAAATGGAGTCATCGAGGAGGGTCAGATTAGATACCTCTACGATGAGGCCGATCCTGGCACAGTGACTTCAGACGTCGCGATTTTCCCTCCAGCTCAAGCCTCATTTCGGCCGTTTGAGATTGGTCAAGATCCTCATGGAGTATTTGGTCTGATCGAGACTGCTACCGGAAAGTTCTTCTACAACCTTGATTCCGTCACGATTGAGAAGAGACTAAGCAACGGGTACTACAAGAGGCCAAAGGACTATTTAGCAGACATCAAGCGACTGGCGAAGGATGCTAAGGCTATTGAGGATGAAGATCGCTTGCTCAAGGCGAATGAGCTACTTGCCAATGTCGAAGTTGATATTACCACTATCGAACTTGGTGAGCCAGTGCTGAATGCCGAATGTGAAAGGGTGTATCAAAGGGAGCTTGCCCGTGAGAAAGAGGCTCAGGAGAGAGAGACTGCCCACGGCACGACGATAATGCCGCCGCCTCGACCGAACGTAGGTGGCGTCCCACCTTCGTTGACCACAACAGACGAGACAGGTCAGATCCAGCTAGGCGTAACCTTCACCAACGCAAAAGACATGCTCGGCAAAGCAATGCCAGTAACGCCAGTCCGCCAGTCCTCTCACACGAGCAACCTCACCAACGGCTTCCACCACGACCCATCTACAACTCTTAACCGCCCAACTGACTCAACCAGCGGTCACGAAGCCGACAATGAAGGCGACACCCGCATGCTCGACTCGAACACCACCTCGAATGAACGCAGTCATGAGACTCCGAAGACCAATCCCTCTTTCGACCACAGCCGCGCCTCAGCCCAGCCACGCCCGTATCATTCTTATACCGCACCTTCTCAACAGCTACGCCGCGAAGCAGGCATGTCGGCCCCACTCTCGCAGACAGATTACATGACGCCCATGCAAGCTGGCTCGCAAGCTGCAGACTACATGAACGAGGCTAGTACCACACAGACGACGTCTGAGCAGAAGCGACAACAACAGCAAAATTCGAACTCGAATTCGGGACCGTCGACGGGAGAGAGGCAGCTCAATAACACGCAAGAATCCGGGCCGAACCTGTATATTTATGACGAGCGACGGTCTGAGGGTGACATCCCGGACACTCAAGGTACGCCTTTACCTGTCTCTTCTGTTCACATTCCTCCTTCTCCATTCGGGATAGAGGAATCCCGCAGGCACGACATAAAAAGCACTTACAAAAGTCCTACTTACCTCAATTCAGCTTCAAGTCCATTCAAGTCGCCAATAACTAATTTCTCAATAGACAATCCACCCTTCTCCCAGCCCTCCGTCAACGGCTCCTCCCAAAGCCAAACCGCCCAACCTCGACCCCCACAACTCCACCATTCCCCGTCCCGTACCTCCACCAACGGCAGCGCTGGCCTAGCCGACATCCTCAACCCACCACCCGCACCCGCTCCCGTCGCTATTTCGACGACAGCCCACACCTTCGACGCAAACCCAAACCTCATCTTACCCGATTCCATCATCCTGCAGAACGCTATAACAGACATCGCAGACAAAACTTCGGGTCTGTCTATCGAGCAGCTTGAACAGGTGAATAGTGTGCTTATGGACGTTATTTGGAAGACGAGAGGCGAATGGGATCGACGAAAGGTATTGGACGACGTTGTACGGGGCTTTAATGAAGTTCTGAGGGATATGAGGGATGTTGGGCAGGATTTGGGAAGCTTGAGTTGGGAGGGGGCTAGTAGGAGAGGATAAAGAAGGCGTGTGGAAAGTCACTTAAAGGCGAAGACGGTGAACGGAACTTCATGGTCGACGAAGACAACAGCGAAAGCACTCGTGGAAGATAGCGAGGCTCGCACTCAGAGATTCGATGCATGACAAGGACATAATCAGGTGTTCTAGGAGAATTTGGGGGCGCTAGAAAATCAAGTAGGCGCTGAGTATTGGTTGCGAAAGGGGCTGTCGCATGAAGTGCATGCGAATCGCACGTTTTGGCGGTTTGCGAATAGCTGTAGACCAAAGTTGGAAGCTGGACAGCTCTTCTTGTTTCATGTGCTCATGCTCTTTGCTTTCCCTTGAGTATGAAGTTCTTTTTCCATTGCGCTGGGTCTTAGCTGCCGGCTGGTAGCGGTATTAGGGTTGGCCGAGGTCGTGATGCATCTCGCCATGCGTGATTTCCTCGATACTAAGGCACTGTGGTGCTCCGCATTGCGGCTGCCTTATCTTGATTCTGGATCGGCTGCCTGGCACCTGGCACCTGGCACTGATTCGCCTGTAGGTTAGCGTAGGGCATAGGGGACCAGCAAATCATTGTCCGGAGCTCTCTCAAACAGGCACAGTGGGCTGTTAAGCGCAGGGCGACCAGCGTGAACTCAGGCTCTGACGCTTTCGCTTCCTGTAAACGGCATTCGTGGACTTCATTTCTGTGCATGTAGAGTGACAAGTTGTCGCTATCTTGAGGTTTGCACTGATTTCGGGAATGAGACGAAGTTGTTTAGATCCTGTAATGTCTATAGACAATGTTGGCAATGATGAACCAGTACTGGGCTGTAGACGAGGCAGGTGGCCGAACGCTATCGCCATGTGTGCCTCGCTGGCACTGAGGATGCTGATTTTGGCTGGAAGGGCTGCTATTTCGTCGTGATCCCAGCACGGCATTTAAATGACTCGTGATGGATCTTTTCTGTGACTTTTGAGAACACCAGAACTCGAACGCCAATGGCTGGTCATGCAAGAATAGCAAGATCCAGTGTAGTACGTGTCATGACAGGTGCCGCTTTGGGTCTGCTCTAACCAACACAGCATCGTCAGTCTGTGACATGGCTCAGTTTCTTATATTTGAGATGGGTAGGTTGACCATTTTATTTCGAACGAGGCTCGTCAGCCACGTCAACCCGCAGCTATGGCAGTTCAGCATGAATCTATCTCCACTTTGGACGACGTGAACGTTTGGGCTTCCGACAGGTGGCTTCTGCCGTGGTATGCGATCGTCACGGGTCGAGTATGGGATCTCACTTTTGTGATTTCCACTCTCGTGCCACATTGCTAACCTACCATTTATCATGGGTGCACCGTCGTTCACAGGACATATCAGAAAAGATCCGAACTTTCAATACTGAATATGATCTCGTCTTCCTGACAATCGAGATTGCCCTCCAGCAAAGTAATTGCTGATATATGGTATGCCCCGGATACAGGCTGAGGTCAATCACCAGGGACCTGTGTGGTAAGGGTAAGAAGCGATGTCGACCTTTTCTGTCCCTGAAATGTCGTTGTTAGTAGGGATGTTGGTGACAGTCACAAGGAACAGTTGAATCTCGAAGCTAGTGAAGTTGATCACCGCAAGCTCGTTACCCCAAGCTGCAGCCACGATGTGTTGCTTTGCTTTTTTGCACTATCTAGAGTCGCTCCCAGTAATGCAGCCTGCATAGCTACAGAACGTCGTCTAACACGAATATCGACTGACCCAACTTGGTAGACGAGCGGCGTAAAGACTGGTGGCAATGTAAAAATGTAAAATCCGGGATAATGCTTATCCTGTATGGATTTTACAGCATGAGATACGTCCTTCTGATCAAATTCGTTTGCTAGATCCACGGAGCATGTATGGAGCCATGACTCAACGTGCCAAGCGCTCTCATATATTTGCTCTCTGAATCCGGCTTGATGATTCTTTTCGAAGACATTCGACTGTTCTACGCGTACAGCATCAATAAAATATTCCTTGTCCGACTTAGCACCCACGTTCAAACAGTGCCGGACACTTTCCCGGACCAAGAAGCGCTGGCCATTGATGATGATAACATGGCAGGCAGCCTCGGTGCCCCAGATGTAGGACAGTACCGTGAATCGACATCTTTCCGTGTCCAACTCGTAGACTGCCAGCTCAAGTTCTAACCAGGGCTCCTCCTGCCAGACTTTTAGCAGCCGTATCTGCCTCCGTGACGTCTGCAACACTGACCATGACAACGCCTCGTTCACTTGCATTGCTCGCAAAAGCCAGTACATATGACTCGCAAGATGTGTACCAGCATAGGTGCGATCAACGAGCTTGAGGCAAAGTTCATAGGAAGAGTAGAGTGTATTTTGAACAAACGGTGGGAGAGATGTGCAAACCCCAGATGTGTATGAGGCAGAGCAGCTGGGCCCCAGCTCGAGCATTGGTGAAGAAGGCACAAGCGGAGCAAGAGCTAATTGACAGTGCCAGACCGTTCGACGCTAATGCACGAGCATGTTCATAGTGACACAAGCAAGTCGAGGCATTGGCCGTTGCGAAGCGTCAATACATGCATTGGAGTCCAAGTCATGGAGCGATCAATGCGGCGCAAGATCCTATGCGTAGGGTGCCTTCCTAGTGATACGATTTATCGTGAAATTCATCGTTCAAAACAAATCCGGTTAAGGCTGGGTACTGATCGAAATCTGCTAGACTGTATCTTCAGAGTTCGTCCTTGCGCCTCTTTCTCTCATCCTCCTCATCAATCTCCATCATTCTCTTCTTGGGATTTCGAGGCTGGTCTTCTGATGCAAGATCTGGACCGTCTGCTTCTTGTGCAAATTGCTGTTTCTCTGCATTGTCTATCATTCTTGTCACGCTCTCTACCACATGTAGCGTAGTAGGCATATCTGTGGAGTCAGGTTGTTGGCTCGTATCCCAGCCTGCGCCCTTGTTGGGTAATACGTGATACGCGCCTTCACCTTGGGTATTGGGTGGATTCGTAGGTACATTTAGCCTCGTCACAGTCGCAGCGAGTGTATTGTTGCTTCTTCCTACGCCGGCTTTCATAATTCCAGTTCCCACTCCAAAGATGCTCGACAGCAGGTAGATTGCCCACTTGCCCGGCATCCATACAAACCACCACAGTGGTCCGAACAGGATCCTGCGAAACACGAGCCAGCCTAGTGTCGCCATCAGAACTGCCAAACTTGTCTTCAAATACCACGTGTCGCTTTTCTGACTACCGATTAGAGTCTTGACTAGGCCTCGCGAGCTCTTCAACAAATCTGTAGTACCGCTGTACCTTTCACCGAGGGATTTCATCTGCTCTTGCGATTCTTCCAGCGTCTGCTGAGCGAATTGTGACTGCGACAGGTTGCTCGACAGTAGCTGATGTGTCCTTCGTAAAGCGCGGGTGACGTCCTCGGCAGCGTTGACGGCTAATTCATCTTGTGTAAGACGTTGTTGGCCAGCTCGGCGGCTGCGAGCCGTGGCCGATGTAGGTGATAGAGGCTCGCCATTGCCGGTAGGGTTACGGCGGCTTGCAAAGAGTTGTTCACGCTCTTTACGTTTAGTGGCGTCGAGGTTACGCTTTGACTGGAGTTGAGCTCTGCGAAAGGCGCCGCGAGCGCTTTTGATGTCTTCTGCGAGACGCACTATGGAAGTGGCATTGCGATCGCGCTCTTCATCTTGTGGGGTTTGAGTACTACGACGGGCGCGCGTGTTCTCGGTATAGTCGTCGACTTCCTGGCGGAGAAGGTCTAGAGCGTCCTCTGCAGACTTCAGGGTGTCATGGCAGTCGTTGGCAAGGTCTAGACGTTGCTGATCGAGAGATGTGGAGACATTGTCCGTGTGCTGAGCGGAAGGGAACGACTGCAGCTCTTGAACTAGCGTGAGTGTCTGTTTGTAGGTGTCTGATAGCGCATGCAAGCGCTGCGATAATGAGATAGAGGACATTGCAGTTAAAGAAAGTGTTAGATAGAACGATTTGAGGCCCAGATCAGGAAAGTTAGCTACGTCAATGCTTATTTGCAAAGTTGTCGCGTGAATATTGAGCAAACAAGGCAAACTTGGGCAAGAAAGTTCACAGAGTCTCATGGTTGAACTTAAAGCCATCTATTACGGAGAAATGCACGCTTCTTCAACCTAGTGAATAGCTCAAAGGATCGTACGAAATATCCGGCAACCGCGCGATAATCTTTAATTCGGTCTTGCTACTGACCAACTGGCCGCATAATCTGAAAACGGTAGAGAAGGGGCGGGCATCCCAGACTCTAGTAGCATCAACCTCCAGCATGAAAACAACCTATATCACCTCCATCAACGCTATCTTCAATCCCTTCACACACAGCGGTGCTGTTCCACGGCTATTCCTCCAACTGCTACCTGTGAAAGCTCACAAGGACATGAAGATCGTGCAACAAGTGCTACCTCGCTCTTCCCCAGCGCCAGCTAAGCTCGAGCTCAGCTTCAAAGATGGAAAGATCATGAAGTGGACTTGGGGAGGACAACAGGTGCAACAACAAGCACAAGCTCCGGGACAAACAGAAAGGAAGATTGGGCTACCGGACATCATCGAAGAAGTGAACAGACATGCAAGAATATTGGGGAGGAAGGAAGAATTGAGTGGCTGATTACGGGGCTTGCATTGTTTCACATATTCTATCAAGGTCTTGCGAGCTGCGCGCTGTCCCATCCGATTGCGTGACTGCTAAGATTACCCTGTCAGGGTGCGAAGAGCCCAGGACTTAGTCCGCGCGGAGAGCCATGTGCAAAGAGGGGGGATTAAAAAGATATGGCAACAGCTGCACGGCGTGCCACAGCCGTGTATAACAATTTGAAATTCAAGTCTGTCAGCCCTGACACTGATTGGGCATGTGACGACGGCTATTGCCAGGGGGTACTGCGATGGTGGTGGTCACGGTCGCGGAAGCCGCAGCCTTCCAAGCCGTCATACGATGAGTCTTCAGCATTGCACCTTTCCACCCAACGTAAAGGAGTTTCAGCCTTCTCAGCAGATCATCACCACCAATCACTGCCGCCAAGACCCGGCTCTGCCATTGATGCCTGAAAATCTTAGCTTTGCACTCCATACGTCTGTCATGTACACTTGACTCACCTCAATTGAATATGGAATCTTTTTGTCGGACTTGTCTGCTTTAGTTGGCGCTTGCCGTGCAGCATCTTCCCACTTCTCCTTCTCTACTCGAGCATGCACGATTGTGCCGTGATCGAACCAGAACTCTGCCTCTCCCTCATCTCCTGTACGCCAGACCCACACCTTCTCTGTCTCGTCACTGCGAATGTCAGTATGTATGTCTGTCAGCAAGACCATTGGCATACAATGAGCAGCCGTCAAAGAGCATGGTCTCTGGCACAAAGATGTCATCAAAGAAGTCTGTCGAGAGGTATATGCCTTCGGGCACATTCTTCTTCACCTTCGCAGCGACGATCTCACCCTTGAATGGTCTGAAGACAACCATGCGAAATTCAACGTTCACATTGCAATTGCCGTCGCCAAACCCAATGAGACCGTCTGAGGCTTTCAACAGGTCCCACATGGCTACACAAAGACCGACCTTGTGTACAACTTTGTTCGAATACTTCTCATTGACCTTGTCCTCGATTGCCTCTCTCGACTTCTTGTAAAATTCGTGAGGCGCAATCTGGACAAGATCTTGAAACTTGGTGAGGATGAACATGGTGGTAAGCTCTCGTCCTTTTGCGTTACGGGTCGTGGTTCAAGAAGTAGTTTCTGGTGAAGACGTGCCGTTGTCTCATAGTCGATGTGTTGTGTTTCGCGGCCAGCGGGCACAATGTCCCAAGATGCCTGGCGACAATGGATCTCTCAAAAGCCTTCAAATCTAAGTGACATATTCAAAACTTGAAATCCTTTAGCTTTAAACTACTGCATAGGGTGGGCCATGGGCGAGTGCTTTTCGACCAATTGTCATAGCTAAATTTCGGAGCTAATAGACCACATACCAGTATCCTTTCGACTTTTGAGCAAGTTCGATCACCAGCTTCAAATTTACAGCATCAACGATACGCCCTGCGCGAATAGCGTTACCATCGAAGTTACCATCGAGCACAACAGCAAATCATTGTTCTGTACATCAAAGGCTCACGCGCTGCTAGCATGTCTCTGTCATTGCAACCTCTCCTTCGAACGTCGATATCACAAAGCGTACCGTCTCAGAGGACCTCTACAACCTACATATGCCAGTCCTGCAGAAATGCGCGTTTACTACGAAGGCCAAAGCGACCCTACACCTTCACCCAACTCGTTACACTAAGTGACGGCAGCGCATTCACTACGCGTACCACCTCCCCAGTACCCGTCTACCGCTCGAGCAGAGACACTAGGAACGCGCCTTTGTGGAACCCTTCCTCGAAAGACCTACAAAATGTCGAAGAAGATGAGGCGGGACGTTTAGCAGGTTTCAGAGCTCGGTTCGGTTCCAGCTTCGATGCCAGTCAACAGATGGCTGCGCAGACCACCGATGAACCAGACAAGCTCGCGAGCGAGAAGAAAGCAACAACGAAAGAGCCTGAAGAAGACGAATTTGGATATGAGTTTGATGAAGATGATGCTGGGTTGCTGGAGATGATCAGCTCGTACGGGGTGGAAGATAAGGGCAAGATGAGCCAGGTCAGCAAGAAGCAGCGGTAAGCCGCACAGGAGTGAGGCTCAGATGTAATGAGGAATCAGACTCAAGCTCTTTAGCTGGGCTTTGATCTGCCAGGGATGTAAGGCTACTGTACAGGGTTCGTTGCGCAGTGCCGCAGCCAGCAAGAGCCAGCGCCATGGCCACTGCTGAATCCTCTACTTGGAACATGACCAGCTCCTATCGACAGCTAGCAGTGATTTGAGAGCAAGTGATTGACATCACCATTTCAGCGGACCTGTCTTCCATCCCTTCGGATTGACGATCAAGGTGGTGGATAGTGATGGACATTCTTGATTTCGAAATGCTGACTTTGTACTACAACTGGTCGTTGAATTGTGAAAGGAGCTCGGTCACTGCTAATTTGACTTCTACTGCTAATGTGTCTGTCCAGCAGTCTCACGATTGAGCTCATTTGGCTACTTATTTACTTCCACGCTTGAACTCTCTCATCAATTAGTAGGCATTCTTTTGAGCATCCACAGCTGCACTCGCACCGACGCGACTGCCTGACAACAGCGTCTCACAAGCTCCTTGTATTTCCAACACTCTACAATCATCGAGACTTCCGACGCCAGCTCCCAAACATGGCCCGTTGGCATGATCTTCCATTGGAGATCACGTCCTTGATCTTTACGTTCGTGTTTGCAGATACTATAGTCACATTAGTGTCGGCCGACGAGTCCGATGAAAGCCACGCCCTCACAAAGCCATTCGAGTTGATATCGAATATCCTCAGGACGTCCAAAATCTTCGCAACTTCGAACGAAGTCAAGGCTGCATTCCAAAAAGGTCTGCATATGTGCGTGTATGTCGATGGTCATTAT
>QQTW01004301.1_pt1 | contig 10652 bp, 9 predicted proteins | sample 1904831 | NCBI WGS metagenome assembly QQTW01 (sample SAMN09435610, study PRJNA476489) | Subsurface metagenome, whole genome shotgun sequencing project.
GTTGAGAGTATCGAATTTGATCAGGATGAGCGAACCATATTTGCTGTAACTGAGTATCAATGATCTTGTCATTTTTGTCAATTTCCTCTTTCATACAGCAATCAAAAATGAAACTAGCATTCTCAAGAGCAACAACAAGGCTAGCAAACTCATCTTTCTTAGTAGAGAGCGTTTGATGGCGAAGATTATAGTAACTCTTTTGATCAAGCGGGAAACCAGCTTGTTCGAGTACTCTTCGAGCTGCAGAATAAGAGATATGAGCTGAGCGCAGAGATCTATCTAACTCTAGAGCAGGCTGATATCCTAGAAGAGCCTTTTTGTGCTCTGAATATACCAACGGATTCACTGTCATAGTATGACTATGAGTATTGTTCTTGATATCTAGTACAAGGCCAAATTCGCCAGATCCACGCTCACCTATCTGTTTGAAGGCAAGATAGATATGATAAGGGCAGTTTCTTGCATTGATATTTGTGGCATCTCGCTTACGTCGACTAGTTATCTCGTTCTCCTCGTTTCTCTCGATATGCTCCTCTAGCTGCCTCCAATTCTCTGTCGAAACTCCGTAGTGGATACACTGGAAATAGAAGCGTGGACGAGCCTGCTTCATAATACCACTCTTGCGCACGATCGCAAAGCCTTGAGCAAAAGCATACGCCTGAAGACGCTCCTGACAGAGGTCTACATTGTCAAAGACCTCACCGTTGGTAGGCTCAACAAGATATGATGGAGGGAAGGCTCTAACGTGAGCTTCAACCTCGCCGCGGATATGAGGAGGGCAGTGAGGATGAGCAGTCCAGGGAGTAGTGGCCATGACGAACGATAATTCACAACACCAAGGATATCTATCTTAATACCTACTTGGGAAGCAAGAGCGAGCTCAAATAAACAGTATCAGAGGAATGGCAGTGTGTGGGATTAGGGCAGGAATGCTGCATACAAATTACTACTGTGGAGTCACGCCAAGACCCCAAGGGATTCCAAACGCCGAATGTACCGCTCGCCGAATGTACCGCTCCGAATGTACCTCCCCCGAGACAAACCGGACAACTTTCATCACCGCCGCGATCGACCCGCTTCGAGCCAAAAACCACCTCCTTGCCAAATTCCCAGATGGGATTACAGAATTTCTTGCTGAATGGAAGCAATTGGTTAAACAATGTAAGACGGGCAGACCGTTTGGCTGTCAAGCCATAAGCTGAAAGCTATGATAAAATCTTAGCACTGCGAATCGATGACGAGCTAGTGGACGAAGCTGTCGGGAAAGCAATACTACACCGAGACGGACGTCGATGCTGCATTACGGGAAAACCAAAATCATTGTTTGTAGAGGAGGTGAAGGTCGTCTACGTGCTCTCTCCGTCATTACTCAAAATGTCGGACCAAGCAGTAAGGCTCATCCACCTTGGTCTCATCAGCTGCCGTATTAACGTTCCGCTCCTGGCCACCTAAACTAGCACGAGCATCTTCGCGCATTCATTACACCCGAACTATTCAGCCGTCTTTTTTCATTGCTAGATTCGCCGGTTAAAGAGATCAACCGCTGGTGTCTAAGCGCTTCCGCGATTAGCTCATTCCAAAATGGTCAGGCTGAACTTATACCACTCATTGGTACATGGCGAAACTGTACGCTCTTGGAAGAGAATGGCTCTGATGAACTTACTGTAAGCCAGCACTCACGAATATTGTGTTTGAATGATTGTTGAACGGATTCTCAAAGTACTCTTTCGCTTTCACGCAAGCTGAGCCCACTGTTGAGTTAACCCGTCCTGATGGAACTAAGATCACAGCGCCTCACAATGTAACTTTGAAGCAGAATGCTGCCATATCAATGCCAGACCCAGTCTTATTCCTTGTTGAATCATGCCTGGCAAGAGTCGGTGCCTGGATTGACCTAGCAGAACTTCAGGCTAAGGGCCAACCGCAAACACAGAAAGGTTGATATCAACGTCCGTTTTTGGTGACTGTGCTGACTTCTACATTAAAGCAGCGTCATTTTTCGGTGAAACAGTTTTGCCCATGACTCTCCGTGTCTGGCTTGCCGTCCCACAAAATATTCGAAGTTACATATACGGCAAAAGTGTTTGCCATCTTCCTAACAGCTATCGCCTTGCAGCCAATGTGCAGCAACTGCCATTCGGTCTCATACTGAAGCATGGCCCACGATCAGAGAACGAAGAGGCGGCCCTGCGCGTCGTATCGAAGCACACAGCAATACCTGCGCCTTCTCTCGTTGATTTCGTCTCTTCGGATAACCGCACCTACCTTCTAATGACAGAAATCACTGGGAAAACACTAGAGAGAGTACTCAACTCTTTATCCGATCCTGAGTTGTTGCGGCTGGCGCAAGATTTGAAGTCTGTAATATCAGAGTTAAGGAGTATTCCAAGTGGAGGGGCTATTTGCGGTGCAGCAGGGAACATTTCTCCATGTCACGACTTCCGACTACCAAATGATCGATGTGGCCCCTTTGCAAGCGAGTCTTTATTCAACGTTTATTTGGTTTCCTGTCTTCCTGAAGAAGACAGATCCACCTTGAATTCCTACTGCCAGCATTCTATTTTCTTCACGCACAGCGACTTAGTGACACGGAATATCATCATGGAATCTGGACGGCTGAAGGGCATCGTTGATTGGGAATGCGCTGGGTTTTTCCCAGAATATTGGGAAAAGACTAAGGCAATCTTCAGTTGCACGCATCCAGACTGGGTCCGCTTGGTAGACGATGTTCTTGATGGATACGAGCCAGAAATAGAGCGTGAAAGGCGATTGTGGGAGATAGGCAGTCCATATTAGAGGAGACCCGGATATCCAACTTCGGCCAGCGCAGGAGGATCTCGAAGGAAGCGGCTGAGCTCCAGGCAGCAGGCTTGGCTGAAAAGCTAATAGAATAAAGTGAGCAGTTGCAGCCGAGTCCGAGAGCCCTCCGGCCCAAAAGCAGGCCCCAGTTGGACCAGAACTGGGTCTTGTCAATTCCTCAGTCACCTGCTTAGCCTCTGCTCAGGGCTGCTCAGGGCTGCTCAGGCTCGGCTCAGTCTCGGCTCAGTCTCGGCTCAGGTTAAAGCAGCGCCGCTCAGGATGGAAGCCGTAACTGGAACTAGGAAAAAAAAATCTTATGTCCGACTATACAGGTAATAACCGAGTGAATCGTCTGTCAGCGGTCTCACGTAACGTGATCTCCTGTTGAGGAGGCTGGGCCGACCGACCCAGTCTCGTCCTCATCTGAGTCCGTTTCGGCTTCACGGTATAGTCTGCGGGTGAGTAGTTTGATGCCGTTGGAGGGTTTGACGCCAGTCGAGCCGGATGTGTGTATGGTTTTCTCAAGGCTCGTAAGGTGGAGTAAACAATTAAAAGGATTGATGAAAGAGTTGATAGAGAGACTTGGAAAAGTGCCTTGACGAGATAGAATCAACAACGGCATATCTTGTTTCTGCTACCCATTCATAACGTTACCACTTTTGAACAGACGCGCTTGGCATGTGCACTGGTGCTGTTAGATGTTTGACATACACTGTTTGTCAGTCAGTAGCATTCGCTAATAGCTGAGATGGATTGGCCAGTAGCTGAGATGAGAAGATGAAGTGTGGACGATAGGGTGGAGCTCAGCTGGCATCCGCATCCCAATAACTGTGACGGATCTTGTCGGCCATGATCTACCAGAAGGAGTTAGACTAGATACTCTGCCGCATCCAGCCGACACGGGCCGAGAATCCAGCCGGCTGCCCTTTGCGGCCAAATTCCGATCCGAAATGTAGATGAGATGCAAGATGAAACCCGAGAATGCTGTAATACGGTATGGCGCTGTTTGAAGAGATGTGAAATACTCCTCAAGACTCGCCTACGGTACAGCCAATGTCTCAAAGTGCTAAAACCCCTGAACACACCCATGGTTTGAACTAACAGGATGGACATACATTCATTAACAGAGGCACAGGTCTCCCGTTCCATTTCCAGAACACTGACAAGAAGGTCAGTGGCGTGCAATATCTACCAATCTACCAATCTGATCATCTACTCCTATCTCATTTGACTCGTGATCCGGCTACCATCTCAAAATGAACAAGAAGTGCCTTCAAGGCTGCTGTCCTCCAATCCCCCGTCGCGGTCGTCACTCCACCTCGCCCGAACCCTGGCCCCCTCGATCGCCTGATATTACCATCTCCCAATCCGTTGAACTGTGTGAAGTCAACCCCTTCGCTACTACCATCAACGGAGACCTTTATAGATGTCTTAATTCTGATAGGGTCATCAAAGCCCGTGCTTCGGATCGTGAATTTGATCTGATGAAAAAGGCCGGACCTTGTTCCGTCCGACCAATAGGCAGAGTAATGAAGAGATATAAGCGAAGCGGGACCGCCGTCGTCACAGGAATAATCATGGATCTGGCACAACCATTTCAATACAGACTAGTTACTGCTCAACAACGAGACGACCTTGCACAGGAGATGATCAATCTTACGCAAAACCTTCACACCTCACGGAGCGTCATCCATGGAGATATCAAACCAGAGAACATGCTCATCCGGCGTTCAGACTTCCGCCTCGTCTTCTGTGACTTTACCAACGGCAGGATGAGAGATGACGACCCTAGTCTATGGCGAGGGGCAACCACAACCAACTATCTTGCGCCATCTCGAGATGCTAACAAGGCGCCAACCATGATCGACGACCTGTACGCGCTGAGCTTGACTATCTGGCAGCTCTACTCGGGCAGGAAGCCTTTTGCCAACCTGGAACGAGATCAGATCCTGACGCTGTTGAAGCAAAGGAAGACCGTAGGCTTGGACGTCATGCCCAAGGGCCCAATCAGGAGATTTGTGGCTCGATATCTGGTGATTGGTGGCGCCATATTGGATAGCGAATCTTGAGAGAGTCCACCACACACACCTGCAGGCTGGTGCGCGAGTTTAAAATCAAAGCCGTCCGACCTGGCACCTGATCTTCAACAGGCATGCCCCCTTCCTACCCTTGTCAATAATTCCAAGAATAGCCATTGTGAACAAAAAACAACAAACCGAAGGCCGCCCAATTCAACCCACCTCAGCGAATCAAACCGAAAGCCCTGATCTGTACTCTATGAATCTATATCCGCACTTCCAAAAAAAGTTACAGAGCGAAACTTCCCGAGAGTTGAAATCGTGAGGCCACATACAAACGGCCTCGACCCTGCGACATACTTCACGCTACTATATGAATGTACGTCCTCATCTCCTCACCAGTGACTGCGCGGGTCCTTTTCAAGCGACGATGTCCTAGAGGATCCCGGCGACCAGAAAATCCAACATAAACCCCACCAGCGAAACTGTCAAGCATTTCTTTTGGCTAGATTTGAGATAGATATGCCATTAGCGAAATTTAGTACATCCACTTGCATTTAATTTGCCCAAACCATCCCAAAAGAAAAACTCCTTTGAAACCCCGCGAGTCCGAAACAGGCAACCCCTGCCACACTCTCTTGCCATTCCACAGAACAACCGAAAGGATCAAACAGAAGAAATTCTATCGCGTTCCTTCTCCCCTTTTCCTGACCCCAAGGCAAAGAAAAAGAAACACAAACAAATCCATCGGTCAAGCCTGGAAAAGCTGCTCAAATTGATCGCCTTCTCCATCTCATTCTTTCCTCCCCCGAATTCCAATCCCCAATCCCGAATCTTCCATTCGTCTCATTTCCCATACCACCCAATCCAATCCTATCCCATCCCATCCACTTCCACATCCCCATCTGACGCGTCTATAAGTCATCCCCTCTATATCCTGCTGATTAGCCACCCATTACCAATCGCTCAGATCCGAGAAAACCGCAACCTCCACCGTTCCGTACCTACTTCACCAAGGTACATCCTCCACCATGCTCTAAAGTTGCTGCAAGCTGCGAGATCATCTCCGAACTATCCACGAACCCGAAATTGTTCACCAGGAATTTCTCACTCGATCCGGCCACTGCGATACTTCCCTTCAAAGCATACATCGGCGCTCCGCCTTCAAAGTCATAGGGCACGGTGGCAAGAAGGCCGTGCTTGGATATGACAGGCCTCTCACCAACATTGAAGAGCAGGAGACAACCAATCCCATAAGTGTTCTTGGCCATTTCAGGAGTAAAGGCCTTTTGGCCCACCAGAGTGGCAGATTGGTCTCCAAGACAGCCTGTTATCGGGATGCCATTGAGCGGGCCGGTGGCGATAGAGCCGTAGTCTTTGGCGTGGGAGGATTTGATGGTGCTAGGGAGATTCAGTTTGGAGGGGTCCAGTCGGAAGAAGTCGATGATCGAATCGTCATATTGTAGGGTGTGAATATTCATGAACATCGTTCGAGAGGCGTTGGTAGGGTTTGAAACGAAGACATTTTTCTTCGGGCCGCCGTTGAGTCGGTAGACAAGGCACGAGTCGATGGTGCCGAGGCATAGAGTCCCCTTTTCATAGGCTTCGGAGACCTCCGCTTCGTCTTCCAGGAGCCAGAGCAGCTTGCCGACGGAGGGCTAGATGGACAGAGAAGGCCACCGAGATCCTGTAAGTAACCGGAACCAAAACGAGCCTTGACTTTGCGAACAAGTGCTTGGGTCAGGGTGTCTGTCTAGACGATGGCATTGTACGGTGACTCTCCAGTCACCTCGTCCCAGACTACAGTGGTTTGGGTGATAGCGACGGCTTTGATGCTATCAACTGAATGAAGTTGTTTCTCGAAAACCTTGATCGCGCCGCCAATGCGTTATTCCACAGATTGAACGATCTCAAGAGGGTCATGTTCGTGTCAGCTAATCGACACTCGGAGGGATAGCAAGCACACAACGTCCGGACTCACCCCGGTTGAGGATATGTCTGCTTGAACTCGATCTGATGAGATGCTATGGGTCTTCGCCGGGGTTGAAAGGTAGAGACCGCGTGCTGGTAGTGCCTTGATCGATGGACCCAACAAAGAATTCTTGCGAAGCCATGTTAGAAGAGTCAGCAGAAGCAGTAGAAGCAGCAGAAGCAGCAGAGGTATCAGAAGCTAGTGAAACAAGAGTCCAGCTCCTCATCCTTGACACGGCGCACAGCCGGTCTGGAGGTGATACTTATGCTATTGAGGTACTCGAGACGACCATATCAGAACGTGCATATCTATCTTACTCTGTACTGCTCTAGACTTCTGTGAAACATGGGGAAGTGAATATTGAGATGTTCGCGCCGAGGTCCAGAGTGCCTCTCGTCAAGGGTTCGGTTGGTGTGTCCTGCATGCTGAACTTGAACTAGGAATTACTCAGAAGGGACATGCAATTGGTCTGGGCAAGCCTCGATACCCTGTTGACAGCTGGGAAGGCTTGCTTCTTCCAGCGAGTGCCTTATTAGTGATGAAGGGTCGATGACTTTCGAGCAATGGAAGCGAGACAAGATGACAGTCTTCATGTCAGAGACGTCAGGAGAGGAGACGAGACGAGACGAGCGGGGCGGATGATCGATCTTCCGGACCGAATCCAGCCATCCCCTATCCCCTATCCCGGCCACAATTGGACCACCACCACCACCACGACTCATCATTTCGCCCAAATCTAGCCACAATGCACAGCTGACTCGCTTCAACTCGCTCAATGATCCCCTCCCTCTAGTTCTAAAAGCTAGGCGCCGGTGAGAACGTTCTCTGCGTGCCTCCATCTCTGCTCTGCTCTGTGCTCTCTGCCGCTCTGCCGAGCCTTCCGCCTCTCCACCCTCCTCAAGTACGTAGAGGAACGGTAGGCATAATGTGGGCAAAGAGTTGAATATCCTCTTACGTGGCCACTGCATCACACTGGCAGCGACTTCTCTTGGGCGGCTCGGTTATACAACTTGCCAATATGCCTTTATCTCCCGAGTTAGTCCCATAAAGCCGTCGGTGAAATCAATCCCCGAAGTCATCGTCGTACTCAGCAAACATGGACACTCGGGCTATCCAATTCGAGGAGACTCTGCTCCGTCTCTAGCGAGGTGTCGACTCCAGACACTTGTTTCTACCCACTGCGCATACCGGGGTATAGATGCTACAGCCAAAGCGTGTTCAGGCTTGTCCATACCCCCCCAACATGGCTTCCATTGGCCCTTGTGGATCAGAAATCTAAGCAACTAGATCTCAACCAGGACTTCCATTTTGTGTGATCCGCCCCTGGGCTACACTGACAACTTTGGTTGGAATATGGAGTACTACGTATGTCTTTCCTTTTCCACGATTATCCAGCCCAGGAACACAAGGTGCGTTACACTACTACACCACGGTGTGGCACGGTCCAGCTGATGAGGCAGGTCGAGCACAATACCCGGAGTCTCGCTTGCTTTTCCTCACGGCTTTATGTGCAGAGGACCTATATTGCCGAGGCCTTCCAGCTTGATTGACAGGTGAGCAGCAGTAGGTCAGAGCATAGGCGGAGGCGCCCTCACTTCTCCTAAATCGTATGGTTCCTTCTTCTCAATCGTATCATCAATCATGCCCGACTCCGACAAAAGAAACTTCAACCCATCATGATGGGCTTCCGTACTTATAATCGCTAGCGCCTCCCAACGAAGCCGGAAACCGAAGACGAACATTCACATTAGGACAAGCAGCCCACGCCGAGAAAGAACGCCTAATCGACCACGAGATCTCCCAAGCCGACGCCGTCCAACAGGACCCAGATCTAGCGCGGCGTCGGATCAGACGCTACGTCCGCGAACTCCTCGCCGAGTCCTTCAGAAAACTCATCCTCATCCTCTTCGGCGACGGCGTAGTCGCTCAGGTCGTACTAAGCGGCGACGAGAATGGCGGTTATCAATCCACATATCATGAAAATGGGGGTTAAAGCATATCCAAACACGTATATACACACCCTTCATACAACCCATAACCCCCATAACCCCTCCTCCCAATTCTCATGAACGAAAAACATCATCGTCCTAGCATCCATTACCCCCCCACCTTCCAAGCTAGGAGTCATGCCCAGCGTCTACACATCCGGCGTTCTCGGGCGCGCGGACCTCAACCCGGCAGGTCAAGCTGACCGACTGCGCGCTTCTCCTTCCACAAACCCCCCTTTCCCTCCCCGGGGTACCTGCTCGCCCAGGTCCTGGGCGCCATATGCGCCTCAGACCGTCGTCTACGCCGTATGGCGGCCTGCTGAGGCCGCGGAGGCCACGGAGAAGGAGGAGGAGGAGGAGCGTCTATCTAGTCTGATGTTTTTTCTATAATCATCAGGACCATCATCCGAGCGTGTTGTTTTAGTGGAAACGTTCCAGAAGGGGAGGCAAGGAATATTTTTAGAAAAAGGGAAAAAAAATTCCAGCTGGGTTCCGCTTAGAGTGGGAATAAGAAGTCCTAGAACTAGGGAATGTGTATAGATATTGCAAAATTGCAAATTACAGGGTGTGAGAGAATAGTAGTAGTAGTGACCAGTTTTTTCCCCTGCTATATAAGATCCGATCCTCGACCTCCCTTACGACTCCATTCTCCACCTTCCACCTTCCATCTTCCATCTCCACCTGCTTCTGATATCCATCCCCGGTCTCACACCGCAGGAGCGACGGAGAAGAACTTATTAAACATGTTACCCGGATCATAGCGGGCCTTCAACCCGCGCAGCCTGGCATAGTTCTCGCCAAAGATATCCCTTGTTTTGCCCTCGAATTCGGCTACGAGGGGTTACAGCAAAAGCGTTAGCGTCGACCCGTTGTACAGGACCAGGAGTTGGGTGTAGGAAGGGGTGATAAGGAGGATGAAGAAGGGGGTCCCGGTTGGGAGGGTCTTGTGGTCCCAGGTCGTGGTGGCGTGTTGGTTCATTTTTTCAGGGGGGAGTGGTGCGCAGAGATGGTTTTGAGGGGGGAGGAGAGAAGTGTGTGGTGAATGAAGAGTAGGTAGACGAAAAAAAAGGGAAAAACTCACGGTCATAATTACCATAAACGCCCACGCCGTCCCCCTTTCCACCCCTGTCCTGGTCCCTCGACAACTCAACCCTAAACATCTCTGCCACCTCCCTTGCCCAAGCTCTCGACCTCGCGTCATGCTCCGGACTAGTCCACATGGGAGCCACCATGGCATGCATCCTCCTCCCGCGGGTCGCGAAGCTCATCTCCTGATTCCCAACCTCACATATCTTGCTCGGATCCGTGATCTCGTACAGCAACAGGCTCCCCTGGCTGTCTGGCACTTCAGATGTGAATTGCGTGTAGGAGTCCATGGTAGATTTGACGAAGTCGAGTCGTAGCGGGAGGGCGAAGGAGGCGCCTTTCATACTGACGCGTCGGCCCTGTGAGACGGGGATCATGCGATTGACGGCGTTGTAGGGCATGCTGCTTGCTGTATTCATGACCGGGCCGACATCTAGCAAACGCCTGAACCCTGCTTGGGCTTCCTCTTCGCTGCCGTCATAGAATACGGGGACCATGAGGAGGACTTGGCCGCCGGCGGGTGGGGGACGGCCGATACCGAGCATGCATCTACCTCGTCCTTTCATCTCGAGGACAATTTCGTTCACGACTTCTACAATATCTCCCAGTTTTTCTGTGGGAAACCCCATCATGCCGGCCCAGACGTTGTTCTGTTTCCAGGCTTGCAGGACAAATTCGGTGACGACACCAAAGTTGTGGCCTGCACCTCGGAGGGCCCAGAATAAATCCGTGTTCTCGTCTTTGCTGGCTTGGACGAGCTCCCCATTTGCGAGGACGATTTTACAGGAG
>QQTW01004302.1_pt1 | contig 10652 bp, 9 predicted proteins | sample 1904831 | NCBI WGS metagenome assembly QQTW01 (sample SAMN09435610, study PRJNA476489) | Subsurface metagenome, whole genome shotgun sequencing project.
CCCGCAAACCGAGACGGGCGATACGAGATAGAGACATATGACATGCCCCTAGAATACCGGGTTTTAGAGATGGTGTCGGCGGCCTCCGCCTCCCGCCCGGTTGACGTTCCACTTCCCGGGGTCTACAATGGCGCCATGGATAATAACAGTGTTATAGGTAATGACAATGTTCTAGAACCGTCGGTGGTGATCGACTACCGGCGGGAGCGGGAGGAGAGCAGGGAGGCGCTCCGGCTCGGCATCCTGGACGCCGCGGGGCGTCTGTTGGCCGGGGAGGGTCCGCGGGCGCTCTCGATGCGGCGCGTCGCCCGGGAGGTGAACGCCTCCACCCAGGTTCTCTACACGATGTTCGGGGACAAGGACGGCCTGGCGAACGAGCTCTTTCTAGAGGGCTTCGAGAGGCTGACGGGGGCGCACGGGGCCGGGCCGCGTTCGGAGGATCCTTTGCGTCGCCTCTACGATCGGGCGGAGGCCTACTTCGAGAACGCTTTGGCGAACCCCAACTACTACAGGGTGATGTTCTTCGATGCCATCCCGGGGTTCAGGCCTTCAGAAGAGACGCTCGCCAAAACATGGGGGACCTTCGACGCGCTCACGGAGGCGGTGCGCGAGTGCGCGCGGGCCGGCCTGTTCGCCCGGGAGGTCGAGGAGGAGCCGCGCGAGGCGGCCCTGTCGCTGTGGTCGACGGCGCACGGCGTGGTGAGCCTGCGCATCACGGGGCACCTGCCCGACGAGGCGGAGGCGAGGCGCGTGTTCGCGGCGGCGATGCGCGGCGCGGTTGAAGGCCTGCTGGTGTGCGGCCGAGACGTGTAGGACAAGACGAAGAAAGGAAGACGAGATGGGAGGTGAGGAGGCCATAGCGGGAAGGTCGAGCGCCGGAGCGCCGGGGGGCGGTTTGGGAGATCCGGGCGATGGACCGGACCGTCCCAGGCGGGTCGTCATCGTGGGTGGCGGCTACGCGGGGCTCTTCGCCGCCAGGCGCGCCTCCCGCGGGTCCCGGCGCGGCCGGGTAGAGGTGACCCTCGTAGACCCGGCTCCCGCGTGGGTGGAGCGCACCCGCATGCACCAGGTCGCGGCCGGTGATGCATCCGTGAAGCGGTGGCCGCTTGAGGAGCTCTTCCGCGGCACGGGGGTGCGCGTGGTGGGCGGTAGGGCCACGGAGATCGACGCGGGGGGCGGGGAGGTTGAGGTGGAGACCGGGGACGGGACCACCCGGCACCTGCCGTTCGACCGGCTCGTGTACGCGTTGGGTAGCGCGTCGGACACGGGTAGCGTGCCGGGGGCGCGGGAGCACGCCTTCGTCCTCGACGGCACCTCTACGGCTGAAGCCCTGGGACGCGCCCTGGACGCCGCCGCATCCTCTGGCGCTTCTGGAGGCAGCGTTGTGGTGGTGGGTGGTGGGCTCACCGGGGTCGAGGCGGCGACGGAGATCTCGGAGAGGCACCCGGATCTCCCCGTGACGCTCGTCACGGCCGGGAAGATAGGAGAGGGCCTCTCGGCCCGCGGACGGGAGTACCTGCTCGGGGCCATGACACGGTTCGGGGTGAATCTCAGGGAGCAAACGAGGGTGGAGGAGATAGAGCAGGGGAAGCTCGCCGTCTCCGGTGGCGAAGAGATCCCGGCGGACGTGGTGGTGTGGACCACGGGGTTCGCGGTGCCCGACCTCGCGCGCCGCTCCGGTCTCGATACCGACGGGCGGGGCAGGGTGCTCGTGGACGCCTCGCTGCGCTCGGTGTCGCACCCAAACGTGTTCGCGGCCGGAGACTCGTCGTGGCCCGTGGAGCCGGTGGGGGCTGGGGCTGTGCGGCCGAGCGCCTACGCCTCGACCATCATGGGGGCCCAGGCAGGGGCCAACGTCGCCAGGGACCTTGCGGGCAAGCCCGTGAAGCCCTTGCGCTTTGGCTAACTGCAACAGGCGGTGAGCCTGGGTCGCAGGGATGGGCTCGTGCAGTTCACCGATGGGAACGACAAGCCCTTTGGGTGGGTCCTCACGGGCAGGATGGCCGCGCGGACCAAGGAAGCTGTCGAGCGTCTGGTGGTGGTTGGCTCGCTGCGGCTCGAACGCGTCGTTCCCGGCGTCTACGCCTGGCGTCCGGCGCCGAGGGCCAGGGCCTGACCCCTGGGGAACGCACGAAACGCGGGCGGATGGATGTACACGCGGCAGAGAGGAGTCAGAGATGAAGTCGCTGGTGAAGGTGGTACGGCTGGTGAACCTCGTTCTGGCCGGGATGCTCACGGGCAACGAGTTCGCCACGCTCGCGGGGGTCTACCCTGCCCTGGACCGGATCTCCCCCATGGCCAGGCTGGAGGCGTTGCAGGGAGTCTACCGGCGCATGGGAGGGTTCATGCCGCCCTACATGCTCTCCACCCTCGCCTCCTTCCCGCTCGCCCTGGCCTTGCAGCGTCGTCCCGGCTCCGCCGCCTTCCGCTTCACCCTGGCCGGCATGGCGTGCTACATGGGGATGATCACGATCACACGGAGGGGGAACCTGCCGATCAACGCGCGCATCGAGGATCTGCCGCTGGAGGAGGCGTCTGTGGAGGAGTTTGGTGAGTTGAGGGATCGGTGGACGCGCCTGCACACCGCCCGCAACGTCCTGAACGTGGCAGGCTTCATCTTCACGTCCCTCGGCGCCCTGTCTGAGACCCGGTCGAGGAAGACCCTATAAGCCCGAAGATCCGTAGCTCGACGCTCGCCGGGACCGTTCACCACGCGACCCCGGCGAGCTATTGGTCCAGGCAATCTAGCAGCGGTCTCAGGCCTTGGGGATCGCGGAGCCGAGCATCTTCAGGCACCGGGCCGCGGCTTCGCCGTTCCGCTCGCCCTCGATCCGGATCTCCCCTGATTCGAGCGCCTCCTCGGGCGCCATCCGCCCGGCGCTCAGGGACAGGAAGACGCCCGCGCCGCCGGAGACCACGACGTCCGGGACCTCGGCGGACCCCTGCCTGGCCTCGACCGTACACCCCTCGACCCGCAGGTGAAAGGCCTCCCCGTCGATGCGGAACTCGTATACCTCCGGCGGAGTGTCCGCCTCCGGCTCGAAGAGCGACCGCAACGCCATCGCCACCCACGCCGGACGGCGCTCGTCCCTCTCCCGCGGTTCTTCCTCCATGAGCCTGGACCCCCACCTAGACAGCCCCAGGACCACGGGCTCCAGCGACCGTCCAAGACCCGTCAACTCGTAGACGCCGGATCCCGCCGGCGGCGGCAACGTGCCGCGGCGTAGGATCCCATGCTCCTCCAACGCCTTCAGCCGCGCGGCGAGCAAGTTCGTCCCGATCCCCGGCAATCCCCCCAAAAGGTCCTTGAACCGCTTCGGACCCGTCAAGAGCTCGCGCACCAGGAGCAGCGTCCACCGCTCCCCCACGACGTCGAGCGCCCTCGCCACCGTGCAGTGCTGACCGTAACTCCTCTTGCCCACGACTACCGCTCCCGACTCTATTTAAAATGAGATAGTATTCACTTGAAAATTATATAGTAATGGTGTATATTTACAAGCGTTGGAGAACAAAGATTTCGGGGGACATAACATGACGGAAGAGGCACGCATGAGTATTGTGTCGGAGCGGCCGGCGGAGACGCCGGAGTTGTTACCGAGTTACTTCTCGCGCATCGACAAGGGCAAGTTGCTCTCCAAGCGGGAGGAGATGGATCTCGCGCGGGGGGCCCAGGCCGGCGACCGCCGGGCCCGGCAGAGGCTCATCGAGAAGAACCTCAGGCTCGTGGTCAGCATCGCCAAGAAGTACCGGGGCCAGGGGCTGCCGTTCGAGGACCTCATCCAGGAGGGCAACATCGGTCTGATGAAGGCCGTCGAGAAGTTCGACCCCGAGCGCGGGTGGAGGTTCTCGACGTACGCGACCTGGTGGATAAGGCAGGCCGTGCAGCGCGCCGTCGCGGACAAGGGCCGCACCATCAGGGTGCCGGTGCATCGGGGCGACAAGGTCCGCAAGATGGCCCGGACCTACAACGAGCTCTCCGCCGAGCTCGAGCGGGAGCCCACCGACGATGAGGTCGCCGGGCGGCTGGATTGGCCCGTGGACCAGGTCCGCGATCTCAAGAGTTCGCTGTGGGACGCCACGAGCCTCAACCAGCCCGTAGGCTCCGAGGCCGACGGCTCGGAGATCGGGGAGCTCGTCCCCGACGAGCGGACCTCGGACACGGCCGGGGAGGTCATAGGCGAGATCGAGAGCGCGGGTCTCGAGGAGGCCATCGGGCGGCTGCCGGAGCGGCACCGGCACGTCCTGATCCGGCGCTACGGCCTCGGCGACGAGGGCGTTGCGACCCTGGCCCAGCTCTCCGACGAGCTCGACATCTCCCGCGAGCGGGTGCGCCAGATCCAGCGCGAGGCCGAGCGGATGCTCGCCACCGGCGAGTTCGGCCGCGGTGCCCTACGCGCCGCCTGAGCTTGGGAGAGATTATCTAGATGGGGACGCCGGATCCGGCTTCCCCATCTCATCTTTGGCCTGCCCAGGACGACGGTCCCGGTATTGGCGACCGCGCAGGGGCGTGCCCGGAAAACGTGGGGAGGCGGTCCGGCGGCGTGCAGGACCTGCCTGGGAGATGTATGATGCGCCCGTCGATCACGTCGGGGGCGCGGGCGGGCAGCCCGCGACGGGGCTACTACTCCTACGATCTCAAGAGCTGGCACGTGGTGGTCCTCAACAGCAACTGCGGCAAGGTCGGCGGGTGCGACAGCCGTTCGCCCCAGGGGCGCTGGCTCAGGAACGACCTGCAGAACAACCGCTCCCGGTGCACCGTGGCCTACTTCCACCACCCGCTCCAGGCCACCGGCACGAACACCCCGTCCCCGCGGGTGAGGCCCCTCTGGAGCATGCTCCAAGACCGGGACGCCGACGTGATAGTCAGCGGGCACGCCCACCGCTACGAGCGCCACGCCCCGATGACCCCGGGCGGGGAGCGCTCGGCCGACGGCATCCGCCAGTTCGTCGTCGGGACCGGCGGGGCCGACGGCGGCACCGAGATCCACGGTCCCAGACCCCGAACTTGCAGGTCGTGGAGGTCGGCACGCCCGGGGTCCTCAGGCTCAGCCTTCGCGCCGACTCGTACGTCTGGAAGTTCGTCCCCATAGCGGGCAAGAACTTCACGGACTCGGGCACGGACCGGTGCCACTAGAATTGGGAGGCTTCGCGGTACCCTATACTGGCCCGCGCGATGGCTGGAGTGAGGAGACCCGGTGGAAGACAGGATAAATTACTTCGAGCGGATGCTCGCAGACAACCCGCAGAACCCGACCGGCCTGTTGGCCCTCGCCAACGAGTACAAGAAGGCCGGGCGCGACGAGGACGAGGCGGCGGTCTTGAAGAGGTACGTCGAGGCGCACGAGGATGAGGGCAATGCGTACCTGCGTCTCGGGGAAGTTTTGACGAAGCTCGGGCGGGAGGACGAGGCGCGGGAGGCCTACGGGGCTGGCGTCGGGCAGGCCGAGAAGTTCGGCCACAGCGGGATGGCCGAGGACCTCAGGCTCGCGCGCGTCCAGCTCGGCGGCGGTTAGGCATCAGGCCACAGGTCGCCTCCTTCGGAGGCTTCAAGGCGTCAGGTTTGGGACGTTGTGGGGCACCGTTGGCGCGTTCAAACCGCCCCGCCGCTCGCCGGGGGCCAGCGGTCGCCCCCGGGGGCGCACAGCACACCTGATGCCTGAAACCCGTAGCCTGATGCCTCCTTCAAGCCTGGTGTAAAGTGTGGCCGTTCCGGGGTAAAACCTCACCCACTATGTGGGGTATGATAGAGAAGATCGAGTTGTCTTATAGCCTTGCCAAGAGCGCGGCGCGGGGGAGACGGGGCGCGTTGCCCCGCCTCCCCTCGTGGACGCTTGGGCTTCTTGAAGACCGCAACGTGAGGGTGTGATCCTGTTGGAAAAGCAGACGGAATACCAGTTCTACGGGCCTAACCTGGGCTACGTGCTCGAGTTGTACGAGAGGTACCGCGAAGACCCCGAGTCCGTGGACGAGGGCGCGCGGGAGTTCTTCGAGTCCTGGAGCCCGCCGCGGCCCAACGGGGCCAACGGCAGCGCCGCGACGGCGGCCCCCCAAAGCATCGAGCTCGACGTCGAGAAGGCCGTCGGGGCCTCCAAGCACGTCAGGCACATAAGGGACTTCGGGCACCGGGCGGCGAAGCTCGACCCCTTGGGCAGCGAGCCCCCCGGCGACCCCACGCTCGACCCCAAGTTCTACAGGATCACGGACGACGACCTGGACCACCTGCCGCCGCTTATCATCGGCGGCCCCATAGCCAAGAAGAGTGCGACGGCGCGGGAGGCCGTGGAGGAGCTCAGGAACCTCTACTGCAACACCACCGGCTACGACTTCGGACACGTCCACGACCCGGACGAGCGGTTCTGGCTCAGGGAGGCCGTCGAGTCCGGGCGCTTCTACAAGCGCATGGAGGGCGACGCCGCCAAACGCCTGCTCATGCGCCTGACGCGCATAGACACCTTCGAGAAGTTTTTGCACAAGTCCTTTCTCGGCCAGAAGCGGTTCTCCGTGGAGGGCAACGACATGGTCGTGCCGATGCTGAACCTGATCGCCCGCCGGGCGACGGAACACGGTACACCGGAGATGGTGCTCGGCATGGCCCATCGCGGTCGCCTCAACGTGCTCGCCCACGTCCTGGACAAATCTTACTCCAGGATCTTCGGCGAGTTCCAGCAGCCGGAGAAGGGCGAGTCCTCCTCGGCGGCGAGTCGTCCGGGTGACGCCTGGGTGGGCGACGTGAAGTACCACCTCGGCATCAGGGGCTACCACCTGAGCGAAGCCGAGGCCGACGAGCAGGTACTCGTCAACCTCGCCCCGAACCCGAGCCACCTGGAGCACGTCAACCCCGTCGTAGAAGGTATGGCCCGCGCGGCGCAGGAGAGGCGCGACGCGGCCGGACCCCCGGTCAGGGACGAGGAGAAGTCGCTGCCGGTCCTTCTGCACGGCGACGCGGCCTTCCCGGGCGAGGGGGTCTCGGCCGAGACGCTCAACCTCAGCCGGCTTCCGGGATACCGGACGGGCGGGACCATCCACATCATCACCAACAACCAGCTCGGTTTTACGACCGAGCGGCAGGACGCGCGGTCTACCACCTACGCGAGCGACCTCGCGAAGGGGTATGAGATCCCGGTCGTCCACGTCAACGCCGACGACCCGGAGGCGTGTCTGGCGGCGACCCGGTTGGCCTACGCCTACAGGGAGATGTTCCACAAGGACTTCCTCATCGACCTGATCGGCTACCGCAGGTTCGGCCACAACGAGGGCGACGAGCCAGCCTACACCCAGCCCGTCATGTACCAGAAGATCAAGGACCACCCCACGGTGCGCGAGCTTTGGGCGAGAGAGATCGAGGACCGGGGCATCATCACGGCCGAAGAGGCGGAGGCGATGGTGGAGGAACTCCAGGCCAACATGGAGGAGATCCGCAAGAAGCCCAAGGACGAGGTGGGCGACGACGACCTCGAGACCGAGCAGCCCCGCACCCCGGTCGTGGAGGTCCCGGAGACGGCGGTCCCGGCGGAGAGGCTCGTCGAGCTGAACGCGGCGCTCCTGGAGCGTCCCGAAGGTTTTGCTCCGAACTCCAAGCTGGAGCGGCTCTTCCAGAAGACGCGGGCAAACCTCGGAGAGGAGGGGGAGGACAGGATCGACTGGGCCCACGCCGAGGCGCTCGCGTTCGCCTCGCTCTTGGCCGACGGCGTCCCGATCCGGCTCACGGGCCAGGACTCCGAGCGCGGCACGTTCTCCCAAAGACACCTCGTCCTGCACGACGAGGAGGTCGGCGAGGACTACGTCCCGATGCAGAACATCCCGCAGGCGAACGCCTCCTTCGCGGTACACAACAGCCCGCTCTCCGAAATAGCGGTGATGGGCTTCGAGTACGGCTACACCATGAACGCCCACGACGCGCTCGTCCTCTGGGAGGCCCAGTACGGGGACTTCGCCAACGTCGGGCAGCCCATGATCGACCAGTTCATCGTCTCGGGCCAGGCCAAGTGGGGCCAGACCTCGGGCCTCGTCATGCTCCTGCCGCACGGCTACGAGGGACAGGGGCCGGAGCACTCCAGCGCCAGGCTCGAACGCTTCCTGCAGCTCGCGGCGATGGAGAACGTGCGCATCGCGAACCTCACCACGGCGGCCCAGTACTTCCACCTGCTCCGGGCGCAGGCGCAGCTCAAGGAGAACAAGCGCCCCCTCATAATCATGGCGCCCAAGAGCCTGCTCAGGCACCCGATGGCGGGCTCGGGCCTTGCGGACCTCTCCGAGGGCCGCTTCCAGACCGTGTTGGATGATGGGGAGGCAAGGGGACGGGCGGAGGAGGTAGAGCGTCTGATCCTCTGCTCCGGCAAGTTCTACACGGAGCTCGTGGGGAGCGACACCAGGGAGGAGGACGACTCGACGGCCGTCGCGCGCGTCGAGCTTCTCTACCCGTGGCCCGAGGAGCGCATAAAGGAAGTCGTCAACGGCTACCCGAACTTGCGGGAGGTCGCGTGGGCGCAGGAGGAGCCGGAGAACATGGGAGCCTGGACCTTCGTCCGGCCGCGGCTGGAGGAGCTTCTCGGCGACGAGTTGCCGCTGCGCTACGTCGGCAAGCCCGCCCGCCCGAGCCCGGCGCAAGGGTCGGCGAGGTACCACAAGGAGGAGCACGCGGCCATCGTGCGCGAGGCCTTCGAGGAGAACGGGGACGCGGGGAGAGACAAAGAGGTCATGGAGGCGACGCAGGAGCGGGCCTCCTCCCCGAGCGCGTAGGTGAATAGGATCAGAGAGGCAAGGTGAGCCGCCGTGGCGGATGAGATACACGTTCCGGAGCTCGGCGAGTCCGTCGCCGACGCGACGGTCGGGCGCTGGCTGAAACAGGAGGGCGAGTCCGTCTCGGCGGGCGACGCGCTCGTCGAGCTCGAGACCGACAAGATCAACTTCGAAGTCGAGGCCGAACACGACGGCGTCCTCGAGTCCATCGCCAAGGCCGAGGGCGATACGGTCACCGTGGGCGAGGTCATCGGAACTTTAGGCGAGGGTAACGGCTCCGCCCCCCAACCGGAGGAGACCGGGGACACAGAGGAAGAAGCTTCCGGCGAAGCGGCGGCCGGGGAGCAGCCGGAGGCGGAAGCGGAGCCCGAGGCGCGGCCCTCCGCCGAGGAGGCCAACGGTCACAGGGAGGACGGTGGCGGTCGCGCTTCTCCGTCAGTGCGCAAGCTGGCCGAGGAGTACGGGATCCAGCTGGCCGAGGTCGAGGGCTCGGGCTCCGGCGGGCGCATAACCCGCGACGACGTGGAGCGCCTGATCCGGTCCCAGGGCGCTACCTCCGGTACAACCTCGGCCCCCGAGAAGCCCGCCGAACCGGAGACGGACGGCCGGTCGCAGCCGGCCCCGCAGCCCGCGGCCCAGAACGGCCGGGCCGACCTCGAGGAGCGGGTGCGGGTCTCGCGCCGCCGGCAGACCATCGCCCAGCGGCTAGTCGAGTCCCAGCAGACCGCCGCGATGCTCACCACCTTCAACGAGGTCGACATGACGGCGGTAATGGCCCTGCGCAAGCGGCGCAAGGAGTCCTTCCAGGAGCGGACCGGCGCCCGCCTCGGCTTCATGAGCTTCTTCGCCAAGGCCGCCATCGGCGCGCTCAAGGCCTACCCCAAGGTCAACGCGGAGCTGCAGGGCAACGAGCTCGTCCTCAAGCACTACTACGACCTCGGCGTGGCCGTCTCCACCGACGAGGGGCTCGTAGTCCCCGTCGTGCGCGACGCCGACCGCAAGAGCTTCGCCGAGATAGAGGGCGGAATCGCCGATCTTGCCGTCAAGGCCAGGGAGGGCAAGCTCAAGCTCGAGGACCTGACCGGCGGCACCTTCACCATCACCAACGGCGGCATCTTCGGGAGCCTGCTCTCGACGCCCATACTCACCATGCCGCAGGTCGCGATCCTCGGGATGCACAAGATCCAGGAGCGTCCGATGGTCGTCGACGGCGAAGTCCAGGTCCGCCCGATGATGTACCTCGCCCTCTCCTACGACCACCGCGTCATAGACGGCGCCGAGGCCGTCGGCTTCCTGGTGCGCATCAAGGAGCTGATAGAAGACCCGGAGTCGCTCCTGCTGGAGGGTTAGCCCGGACTAGAGCCGTTTCCTGGGGGCTCCCTTCGGGGAGCCCCTTCCTTATGCGTAGACTTCTACCTCGGCCCGTATTCCAGGGGCGCGGGCGAGACGGGAGTCTGTGGTGACTAGCGGTGCGCCCAGAGCCTCGGCGAGGGCCACGTAGGTCGCGTCGTAGGCGGTGAGGTTGTCTCTGAAATCCCAAATGCGTCCGAGGAGCGAGGTATGAGGGTAGCGTTCGAATACGATGTTGCTGAGGTCTTCGAAGGCTTCGCCGCTCCGCCTCCGGGAGAGCGTGCCGCGCAGGGCAAAGCGACGCAGGGCGTGGAGGACTTCGACGTCCATGAGATGTGGAACGTGGAGGCTCTGGCCGGGGCTCTCGACCCTCCCTCGAATGCGCTCCGATCGCGGGCCGGTACCCACGAGCACCTCGACGATGGCCGAGGCGTCCAGGACGATCAAGGGCAGTTAGCCAAGATCTCGGGGGTTGTCCGCGTCCCTGTAACGACGGATCGTTACCCCCGGCGGCCCGGTGAAGCCGACGGTGAGGGCGTTGCCGGTCTTCGGGTAGATCCCGG
>QQTW01004303.1_pt1 | contig 10651 bp, 11 predicted proteins | sample 1904831 | NCBI WGS metagenome assembly QQTW01 (sample SAMN09435610, study PRJNA476489) | Subsurface metagenome, whole genome shotgun sequencing project.
GAAGAACGAAAATTATTTATCAAAGCGGCGGAACCATTAGTAAAGCTGAGATTTGTAAAAAGTTCACACCTGCCATTATTTTGGCAGTCATCCTCGGCAACGCCATTTCGCTTCAACCCTAGACTAGACAAGGAAAATCAGGGTCAGCCGAAGTTTGTCCAGATTAAAGCAAAGTTCGTCCCCTCTCGAGATAGTTTTATGTTTGTAGAAGAGTTGGCGGCACCCAAAGACGAAGCCCCCAGATTCTTAAAAGCTTCAAAACTGGATTTGGCTGAGCAACGTAAAAAAACTCCACCAACAAATACTATTAAAAAAAAGTTAGTGCCTAAACCCAAGTTGGCTCGTGCGAGTAAAGCATCCGCTCTCTGAATTGTCGCGACCCCCTGAAGGGGATTGTCCAAGATGTTGATTATTTTAGTAATGCATTACTCTTGGTAGAAAGCTATGGAGGAAGAATTCAGGCTACAGTGGAGGACATCTCACCAGCAGATGTACGATTACTGATATCTTGCACCTACACTGCACCGCCCACCAAGCACGCCTTGCGGTTAAAACCCCTGGCTGATAACCCTCGTCCTATACGCGAGGACTGGAAACGGATTTCAGTCATCGTCAGATAACTTTAACTATTAGCCATGTAATTGATTTCCGGGCGGGAGAGGCGGCTTATAAAGAATGGTGCAAGATCTGAGTTAATCGACTTCGAGACGAGTGGGATGAACGAGATCTGTGACTGAGAGAGTGGCGATGAAGTTAAACGATGCATTCAATGGAGTCAATCGATGTTTTTTAGATACGGCTCCGATCATTTATTACGTTGAGCCTCACTCTAGTTACTTTGCGATCGCGTGTTCAGTTTTCCAACGACTGAGACTCTACAGTGCATCCCCTATTTTGCAAAAAGTCTATTGGAGAGCAGATCCTACGAGAGCCGCTCGGTTAATACAGCGCATACAATATCAGTAACAGAGTTATGGGTAATTAGAGGCGATTGCAAGATGAGTCATTCAACCATTACCAGTTCTCCAGAGGTTATGAGTGGGACGCCTGTTTTTGCAGGAACGCGAGTGCCTGTCCAAACCTTGCTTGATTATTTAAAAGCAGGCGAGTCCATTGATGATTTTTTGGAAGGATTTCCGACCGTCTCAAGAGAACAGGTTGTTGCTTTTTTAGAGGCAGTGGGAAGTAGGTTAAAGGGGGGGCATCTATGATCTACGAACAGTTAAAAAACTTTAAGCCATCAGATCTGCAGCGCTTGTGTGGATGTCCTACCAGGTTTTAACATCCAAATTCCATAAACAAAAATAGAACCATTACCATTACTAAGTAGTTCAGCGTGTCTTTCTCTTTTCAGCCAACCCATTCTCGCCTGCGCGGCTTGCAGGTGCCTCCCTTGGAAAACGGCGATCGCCTAAATCAGCTTGAATTTGAGCGGCGCTACAACCTCATGCCGCACGTCAAGAAAGCTGAATTGGTGGAAGGAGTCGTCTACATGGCATCGCCCCTGCGCTTTGAACCCCACGCCGAGCCTCATGGGGATTTGATCATCTGGCTGGGAAATTACAAAGTTTCCACACCGGGCGTAAGACTGGGTGATAATCCCACCGTTCGCCTCGATCTGGACGGGCGTTCCCCAACCCGATGCAGTTCTACTGATTGATGCTAGCGCTGGCGGACAGTCCTATTTAGGAGAAGACGGTTATATAGAAGGCGCACCAGAATTGGTTGCTGAAATTGCTGCTAGTAGTGCTGCGATCGATTTAGGGGATAAGAAGCGTGCCTATCGTCGCAACGGTGTACAGGAATATATAGTGTGGCAGGTATTCGACCAGAAAATTGACTGGTTCAGCTGGCAAAATGGGGACTACGTTTCGTTACTCCCCGATCGCAATGGCATGATTCGCTCATTAATTTTTCCGGGATTGTAGTTACAAGTTGCGGCGATGCTAGACGGTAATATGGTGCAAGTCATAGCAGTGTTGCAAGCAGGCTTAAACTCAGTAGAGCATCAAGCCTTTGTACAGCGACTAGCAGAGGCGCGATCGCATGACTGCTAGGAAAGCGTGATTCGCGATCGCGCGGTAGCTTTGCCTTATCCAAAAATTGGGGTTAAATCCAGCACGAATCCTGGCAGCACATCTTCGCCTGACAGCGTAGCGGGATTTTCCAATATCTCTACGGGTTGTCCAAGTCGATAAATCTCCACCTTTTTGGTTTTGGGGTCAATCAGCCAACCCAAGCGCAACCCTGAATCTAAATATTCCTGCATCTTCTTTTGCAGTGGCTTTAGATTATCAGTTTCTGAGCGCAGTTCGATGACAAAATCAGGGCAGATTGGCGGAAACTTCTGCTTCTGCTCTTGTGTAAGAGCATTCCACCTATCTAATTTTACCCAACTGGCATCGGGGGAGCGATCGCCGCCATTGGGAAGATTAAACTCAGTTGAGGAATCAAAGCCTACTCCAAGTTCTGAGTTTTGCTGAACCCAAAACCAGAGCTGACCTAGCAAACTGAAGTTGCGCTTGCCGCTCTCCCCTCCAGTCGGTGGCATAATCACTAACTCCCCTTCTGGCGTACGCTCAATTTGCAAGTCTGGATGACCAGTTGCGAGTTGGTAAAACTGCTCGTCTGTAAGTTTTATGATTTGATTGAGATTTAAGGTAACAGAATACATTAGCGGCAGCTTCCAATATAAGCTTGAGTAAGCTTCAGCCCGTCGCGCCAGAATGTAATGATTTTACAAGATTTTCTCTGATTGGCAAGATTAAGTTACATTACCGCCTTATCTGGGCATCCTTAAGATAGAGCTGCAAAACCCCGAACACACACGCGCCAAAAAGCAGGTTCTAGTCACCTATTGTGGTCAACAAGCGCCCTCTTTTGCTGCAGTCGAGATGAGTGCAGATATCTTAAGGTAAAAGTATGATTAGGCTTTGGTTGCTTGCTCAAATCGTTTGTTAATCTCATCCCAGTTGACAACATTCCACCAAGCGTTCAAGTAATCGGCACGGCGATTCTGGTATTTAAGATAGTAAGCGTGTTCCCACACATCGTTACCCATGATTGGATAGTTGCCCTCTATTAAAGGACTGTCTTGGTTGGGTGTACTTGTGACTTGTAGCTTGCCGTCAGGAGTGCGGACTAGCCATGCCCAGCCACTACCGAATCGTTTCTCTCCAGCACTGTTGAACTGCTGCTTGAACGCTGCGAAGCTGCCAAATGTACTTGCGATCGCAGACGCTAGAGCGCCAGTCGGCTCCCCACCACCATCCGGACTCATAATGCTCCAGAACATGGTGTGGTTCACGTGACCACCACCGTTATTACGAACCATTGTCCGAACATCCTCCGGCACACTATCTATATCTCGCAGTATCTGTTCAGCACTCTTGCCTTTGAGCTCCGGATGTTTCTCCACAGCGGCGTTCAGATTTTTAACATAAGTCGCGTGGTGTTTATCGTGATGAAACCGCATCGTTTGAGCATCAATGTGTGGTTCCAAAGCGTTGTAGGCGTAGGGTAAAGGCGGCACCTCGAAAGCATTCTCGCCTCCACTGGAAGCCTGAGCTGCCATCGCGGCACCCATCAAGCCAGACGACCGCCAAGCACCCAAGGCAACTGCACCGGTACCGGTTCCTAGTAAAAGCAAGAAATTTCGACGATTAAGAGTCATAAATAGTAAATTAGTTAGGGTAGTTGGCAGTTTTTATCTTCTCAGAGTTATGGCTCTAAAGCGTAGCATAGTAGGGTCTACGGTCCAAGTGTTTCATTGCTGCGACAGACGCTGGACAACTTCACCACCCAATAGATGGTGAGCTTCTTCAAGTAAAGCTGGGATTCTATCCGCATGGGGGCTACGGGCTAGACATTGGCTTAGGTCTAGTTTATTCACACGGTCTGCTTTAGCCCCTGGAAACCACTCACCGCCTGACCCAAGCATGTTGTAGCGCATTTTGGCGTATTCAATCATATCGTAGGCGAGCGCCAGATTTCTCAGCCCCAAAATGACTGGAATATTCACCCCCTCAGGCGTCTCCTCGAACTTGGGCAAACCGACTTGCCAGGTTTTCACCCAATTTTCTCCCAAGCAGGCGATCGCTTCTTGCTCTAGCCGTGCTAAAATAGGTGGCAAAATTTCATCTGCTCTATCTAACAGTTGTAATGTCTTCAGGTGTTCATCAAAATCCTGCGGTCGTGAAGCCCCAACACTGAGAGTATGCACCTGGGGATGACTCAGACAGAACAGGTTATTAAACACCATTGGACTGAGGGGAGTGCAAAGCTCTACCAATTTTTGTGGTGGTTTATAGAGCATCCCACCTTTATCAGAAGGGCTAATGATAAACACCCCCATGTCGTGGCTATTGGCAGCAACAATTGCAGGCCAGTTTAATTGATTGATATAGTACCAGTGCAGGTTAACGTAGTCGAACTGGTTAGTTGCGATCGCCTGCACAATAATATCTGTCGGTCCATGAGTAGAAAAGCCGATAAACCTGACTTTGCCTTGCGCTTGCAGCTTCAGTGCGACTTCCAGACAGCCACCGGAGCGGATAGTGTGGTGCAGTGTCTCAGCATTGTTGATTCCGTGTACCCCTAGCAGGTCAACGTAGTCTAGCTTCAGATTTCGTAGTGACTGCTCAAACTTGTGGCGAAATTCTTTAGAATTCTCGCTGGGGTTAACTTTAGTCTGAACAATCAGCTGCTCGCGCTTTAAAGTGGGCAGAATCCGTCCCAACTGTATCTCAGAGGTTCCATAGCCACGGGCAGTTTCGATGTGGTTGATGCCAACTTCTATAGCCCGTCGGATAGTAGCTTCCAGATTCTGTTGATTGTCCCGAGGAATTAGCCACCCTGGGACATCCTTCCACTTGAACTGATAGCGCATACCACCACAGGAGAATACCGGCATCTGTAATTCTGTACGCCCAAAACGTCTGTATTGCATCATGCTTCTATGTGAATGAGATTCGACTGATTTTTTGGCAACTTCTGTAAAACTTTATATGATCTATTTACATTGCGCTCAAAGCCTAGCCCCATCCTTAAGGAGTTGATATGACAATCACAGCATCTGTCGTCGGCTCAATCGTGTCCCTATGGCGCTACCCTGTTAAATCCATGATGGGGGAAGAACTAAATGCCACAGAGATTACAGAGTACGGGCTGCTGGGCGATCGCGCCTACGCTCTGGTAGACAGTGCCACAGGCATGGTCGTAAGTGCAAAGAATCCTCGCAAGTGGGGGAAGATGTTTGATTTTCGGGCGTCGCTGGTTGAATCACAGCAATTGGGCAAGAAGCTACCCTCAGTCAAAATCACCCTTCCTGATGGCTCTCTTGTAATGGGTGAAGGAGTGGATGTGAACCAGATCCTCTCTGATGTTTTCGGTCGTTCGGTTAAGCTAGAGACTACCGCCCCCAAGCAGCCCAGTTTAGAGGAGTATTGGCCCACGGTAGAAGGGTTACCCCACCAAGATACAGTTACCGATGAAGCGACCCTCTCTAGCACATTTTTCGATCTGGCAACCGTTCACTTGCTAACGACTGCGACCTTGGATCGCCTCCAGGAACTCACGCCCACTTCCCGGTTTGAGACGCGCCGCTTTCGCCCCAACCTAGTGATCGAACCAATAAACTGCGAGCAAGGCTTTGTTGAGAATGACTGGATCGGGCATACTCTGGCGATCGGCGACGAAGTGCGGCTTCAGATCTCAGGACCCTGCCCCCGCTGTGTGATGACGACGATGGCACAGGGAGAACTATCTAATGATTTCAGCATCCTGAGAACCGCAGTACAGCACAACTCAGGAAACGTGGGCATCTATGCCAGTGTAGTCCAGGGGGGAAAAGTGCGTCGGGGGGATAGGGTTCGGTTAGAGTAGTAACTGCTAATAGCTTTGGCTCTTGTAGGCAAAAATGAATAGTAAAACATCCAAAGTCGCTGTCATTGGTGCAGGTAATGTGGGTGCAGCAGTGGCGAATGCTCTGGTGCTACTTCGTAAATGTCTAACAGTCGTTCTTTTTGCCCGAACTTTGTCAAAGGCTGAAGGGGAAGCATGGGATATCGCAGATGCAATTCCTCTGCTTGAGGAAATGGACGTAATACCATCAGATCAGTATGAAGATTTAGCCGATTCTGATGTCATCGTAGTAACAGTCGGGGTGCCGCGAAAAGAGGGGCAGACTCGATTAGATATATTGGGTCAGAATGCAGAAATTATGCGCTCAACAATGAAGGAATTGGATCGGGTTGCACCGAATTCAATCGTAATCGTCGTCAGCAACCCAGTAGATGTGCTAACGCGGATTGCGATCGCAAGTTCTTCAAGAGCTGAAAGCCTCATTTTAGGCTCAGGAACCATTCTTGATACTGTAAGACTTAGATATCAGCTTGGTAAACGATTGCATGTGGATAAACGAGACATCCATGTTTATGTGATTGGAGAGCATGGGGACAGTGAAGTTACTGCCTGGTCTAGTGCATTTGTTGGGTCAGTTTCATTAAATGAATTTCTCCTTCCAGAAATAACTTCACTTGAAAAACTTAAAGAGGAGTATGCAGAGTTAACGCGTCAGAGAGCTTATGCCATTAGTGAACGCAAAGGAAGCACCAACTATGGCATAGCGACAGTGGTTGCTCAATTAGTTGAGGCCATCTTGCGAGATGAAAAGCAGATATTTCCGGTATCGGTGAGAGCCGATTCGAGATATGGGATTGGGGACCAGGTTGTTCTTGGGCTTCCATGTATCATTGGTAAGCAGGGCATTGAGCGCCAAATCGTGTTACCAAGAAATACTGAAGAACAACGTCTGCTTGAGGAGTCAGCCTCCCAGCTGGATGAGGCGTATAATTCCTTACCTAATTAAGCTTTTGATTGGTTTAGCTGAGATGTCATCCAAGGAAGGTGTCTCAAGTCGCGACATTTTTTATTGAATTCTGGAGCGTACTTTTCAAATTTCCCGCACTAACGGCTGACCATTTTGGACTTCGCCAATCAGAACCAAATCTGTGACGCCTACAAATATGCCATTTTCTAAGACGCCGGGGATGTTATTCAGTGTTTTTTCTAAACCAGCTGGGTCATCTATAGCGTCAAATTTGACATCAATAACCATATTGCCCTGGTCGGTGATAACTGGTCCAGCTTTTCTTATACCCATCCGCAATTCTGGTTTACCACCCAGTTTCTCAATCGCTCGCATGACTGGTGCGATCGCCATCGGAATCACTTCTACTGGGACTGGGAAACTGGAACCGAGTTTATCTACCATCTTGGAGCTATCCACCACAACGATAAACTGCTCTGCTAAGTAGTCTACAATTTTCTCGCGAGTGTGAGCAGCACCCCCGCCTTTAATTAAATTTTTCTGAGGATCAACTTCATCCGCCCCATCAATAGCGATATCAATGTGATCGATTGCATCCAGGGTAGTCAAAGGGATGCCGTACTGCTTAGCCAGCACTTCTGCCTGAAATGATGTGGGCACACCAACAATATCTTTAATCTCGCCGGATTTGAGGCGATCGCCCAAAAACTGAATTGTATACGCCGTTGTTGACCCCGTACCCAGCCCCACAATTGAACCGGATTTTACACGGACTGCGGCAGCCTTACCAACTTCCTGCTTCATTAATTTAACTGGGTCTGTTTCTGCTGTCATGCCAAAAACTCCTGAACGCCTTGTACAGTATAAGCAAGTTGATCGAATTAAACAAAATATCTCTCAAGCTTTATGACGTCAGCAGCCGAAAACAAACAGCAGCAGCATCCCCAATGGATGAGCGATCGCCAGATTGTTAACAGCCTCTTAACAGGGGAACCGACAAATTATAACCTGGTAGAACTGGCTCGGTTGCGAATTCGCTATCGTGGCTTTCCTGGAGCCACAGATATCCAGACAGATCTAGACAAAGTGCTGCAACAGTGGGGTTTTACAGAAGCAGACCTTTATCAGAAAACTCGTCAAATTCATGCTACTGAGCAAGTCTATAAAACTCGAAGTAGAAAAGGCGATACCGAGGATTGGAGCTAAAAGCCTTCACCGGGCTGAGCGTCTATGGGGTTGACTCCTGACTTTTGACTCGCAGTCTCGCTGTCTCCTGTCTCCTCTGTTATGACATCTGGAAAAGTTATAGGCTTTGAACTTTCTCCAGGGGGAGAAAATGTGGCGCTGTCAAGGAAAGCTGCTCCCCTGCTCTCTTCCCTCACGGCAGCTTTCAGAGAGTCTAGCGTCTGAGCTACCTGAACTTGCTGCTCTAGCTGCTGTGTTGAAGACACCAAGCCACTCAACCCATTAATCAGTTGACGCAGATTGTCACGCAAGGCAGGGTCCCCCGTCAGCTCATCCAAGTCAGATGTGATCTTTTGGGTATTCTGAAACGTCACCCGTGCAGAGTCTAGGGTTTGTTGCAGCACTAGCAGGTTAGTTGGACTGTTAAGGGCGTTAGAGACATCGCGCAAATTAGCCGACGCCTGGGCTGCATTTGCCGACAGGGTTTCTAAGTTCTGGATCAGTTTTCCCTGGTTGACGCGGTTGAGCGTAGGTGTCAAATTACTAACTGTAACGCGCAGTTGCTCGCTGGTCTCGGTGATGTTGTTCAGGGCGGTAGTGAGGGAGGTTCGGTTTGTTGTCACTAGACTGTCGAGATTGGTGATCAGACGATCAACTTGACGGGTGGTCAAACGGATTTGCTCGGCGGTTGCACCTAATTGAGTTGCCGTCTGATCCGCTGTCCGCTGTAACGAATTCGCAGTGGCTGAAAAGTTGCTCAACTGTTTTTGCGTAGCTTTCGTTAAACCGGATACGTCACGAGTGAGCTGAGCTACTCCCGCCGCCGCATCCGATGCGTTTTTTGCTGCGGCATTGACGTTAGCATATAACTCTGGATTACTGTAGACAGTGGCAAAGCGACTCGTGGCGCGAAAAAGTTCCTGGACGCTGATACCAACCTGACCTTGCAGACGGGAGCCGTTGCAGATGATCAGGGTGCGATCGCAATCTTCGTCAAGTGGCTTAGCAACAACTGCCCCGGATGGTAGCGGCTTTTGAGGGGTAATGTCGATACTGACCTCACTAATCAGACCGGTCTGGTTAGCTTCAATCAACACGTCACGTGGGATTATTACGTCAGTTGGGGTAATTTCCATATCCACTTCAACGCCATTTGCTCCGGGTCGGATAGCTGAAATAGTGCCCACATCAACGCCACGATATCGAACCACTGCCCCCTCTTGCATGCCAGCAACGTTGGCAAACTCAATCACAGCTTTGTAGCTGCGCTTGCCGACAGTCAAGCCGCGCAACCACAGGATCACACCTAAAAATAGACCCAGTCCTAGTAAAAGCAACAAACCAACGGAGCCTTCTCGAACTGTGCGCGTCGATCGCATCTTTTTTCCCTCGTGCCATTTAGCTTTCCCCGTCAACCGATTTTAGATTAGTGAACTACTTGAATCGGTCCTTCCACACTGCCCGTAAAAAATTGTCGAATCAAGCGATTGTCTGTGCTACTAGTTTCATCCACAGTTCCCTCCCACTGAACTTTACCTTGGTACAGAAACACAATCCGATCAGCGGTGCGGCGGATGGTACTCTCTTGGTGAGTCACGATCGCATAAGTGCTACAAATCCCTTGTGCACATTGCAACTGACGAATCAAATCCTCAATCACAGTGGAAGCGATTGGGTCAAGACCGGCGGTGGGTTCATCGTATAGTAAAACCGAAGATGTGTCTTTGGGGTTGTCTGGGTTAGACGTAATTGCCCTCGCAAAACTGACCCGCTTACGCATTCCACCCGACAACTCGGCTGGGTAGCGTGAGCCAACTCCAGCCAACCCTACCATCTCTAACTTGTGATTTACCAGGTCTTGAATGCGCGCTCGCGGCAGGTTGGAGCGTTGATAAAGTGAAAAGCCAACATTTTCCTCTACTGTTAACGAGTCGAATAAAGCTGCCTGCTGAAACACCATGCCAATGCCAATCGGGTCAGGGGCATCCTCAATTAAACCTTGTCGCCGCTGTCCTTGTACATAAACCTCCCCAGCATCAGGAGCCAGCAACCCCGCAATAATCCGCAGGATAGTCGATTTGCCAGTACCAGAAGGGCCAATTATAGCCAGCGCTTCTCCCTGGTAGAGCGTGAGATCGACTTTATCCAAAATTACATTGCTACCAAATGACTTACTAACGCCTTTTAGTTCAATCAACGGCTCACGCATAATCAGCTATCAGCACTATCGAGCTATCAGCTTTACAAAATTTAAGATTGTAACACCTCTATTTTGGATCGAACCTTTGAGTTGAAAATGAGACTTACCACTCATACTAAGTTGCAATCACTTGTATGAACAACAGAGGGGGAACTCGATCTTCCCTTGGGCAATGTCAACCTGAAACAGTTCTCGCCCAGCCAGCCGATTGCAGATATCGTAGGTTGGAGGCGCGAGATTGTAATGGAATCCTGAGTGCCGGGGGGTGTTGTACGATCGCACTTGGTGAATCACCAGTTGAGCTTGAGAGAATTGTAATCGCGGCTTTAGCCTTCAAACTTCTGGGTCTACCTCAAACTGGCGTAGCCGCTCTGCCAATCTTTCTGCCCGTTGGCGTTCAAGTTCAGCCCGTTCTTCTGACCACAGCAGTAGCCCCC
>QQTW01004304.1_pt1 | contig 10651 bp, 11 predicted proteins | sample 1904831 | NCBI WGS metagenome assembly QQTW01 (sample SAMN09435610, study PRJNA476489) | Subsurface metagenome, whole genome shotgun sequencing project.
AGCTAGAATCAATACAGCGAATGCTACCTCCCTCCTCGCCTTCTGATTAGCCAGTCACGTGCCAGAGTTAGACGTCAATTGCTATAGCGAGAATGGAATGGAAGGAATTTACTTCGTTCGGCAGTCGTTATCGACCGACGACGATGAAAGCCTCCTTCATCAGTCTAATGATGTCGGTAGTAATATAGGTGAGATCCTATCATCACACTGACGACGACGACGGAGACTCTTCCACGTTGACCTTCCTCGTCCGTATCCATAATAAATCTATATAACTTATTACTTCTTTCCTCCGCCGTCTGCGTGACGGACGTTTATCTCCCCCTCTTGCTTCTCATTCCTTTGTGTTATTTCTCTAATATACTTCTCATTAGGCAGTGAAGTTATTTGTTTGTTCAGACTGATCTAGTGTACAGTAGTACCTGGGTGTATGGATTATCTATCACAGTATACATTGTCCATCCATCCATCCATCCAGTGCAACATCCCAGAAAGAAACACACAAGAACGAACACGCTTGAGACGAAAGAAATATTCACAGATGAAAATAGAGTGCACGCGATGCTGTGAACATCTAGCGGGGAACTTGATAGGTAGATAGATAGATACAAGAAAATAAAAGGGATCACTTGGATTAGTCGATGAATATTGTATGTATTTTGTACATCAGGATAAATACACGATTGGAGCAAAGATTCGCCAATGAAGAGAGGTGATGTGAGCTAGTCGTCTAGCGAGATCGGTTAGATTCTCTTCAAAAGAGGGCGGAGTCGGTGGAGAGAGTGATGGGGATGATGAGGGGGTTGGTAAGCCGGATGAGGATGTAGCGTGGATTCCGTCGGTGGAAGATGTCAATGGATGATGATGATGATTAGAACGAGAGTGAGAGGGGGTTGGGCCGGTAGTGGTGGTGGTGGTGGTAGAAGAGTTCGTGATGGTAGTGGTAGTGGCTAGCTGAGCAGCGGCCAAGACGGGTTGACCTAGAAAAACGACTGTTTGAGCGAGTGTTTCTGCCGATAGCACTCGGAGGGCCAAATCTTCGTAGTGGTGCCAGAGACCGGACGGTACGACGCCAACATCGGCCCGGTGGTCGCCTCCAATGGCCAGATCCCGTCGTAAGTGCTTTTCAAGTCGCTGGACAGTTTGTTGACGCTGGACTGACCAAGATCGACAATGGTGATGATGATGATTATGGTGGTAGAACCCGCCGCTCAGTTGACGGACAGCATGAGCCATTTGCAGCGATAGCTTGTCGACCTGCTGCACCCATGACCGCTGCTTTTGTTGCTCCTGCTCGTGGCTTCCCTCGTCTTGATAGTCATGGTGGTCGTCCTCCATCAATGACACAAAAGCCGCTCGAAGGTCCCGGATGATCCAAGCGGGGATGGGATCACGCCGATGAAGATCCTCTTGCACAAACAACTCGAATCGCTTGATGCACACTTCGAGTGCCACCATGCCCTGAAGTTCCCATCGTAGGACGTGTATCCGGTCGCGGTCAAATTCAAAGGTATCCGGAAAGTCGGCCCGGGTAGATGACGCGAGAGAGTCGACCATTGCTCGGACGAAAGCGGCCACGAGGCGGTTATCACTGTTATGGTTATTGTTGACGGTACCACTGGCGCTGGTTCCGTCCCAGGAACCCAAATCTCGCTGCGCTCGTTCGTACCATCTCCGTGCGAGCCGTACGTCTAGCTGTCCATTCTCGATCCGGCGCCGAAACAGGTGCCGCTCGAAATTGACCGTATCATCGACCAGCAGCGTCCGGAGATTGCGCACTTGGTGGTTCGCCACGTCCTGCTCCACCCAATTAGCATTTCCTATCCACATCGACCAGACAATCAGATCAATCCTACCAACTTCATAGCTTCGAGGATCCCAAACAGCGTGCGGATCCCCTCCACCAATGCCCCTCGATCGTCATTCCTGGCGGCCCGCTCGAATTGCTCCTGCATGTCGTCCACCCAGGCGTCCCTCATCGGCGCACAATGCGTCTTCAACACCCCCGACAGCCACACCGCCAATCGTCGGTAATCCAAACTGGCCCGGCGGATCTGCTGCACCAGCAGCGGCAGGTCGAAAGTGTCTTCGATCACCGACACGTCTCGTTCTGGCACCAAACTCCTCAGGATGTCACGAATCTCCACCAGCACTCGCTGGACCCGTGGCGGCACCGGAGGCGACTCCCAGAGTTCGTCTGGATCCAATTGCGCGCATTGCTCCAGATCTTGACCCAGCGCGGTCCAGTATGCATTTGCTTCGCGCTGTTTCCGCTGGCCCCGCATGGCATCTGGGTTCGGTCGGAAGTGTAGATGCGGATCAAAGTTGATGTCGTGTCGTAGTTTGGCATTGTTGATCACCCGTGGCAGCTCGAGCACCTGCAGCGTCCGGGCCGTGACGGGCGGAGCGTGGTCTGTAGAAGTCGCAAAGGACGGGCCGTAGCTGGCCGGGTTCGCTGGTACCGAGCACTGATGGACCGCTGGTGCGGGTCCGGTGCTCATGCCCACTACCGCTCCGGCGTTGAGCCCGCCATTGGCACGGTCTGTCGAACAGATGGACGCATTGTCGGTCGGCGTCGGGTTCGTCGGTAGCAGATCCCTCTTTCGCCGACCTGAACCGGGCGGCGCATTCATGTTCCCTTCAACACCGCCTTCCGACCTCGACATCCTCGACCGGTCGTCCTCGTCGGTCCTTGCCGCCGCCGCGGCCGAGGACCCCAACCACGATACCGAGCTGCAACGCCCCACACCGACCATGCGTCAGCCCGGAGCGTTTCGAGCTCCGGGCAGAACGTGCCAGGATGACACTTCTCCACACCGATGGGACTGGCGGAGGGGGGGTCCTAATCGGTAGTACGAGGAGCAAACACGATCTCAATCCCGTCCGCGAGCGCTACCGAATGAATCGAGACGGGTTAATCGGTGAACTCGATGAGGAGTTCGCTGCGCCGGCACACCAGCATTTATCAACAACGGGGCCCCGTTCGGTTCAGATCACCACCCCCCGCCTGCGCCTGACGAGCGCAGTCGTCCGCGAAGGCGCATGCAAACGCCCTAGGGCCGAGACGACGGGAAAGGACCGTGGTACCGAGGATTCTGTTCGCCGATGCCGCGGTTAGCTGCAGTAAGGACTTGACGGCCGGCGGGGTCGGCAGGTGTGGATCGGTCTGCGTGTGTATGACGAGTGTGCTGTCCCGGGCGCCAGTCCGACGTCGACCCAGCCGGTGGTGAGGTGGTCGTCGAGCTTGGGGAAAACAGAAAACATATGAATAGCCTTCGGAGCGCGAGCAAGCAGAGAGGGCACGAGGGGGAAATCAATCTCGCAACAGCAAACGCGAGATCCTTCCAGGCGTGGGTCCTGTCGTTGCTCTTTCGTCGAAAGGTGGACCAATGCAACGACCGTCGGCAGCAGTAAAGGAAAACGGCCAAACAACCAGGATTTGGCACGCCCAGAACGACACGATGCTTCCTAGAATCCTAGGAAATCATCAAAGGAAAAGTTTGAAAAGAAGGACACCAAGACCCACCGAGGATGGACGGAGAGGGGCCGTTGCCGGCCCGCTCCCATCCATCTCCGGCCCGGGTCTTGGGCATTCTCGCCAGGACCATGAAGGAGGGTTCTCTTTGTTGGGAGGTCAAAGTTCCCTCCCACCATCCATCTCAAAGCCCAAGGGAATCCGGGATGCATGCCATGATGGGCGTGGATGCGCGCGGGAGCAGCGGTTGGCTGGGTGGGCCAGGGTGAAGGAAGGGAAGGGAACAGAACGAGCGGTCGCACCGAAGACGGGAATCCATTGGCGTAAAGTGAGGCTGTGGACGACGCCTCTGGTCCCCAGGGCTCTTCTGATGCGGTTCGACTCGATCGGAGAGTCGGCAATTGACGTCGGGCCTTTATGTTTTCTTTCTTTCTTTCGTCCTCCCACGCTTCGGGACACCGCCCGTCAAGTGGTGAAGTGTCGATAGAGCTTATCGGGCCTGGGCGGTGTGGGCGCCGACATCTGCCGCGCGCGCGCGCAGTGTTCCATGGCACGCATGGGTTGTCGTTCTGCCGTCCTGCATGGCCGGCGCGCCGCCGGACTTGGAAGGTGCATGGCATGCACCGTGAACGTCTTCGTTGCATGAAGTGCCAAGAGAAGCCGAATTTGTTTCCAGCTGCGCCATCGTGAAAGGAATGACTGATGCTCCGTAAGCAGCCTTGTCCGGGTGCAGTTACAACAAGAGGCGTTCTTTTGCGCCGCATTGCCCTCTCCGAAGATCCCAACATATAAAGCCCTGTTCATTGCTGGCGGGTCCGGTTCGCGTCCATCGATTCGAATGCGTAAGCCATCCGATCCCGTTGAGAAAGTAGATGCCTCACTTCTTGAACTGTTGGCGTCTCCTCGGACCGGCAGAGTGCTTTCGTGGATGTTTCCGGGTCAGAGCTTGCCCCAGGGGTGACAAAGTAAATGGATGCGCTCAGCAGTGACCGCCAACGGTCATTGTCATCCTTCCAGGGGAATCAGGCTGGCCTTCATCGGAGGTGCGATGGAAATTGAGCCAATCATCATGGCCATTGTGATGAAGGCTGAAGTATTCTTCATCGTAAGGACGACGATGAGCATCGGCGGTTACCGCTTAGCATCTCGGTTTATTTGTCACCCGCGGACACCCGAATCGAAGCAGCAATAATCGAGTTCCTCCCTGCGAGACGTTATTATCCTGTCAGTGCTACGCCAGTCGGACTCGGAAGGAATCGCAAAAGGACGAGGATGATCCCAGAAAGAGCAGCATGCAACAAGGGGAAACTGAGAACGGTCAAGGAATCCAACATTGTGCGACAGAGATGAACTGAACACAAACATCCACCCCGCAAACAATCGCGGGGACTGACTACATGTCAAACACGACCGAACAAAGCAGCGCATGAATGGGGATTCGGTATGGATGTAAACGGATACATGAATGCTGGTGTCTGTTGCTCATTGAACGAACGTTCGAAACGACATTTGATGAAAAGTCGAGTCATGTGCTTGATGGGAGCAGTCGTGCTCCATCAAATTGCTGCACGCAGCCGTGAAAAATGCAACGACAACATGCTCCCCAGAACAGAGAGAGGCCCTGTCAACGCGTGGAGGTATGATAATGCATCGGGAGAATACGGTACGTGTCAGTACTTTCCAAGAGAGGAAACTTGAAAAAGACTTCAAAGTGTTCTCATCAAAACATTATTCCAACGGGGGAACGCAGAAAGGATGCGCGCAAGAGGCATGCTCGAACAGAAGACGGCACGACAATGGAAGATAATTCATGCTTGAGGGATACGCGAAGAACAGAACGACATAATAATAAGATGTTTCTATTGTGAGGACAATGATGGCAGAGGAAGAGATGCAAATGCTGGTGGAGGGGATGTTCGCAGTTAGTGGGTGTTAAGTTGCAGCGGGTAAGACATCGCCAGGTAGCGAGGTCTGGAGTCCAATCATGGAGGGAATCGGCTTTCGTCGAGCTTGAGCGGGCATGATCCGGGGCACACCCTGAATGACTCGAGGTTCCTTCATCAGGGCAGGGTCCAGCTTGGCCGGCACTATAACACGTAGCAGCGGAGTCAGCAACTGAGGACTTCAGGGGAATAGGTCAGAAGTTGGAGAGACCCCAAAAGATCCTGACGACGTACTTCGAGTGGTCACCTGACGGTAGTCGCCCGGGAAGCGGCTGCTAGGCGGGGTTGCCGCGGCGGACCGCCAAAGATGATCCGAGGAGTCTTGGAGGAAATTCGGTTGAGCCTTGGTGAAGAGGGACGTCCGACCTCGGTTTTTCTTGGCCATGATGATCTGGTCAAAGAGCATGACGGACGGGTCCTTGCCCGACTTGCATTCGCGCTCATGAATGAACTCATTGAATCCTGGTGGAGTTAGTCGCCACCTCTGAGATTACGACGGGAGGAGATCTATCAGGAGGAAGTAGAGATACCTTGAGTCTGCTGGAGCATATGCATGTATTGAGTGCTCTCGCGTGGGATGCTGCGCAGGAACCCGTCCATGTTGAAATGATATAGCTTCCCGGCTCTCCGCTGATCACCCGTGGCGGGTTGCAGGAACTTCCGATAGGTATAGAGCAGGCTGGCGAAACATCGGACGAAGGCGGCCTGAATCTGGCCGGGATGGAACGCAACTGGGCAAACCAAACAGATCTGCTCCGAACACCGGCCGTGCGCCGTCATTCGACAGCCTGGATGGATTATCAGTTTTCGCTGCAAGGTTATATAGTGAGCGAGTTTCACGTACCGTGACATCGATAGATCCCTTCCTCCGCCTTCTCTTCGCAGACCGAACACAACGATTGATTGTCGGCACTTTGCCACTGCAAGCAGTGACCCTCGACCCAGGCCAGGTGGGCTGTATTCTTGACAGGTTGATGCAGCACGTTCGGCATGATGGTGGAGGCAGCAATTGTCGACTGAGCATAACTGGACGGGGCATAGCGTGACACGGATTGAGCGTCGCTATACAATGTCGAGGTCGACAAACTCGAGGAATGATGACTTAGTGGGGCGCTCGGTCGACGAAATGACGAGGCACCCTCGACCCCAAACTGAAACATTCCAAGTCAATACACATACAACATGTTAACTAGGATCACTACGCACCGACGAGCTACGACGGGAGGAGCTATCCAGATATCCGGATCGCTTCTCCCGCAGATTGGAGGCCAGCGAGAAGCCCGAATCAGTTCGGGAGACGGGCGTGTTCGGGAGAGGAGGATGTAGCGGCGAGGTCGGCGAGATCTGCGGAGATGGAGGCCCACTGCTCTTGTGCGTCGAACCCGTCGCCGGCCGTTCGTGTGGCCGGAGCGGGTCCGCACGGGCCCGTAAGAAGGCGTTGAAGAGCGGCGGCCGCGGATTCGGCGTGCTGCTCATGGCGCCAAAGGCGGTCGAATTGAGGCTGACGTATCGTGACAGGGTACTGGCGGGCGCGTGCGGCGTGAAGAGGGACGGATTCTCCGACGAAAATGCGTCCAGTGGAAAGGCCTCGATGGCGTAGGCCGGTGGTCCGATCGGTACTCCATATCGATTGTGATGGGGTGCCGCCAGCTGCAGCAGCGACACCAGCTTGCGGCGTTGCTGTCGGGGTAATGGCTCCGGCACCGCCGTGCTCTGCACACTGTTCTCGTCCAGATCCACCAGCACAAAGTCATCGTCCGGCAGCTCGATGCGTTCGTAGCGGCGCTCGATGCCCACGATGTACGGACAGGGCGCCTCGAGGGCGGATAGCAGCCGGGCGGGCAGAACGGGGATCAGAATGCCGTTCCAGACGAAGGGATAGAGCAGGTTGCCGAGGGCGCGGCTGGCCAGATGCAACATCGCCGTGTACGAAGACAGCAGGATGATGCGGCATTCGGACAGCGCGCACTCGAAGAGCGTGACGATGTTGGGGATGGACAGGGCGCGGAACAGGGCGTAGAGATCGGTGCCGCGTGAGCCAGGCAGCTCGTTGACGGCGTCCTTGCGGGCGTACAAGCGTAGCTCGCGCACCGCAATCTCGACCTGGGTTTTGGAGGAAACCGGGCTGAGGGCCTCGGCGCACAGATTGACCACGTACCGCTCCAGCGGCTGCCACATGCCGATCTTGGGCGAGCTGGGCGGCACACGTAGCACGGCACCGTTAGTCATGGGGACCACGACGGCGCGCAGCCATTCCTTCCAGAACGTCGTCATGCCGGGGTCGCGGCCGAGGACGCCGTAGGCGCGAGGAATCCACAGTCCCGTCTCACCATCGGTGAGACCATCAATCTTGGCGGCGGCCCCGTGGCGCACCGGCCGTAGTAGGTCCGTCATTAGGCTGATCTTCTCCTCGGTCGCGCTGATGTGCTCCTCGAGCGCCTCGCGTGCGGCCGAACCCGAGGCGACCGCCGGCAGCTTGGCCAGCAATTCCGACAGCTTGGCCCGCTCCATCGCCAATCGTTCGCCCAGGCTGTAGGCTAGTTCGCGCTCCTCATTGGTCATGTTATCGCGCCGCCACTCTTCGCAGTGCCGCTCCACCTCTTCGGCCGCCTTGGGGTTCAATGGCATCCACATGATCAGGCAGATGCCGTAGATTCGTGAATGATCGCCCGAGGTCATGGCGAAGCCGTGCCAGGTCGAGCGTGGCCGCTCGTCGGCCGAGACGATGTTGATGTCGTTCGGGAAGGCGAACATGGGGACGTAGTCGGGAAAGGGACCTCGACGGACCGAGTCATCGGGACTGCCCTTGGGTGGATATCGATCGAGCAGGACCGGTTCGAAGCGGCGTTTGAGAGGATGCATGGTGGGCGTTGGGTGTAATGGTTGTGGGGCGGGAATTACGGAATTATAGTTGCTGAGGCGCTTCGAGGTCCGGACGGACGCTAGATCGCGGTATCATCGTTAGCCAACCCCAATGCTCCCTTCGATGAGCGGCTGCCAGCCCATCCAACCCCATTTAGCGTCATCACACACCTGTCCGCGCCATTGACGGCTGACGCTTCATGCTGTTCAGATCACGGAGTGAAAAGTGTCGCCGCACGCTGCCGGTATTAGAGCGGAGGGGTGGACGATCGGTGTCCTCATTCAGGCGCGACGCCCGCGGGTGAATGTGCGAGGTGGCGGGCGGCACGGCGCCGGCGCTGACGGACAGCTCATCCAGAAAGCTATCGCGCTCGACGGTGAACTTGCGCAGGGCACGATCGAAGTCGTCGTCACTGAGACCATTGATGCTGATCTGCGGAGGGACCGCCCGGATGGTCGCACTGCTGCGATTGCTAGCAGTGTAGCCTGGCTGGTCGGCCGAGTTGCCATACATCGAGAGGCGCGACTCATTGGAGAGCTTGGAGAGCCGGACATTGACGTCGGCCGTCTCGGAGGTCGGGCCATCGGCGCCGCAGGATTCTTGCAGGATCATGGACCCTCGCGCCGCCGGCGTCTCGAGTGCGCGGTCCTCATCGATGGGCGAGTCGAGCGGCCTCGACGCTGCCGCCGCTGCTGCCGCAGCGATTCCATTCACTTCCTTCTCGCCCGTGTCGGGGTTCAATCGAAAATGCTGCCCGTACGAGAGTGAGTCCACGCCGGCGATCCAGAAGTAGTCGGCGAGCGGAGCCGAGTTGGCATCGTTGGCAGTTCCGTTGGGAGGCATCGTCTCGAGCGGGCGTGACCCACATCGGGCACGAACTGACACTCTCGACCTAAGTGAAGGACCAACCGACTGCTCCAAACGTCTGTAGGATTTTGTCCACGTCCCCGACTGGTTTACGAGACTTGTGCGGACGGTTCAGCTCTATCACCACCTGCCGAATTATAGTCTCGTCTTGCTCAATACCTTCTATGCTCCGGAGTGACGCTCGTGTAGAGTATGTAATGGATGTCGATTCCCTGACACGTCGGGGTTGCTGACGGAGCAGATGCTCGATCGATTGTGACGGGACGGCGGTCGTGCTGTGCCCCAAGACTCAAGCTCTGGACTGTTCTGACGTTCAAACGCTCAGCGAGCGTACTGCTGTCGAGTGATGGCCCACTGCCTTCAGATGCGGTTTGCTTTGCCCCGGACGCGTCGGCTGCTCGATTATCCTGCTCTCCTCAGTAGCAACACGAGCTCCTGTTCCTGTTCCCGTCGATATGTGACCCGTATCGTCTTGAAGCCTGCTGCTGTTGCTGTTGCGAGTTGACCAAAACTTTGAATGTTCAAATTCCTCAAAGGAGTGTCGTTGAAGGCAATGGACCTAATGCAGGGGTCAGCATAAATGTACCATAACATGCAGCGGGTCGCGTGTCAGGCGCACGTCAAGGAAAGGTATGCACCTTGCTATTCCTAGAACCCCGTCGCAAAGGGACAATAGTAAGGTGAAGCCACGGAACGTGCCAGCGCACACCCAGCCCCTCTACGACATCTGGAGCATGCCGCGACGGTTGATGGCGAAGTGAAAGGGCGTGGTGGAGCAATGAATGCAACGGCAATCAAAGCAATTGAGTCTACTCGAAGCAACGGGTTCAGCCCTGATGCGATGCAGCCAAGTGTGGAAATGCAGCAAAATGCAGCAACGAGCCAGGAGATGCGAATTGATGGGATGTGACGGTGGATGTGGGAGGAGAAGTTGATTGAAAGTCTGGGGATGGAGGGAGGAGGGGAGTAGGACGAGGAGAGAGGCACCAATCAGACGACGCGACCTTCCCGACCCGCACGGCGCGTATCGATAGCACTATAAATCTCGGGACTACTTGTATTCGACACACAAATACCGCTACGCAACAAGTACCGGGATCGACAACGAACGCGTCTGGCCCCTGCGGCAATCATCCACCGACAAATGACTGGGGAGATGTCACAACGCAGACTGATCAGACCCTCAGCTTCAGATAGCCAAAGGCTATAGAGCATGTTTTAGATGATGATGAGCTCTTGTTTCTCCCACGCTATGAATCTCTGGTGGACTGATCAGTCGGGCTAGCTCTCGGGGACGTGGTCGAGCTAGAGTCGCACGACGTTCGTGATGCCGGCAAATATCGAGCAAAGCCGGCTAAACAGCTTTTCGTGTCGACGACCACCACCCACCAATACATTTTGATCCCGCGTGGAAAAGGAGTTCCGAGATTTATAGTGCTATCGATACGCGCCGTGCGGGTCGGGAAGGTCGCGTCGTCTGATTGGTGCCTCTCTCCTCGTCCT
>QQTW01004305.1_pt1 | contig 10650 bp, 9 predicted proteins | sample 1904831 | NCBI WGS metagenome assembly QQTW01 (sample SAMN09435610, study PRJNA476489) | Subsurface metagenome, whole genome shotgun sequencing project.
GTTCTAGATACGGGAGAACTGGCGGTATTGGGCTTCAGACTAGACGGCCGTTCCGTTTCTGGGATATCAATTCGTAGGGTAGCTGAAGACCATGGCGGCCAAGTAGTGCTTGGCAAAGCATCTTGCGCTGCTGTCCTCGGACCTGGAAGGTTGTTTATTGGCAGCGAGGGATCGGACTCTATTCTTCTTGGATGGACCCAACATTCGAATCGACCGAAAAGAAAGCGGTCACGGGTCGTCTTGGCGACTGACAACGAAGACGACTTTGTTGAAGAAGACGATATGGACGACGACGACGACCTCTATTCCGGAGTAGCCGCGGACGGCCAAGTTCAGACGACTGTACCAATATCAGAACCTAGTGCCGATGGAGACTATGTTTTCAGGATGCACGATTTTTTGTCGAACCTGGCGCCTCTTACTGACATAGCGCTGGGTCGTTCTGTCATTGTTCCCCATCGAAGAGACGCGCATGACCTAAGTGATTCTTACGTGGGTTTGAACCTTGTCAGTCCAAGTGGTCGAGGACGTGCTGGCGGAATCACAGTCTTAGAACGTGAAATCAACCCTACCGTCATTGGGCGCTTTGACTTTCCTTACGCACACGGCATCTGGTCCGTAGGTGCCAAGAAGTCAAACCAGAGGGGAATTCTACCACACACACCTGCCGGTAAAACAGGTGATAGTGCTCCTGCTGTTGAGGACGGTCTTGACAAATTTATTATTGTTTCGGAAACCACAAACAAAGGGGTGGAAGAGTCAAAAGTCTACGCTTTGACTGCGACCGGATTCAATGAAAAAATAGGAACTGAGTTCGAGTCAGCGGCCGGTGGGACTATCGATGTAGGGACCTTGGCTGGGGGGACCCGAATCGTGCAGGCCCTAGGAGGAGAGATTAGAAGCTATGATGAAGGTATGTGTCGATCCCGTCTCTGCTTTTCGCCTCGTTCCATATGTAATCTCGTTCTCGAGATTACTTGTCTCCTATTATTGCCCCTGTGTGTCCAGTTACTCTGGACGCCTACCTAGCGGTCAGCGACTTAGGCGGCTTTTGGCAGCTCCTGTAAGGGCTCTGTCAGCAATATGTCTCCTGGGCTCTGGGCATCGGTTCATAGATTGGTCGAATACTATTTGCCGTTGAAGATGGTCATTAGCTTCTCATGGCAGTGGTTTCTCGGCCTGTTTGGGTAAATCCGCCGTCTTTGAGACATCAATTTGTATGCTGCATATAGCGGATAGAACAATACAAATGTTACATCCTGCCGAGTGTCGTATATTTGTGCCCTCTGTACCGCGTGACCGCATTGAGCGTCCGTCTCATTGCCTGTGCATTGACTGACTTGATTCTTTGTAGATTTCGGTCTGGCCCAGATATATCCTATGACAGATGAACTCACCGAGGCTGAGCCAAAGATCATCAGCACGAGTTTCGCAGACCCTTATGTGCTCATTGTTCGAGACGATTCCAGCGTTATGGTTCTAGAGGCCGACGATAGTGGGGACCTAGACGAAGTTGAGCGAGGTGACGTTCTTCTTGCTACGAAGTGGTTGTCGGGCTCCGTGTACAGAGACAGAAAAAGCAGCTTTGGAGTCTTGCAGAAAGGTGCCACCCAAACCGAAAGGACAATTGTCTTCCTTTTCTTGCTGGGTGCCACCGGCGGCCTTCAGGTGAGCCGCCCAGAAGATATTGGTTACGACCAATACTCTACCCAGTGTCACTAATTTTTGTACGCTTTAGATCTTCCGTCTGCCAGACCTTACCAATCCCGTTTACACAGCAGAGAGCCTTAGCTTTCTGCCACCATATCTCTCTGCCGAATACACAGTCAAAAGATCGACTGCGCGTGAGACGATCACGGAGCTCCTTGTCGCAGACATTGGAGACCGTACATCGAGCTCACCTTATCTCATAGTTGCAATCCCTCTCTAAAGCTCGACTAACCCTTGCTGATGAGTTTCTAGCTACGAGACGCGAACGATGATCTCATCATCTATGAACCATACAACTCACCAATCAACCATGATGAGCAACCTGGCTCGTCCGCCTTGCGTTTTCTCAAGATCCCCAACACTTACCTGGCGAAGTCCCCAATCAAAACCGCTATTGAGACCGTCGAAGCTGCCGATGAAGGTCGCAACCATCCGCTTACGGCCGTGGCTGACATTGGAGGCTATAGCACCGTCTTTGTCCCCGGAGCATCTCCGAGCTTCATACTCAAGTCTGCCTCTACCACCCCTAAAGTCTACGGGTTAAGAGGTAAGCCAGTCAAGAGTATGAGCGGCTTCCATACTCATGGATGCGAGAGAGGGTTTGTGTTTGTTGATTTTGAGGTGAGATCCTTCCCAGAAACAGGACCACCGAAGATGATGCCTTAACATATACCAGGGTGTTGTGCGAACGTCAAAATTTCCGTCCGAGGTGCGCTTTGGCGAGACCGACTGGTTGGCACGAAAAGTGGTGCTTGGTGAAGAGGTTCAGGCCCTAAGTTATCACCCTGCTATGGAAGTATATGTGTTGGGAACCAGCCAGAAGGTTGATTTTCGGCTACCTGAAGATGACGACTTCCATCATGAGTGGAAAGGCGAAGGTATACTCATACTCGAATGTATTGTGACATCCAAACTATGCTTGAGACTGACACCCACTCTTCTAAGATATCTCTCTGAGGCCGCAGATTGATCAAGGTCTCGTCAGGGTTCTCAGCCCTATCAATTGGAGTATTGTGGATTCGTGAGACTCACTTACTGCGAAGGGAAGTCGCCCAGGAACTCAGCGCTAACACTGTTTTCTAGATATGAGCTGGATGACACTGAGTTTGTTATGTGCATCCGCACCCTGAACTTAGAGATCTCCGAAAACAGCCATGAACGTCGAGATTTCGTTGCGGTTGGCACCGCCATCATTCAGGGTGAAGACCTCCCCGCTCGAGGATGTATCTATATCTTCGAGGTCATCAACGTTGTCCCTGACCCCGACCGTCCGGAGACCGATCGTAAACTCAAGCTATTCGCCAAGGAGGAAGTCAAGGGAGCAGTGACAGCACTCTCAGAAATCGGCACGCAAGGGTTCTTGCTTGCAACACAAGGTCAGAAGTGCATGGTTAGGGGTCTGAAAGAAGATGGTAGCCTGCTGCCGGTTGCTTTCATGGACATGCAGTGCTATGTTAGTGTTGCACGGGAACTGAAAGGAACAGGAATGTGTGTGATGGGCGATGCCGTGAAAGGGGTTTGGTTCTCTGGCTATTCGGTATGACACTCTGGTGATTGACCTTCCCATCAGATGGTAACATCTTGTCACTCTAGGAGGAACCCTACCAGATGAGACTCTTTGGGAAGTACGTACAGCATCTGGAGGTTACGGCTGCGGACTTCTTGCCAGATGGCAAGCAGCTTTACATCGTCGTTGCAGACGCCGAGTGCAACATCCACATCCTTCAATTCGATCCAGAGCGTACGTCTTTCGCATTACTGAAAGCTAATATACCTACTAACGACTTTACCCAGACCCGAAATCACTTTCCGGCCAGCGACTTCTCCATCGAAGCATTTTCCACTTCGGACACCCTGTCTCTTCTCTCAATCTTGTCCCTCGCACTGCCACGACCTCTGAGATGATGGCAGCATCAATGGCTGACAAAATGGATACGGACACCATGATCCCTCAATCTCCACCGTACCAGATCCTCATTACCACCCAAATTGGCTCTATAGCACTCATCACACCGCTAAGTGAGCAGGTCTACCGACGTCTTCAGGTCCTGCAGACACAACTCTCCAACACCCTCGAGCACGCTTGCGGGCTTAACCCTCGCGCATACCGTGCCGTGGAAGGGGACGGCATGGGTGGACGAGCGATACTTGACGGCAGCCTGTTGAGACGGTGGGTGGAACTGGGTAGCCAGCGCAAGGCAGAGATAGCTGGAAGAATCGGGGTAGAAGACTGGGTCATACGCGGAGATCTGGATATGATTGGCGGCGGTGGACTAGGGTACTTGTAGTGCCGTTGTCGCGACTCATCCCGCGACAACGGAACGTTGTTCGAACAGCTGAGCGGAAAGTCGAGAGGCTTAGATATTCACTTTGAATCGAAGCCTGAGATGATCGTATTCTAGACATTGTATCGACACTAGGTTGCGGCTGAGTTTGTTTGCGAAACGGGGGTGAAGATGCGAATGTAAGGTTCTTGGGGACGTACTACAGCCGCTAAGGGCTATCCGACCCAAATCTGCACGTCTCAGAAGCTGGTCCCAACCCTCAATGTCACTCTATGCGCCTAAAGAAGCTGTGGATCTAGAAATGGGATGCCAGTTTGACATTGCTCGAAGCTCCGGTTGTCGGACTACCACTCATTTTCTCTGCTTTTGTACGCGGAAAGACATGCTGCGCACCGTCTCCCACCTCAGTGCTGAACCTTTTCGACGCCTAGGCAGAAGTAATACTTTGACGGAGCTTGTTACGGGCTGTCTGAGCAGAGCCACTGATGCCGCAAGTCGCAGAGCCGTGAGTGGTGGGCTACCTCTACCATCTTGAGCCGCAACGCTTGTTTGCCTCAAGCTCTTCTAGGTCATGTAGTTGCTTCAAGACCTTTGTGTTTCATTAAGTGTGCGTTTTGTCGTTGCAGCTCTGAGTAGATCATGTTTCACAGGAAGATGAGATGGAAAGTGAAGACTTTATATGGCATCTGTTTACCAGCATCCAGTATTTGGGGCAACGTCGTTCTGGGTTTCTCGAAATCAAGTTGTTCGCGCATCATTCTCTACTTTCTCAGCCCACCCCTATCATGCCACGGCCATGTCTTAGTCTAGCGCTCTCTCGACATCAGACCAGAGTCATCTGTGCAATCACACTCCTCATGCTTGCCTTAAGCTCATTCGTTCAACCTGCACCGTTTCTTCCGGTACTATCACCTCAACATGGCTTGTTCAGTGTTGTCGATGGCTGACAGTATCACTAGCGTTATCCTATGTGCCCCCCCTTTGCAGCCGCTCCCGCAGACAACGATCTCCCACCAGGCTACTACTCCACTCAGTGGAAATCTTTCCAGACCTACTGCACCGCAAACAATCCTGGTCCCAATTGCCGATGTGTTAGGGACTCGAGGACGGGAGAGTGGGACCTGCGATGTAATCCAAAGGCCGGCAACGAAATGTTCAAAGAAAGGCAGTGTATAGCCACCAACGAGTGCATCCTGTACTGCGAGTGCGCGCCGGGCCACAGAAGCCGTATTGTTGATGCCCAGTTGAACGACATGACAAGCTAGACAACATAGGCCCGATCCCTTAACTCTTTGTTCGAATGCCAGTACAAACAACGGAGAATATTGCTGGAGTTGTTGGAGGGACAACGTTGAACCGGACGATGAGTCACGGCGTAGAGGCGGAATTCTCAATATCGCGAATGTTTTCTATAATCTCAAACTGCAGTAATGGATTGGAAGGAGCAAGGTTGCTGAGAACAAACGTCGAAGCAGTATCATAACGACATTTGTTATCTGCTAAGATGTATGCGGATTTTGGACCAGATATTGAGGGCGTAGTCCAGTGCATCTACTAAAATCTGCTCAATCGTACCACAATCCCTTTCGAGGCCAGTATAGAAAGTCACACCGCTTGAAGTCATGACCGACTTAGATTATCCTCTAAGTCCGGTCTAACAGGCGCAGGGAACCTGAACCAGATTCCAGATCCGGAAAATTGAACGCAGTGACGTTGCGGTATGGTCTCACAAACACGCGCTCGCCCTGCTTAATGATACCACTGTCTATATCCCATAACCACAACTCCCTCCGAGACAACAAAGCCATCGACTCCAGTCCATGCTAGTATGCACCTTAACCTTCCATCCTTTTATGAAGCACCCCTCCGGCCCAAGCCGCCGCTAATATTACTCGCATGCGCCAGCAAGAACTTACAGCAAGTAAGCGTATACTTGCACGCCCTCGTCCAATTCTCATCCTGATTGAAACCCAACTTGATGCTAGTATCACCAATCTTATCCTTCTTGATCTGGTATGGCAACGTAAGTCCCTTTCCCCTGCCATCGCCGTTGGCCGTCCCGCGGACAGAAGATTCGTGCTCGACGAAATGGCCGAGTTGGCGCAGACAATCCAGGAAAGCGACCATGGCGTTATCGAAGCGTCGGTGCATGAACTTGTCGAGGCCGAGTGGCAGTTCGCCGGACGAGTAGAGTTCAAGGGTGGTTATTTTGGGTTGAGAAGCTTGCGCGGGCGTGGTCGTTGTGCTGGATGAGGATTGGGGATATTCGATTTTCTCGATGCGCGAGGTTGATCCCATAGGTTTGAGCCTGTACCCTTCGAAAGTGAAGCCTAACTTCTCTGCGACTGTGGCGAGGAGGAGAAGTGTCTGGCCCCATGCGGCGTTGATTTCAGCCCATTCCACCGGCATGGTCGTGAGGCGTCCCAGCCGTAGACTGTTGATGGTGCCGAAGTGGCCGTCATGGCCGATGCAGAAGGTATCGTTGTAGACGTTTGTACGCTGCAGTCGCTCCAACTGGCGCGAATCGTGGTCATATTGAAGGTTTACCCCATCACGCTCGTTCTGGAATTCGGACAGCTTGAGGGCGAAAGCATTGCGCTCGCGCCAGAAGTTTTCCTCCTCCAGATCGAGTTGTCTTGCTTCTTCTTCCAGGTTTGCAATTTCATCATCGACCGCTGCTTTCTCCTGTTCGAGTTTGATCAGCTCGGCGAAAGCGGCAGCTTCAGCTTTTCTGGTAGCCTTGAGTTCCTCTTCAGCTTTCTTCACTTCATCAAGCGAGCGGACTTCGGCGTTGAGCTTCTTTAGAAAATCGGCATAAGCGTCCCTTTCTCGGGAGGAGCTGGCCAAGCGTTTCTCTAGTCCTTCGACAAGAAGCTCCGTACATTCGACGCAGATGGGATGGTCGATATCAGATCGCGAAGATATGATTTCAAAGAGGCGGTTTTTGACCTCGACCTGATGAGAGAGTGACTGCTTCTGATCATCATCTCGCGCTTGTTGTGTGATAGTGGCATGGTTCTGACGGCCGGCGCCTTTGCCGTTTACACCGTTGGTGGGTAGAGGTGGCACGACTTGCGACTCCGTGAGCATAACAAAGGACATAGCTCCATTATCCCTATTTCCTCCCTTTGACGAAGCTGTGGTTGGTCCTAGATTAGCCTGAACCTGGCGCGGCGCTGGTACGAGACGTTTGAAGGTTGGTGACTCCGCGTCTCGAGATGCTTTGTCATAGACATCTTTGCGGTCTTGAGGATATGGTAGTCTTGACTGAATGCTATCTTTGGGATACTGATGGGTATGATTTCCCGTAGAGCCTATAGGCAATCAGCTAGGGTTGAGCAAGCAGCTTGGGGTTGGAGAGATATGTCACGTACCTATCAACAGATCGAACGCAGCGGGGTTCAAATCTTCAAGAGAGGTATCAAGTCTTAGGGGTGCGCGACATTTCTGGCAATACATAGCTTTCAGTCAATGACCTGGGTCCTGCAGACTGTTAGAGGATTTGAAGATGGCGGCTTCACCTTACGTAATCCGTAAACATGTGGGGTCAATTTGGCGCGTCCAACGCGACTTATTGAGCTTACTGTTCCCAATATCAGAGCCCCACCAATGCTTCGATTCGTGATCTTTGTCTTTATCACAACCTAGTACTCCGTCTGCAAGTTCTTTGGACAAATCTGAAAGATGGAGCCACTTCGGAAGCGCGCCCGAATCTCACAATCCACGGATAGAGACTTCTTACATCCAGATTTCGATGTGCAGGAAGCGCGAACGCGCAATGACTTGAAGCTAAAATCCACCTTTGAGGCCATCTTCAGGAAGTACGAGCATGATTTTACCGGCGTTGGCGACGAGATCGATCTTGAGACTGGAGAAATTGTTGTCGACAATGGCCACCTTATGGACATGCGCAGCGAGCACGATACTGGTAACGGGAATGTCGGGCGCAACCCTGGTCTAAGGGCCTTCACAACCGCTACTGAACAAGTAATTCCATCAAGGTTGTCAGCCACCATCACTGATCGTTGGAAAGGTCTTCCGACTGGGCAACATGACCTTGGGGTCCTTGCCGACATAGGGGTAGAATGCAATGACGAGGTGGACAGCCTCATAGGATCAGACCAATACGGCGCAAACGGATCTACAGACCATTACCCGTACCCACAAGATATGTGGAATAAAGAGAAATCCTCGGAGGGTATTAGGCGTCGGCCGGAGTCTCCTAGAATGCCTTCAGAACAAACCATCATATCCCAATTCGGACCAAGCCTAGGCCAGCAGATTGCGAACTTTGTGTCCAACATACGCAAAGTACCCGCTACGCCAGTAGACGACATATGGCGTACACCCGAGTTGGCAACGGCTCCTGCTGTTAAAAGACCAGCTTTGAAGTCGCTTCTCAATCTGCGCCAAGCCCGGTCGGTCTCACCTCTGAACCATATCTCCATCTGGGCGTCGAACGGATCCAAATCGCGGCCGCGAAAATCTGCATATATGAGGTCCAGACGGAAGGCATCAACTAGCAATAATCCTCTGAAGACATCTCTTAGGCTGGCTGAAGCCTCGATGGCGGAGGGATATTCTGATCACAGCAGCGACAGTGAAGATATTCTGGGGTCCAATCAGGTTCCCCACTCTCTGAAATCCAAAGGAGCACCTCTTAAGTTGCCTTCAAGAGCTGATACTTTACCTCAACAAGATAAAGCTGAACTGCAGCATATTCAGCGATCTGACCTGGATGCTCAAGAGTACCCTCTATCACAAGCTGAGTTCTGGAGGGCCAATCATGCCTCGCCACAGTTGTTGTCTCTTCCAGAAACCAACAGTCTGCCCGAACCAGGATGCTTGTCCCCCGGGAGAAGAATCATAGAGTGTCCTGTCGAACAAACCGAAACCCCGTGCGCTAACAAGGCGCAATTCCAGCTGCGAAGCGATGAGCAATGCTTGACTTGGGGAGGAGATGCTGGACCTGGTTCGAAGGCTGACAGCCAAACTTTGGTATCGCCAGAATACACCCAGCCACAGTTAGCCTACAAGAAGCAGAAGAAGCAGACCTCAAAGAAACTCTTGGATTGGTCATTGCAAGAAGAAGCTCTTTTACAGCCATTAAAAGCAAATACGAATGTAACGTATTCTCGGCTTACCGCCGCCATCCCATACAAGTATCAGAACAATGAACAGAACTGCTCCCAGCACGTAATGCAAGAAGTCAATTCGACACCACAAAAGACTAGGAATCGAAAACGGCCAGCTTACACCTCAGAGGAAGACAACTTACTTCTGAAGCTCACAATAGCGGGAAGCCGGGGTTGGAAGGGCATTCTCGCTTCGTTCCCAGGCAGGTCTGAATGCTCTCTGAGAAATCGGTATTATCGAACGCTCCAGCTTCGCCAGCAACCCCAGAAAACCCCAACATCAGCCCAACTTACAGATGCAAAAACAAACGATCACATGCGTCCCAGCCTATTGTGCACCGACTCCAAGCTTACATCAAACGAGCATCAAAACTTTCCAGGTCACCCTATGGTTGAATCGATGGACTGGGATCGTACAGCACAGCCTGTACCCGGATATGCTGAAGTTGAAGCAGGGCCATTCGATGATACCAAAGTAGATCGAAAAACCTCGACCGATTGCACAGGAACAGAAGACCAGCTAGCCGGCGACACACCGAGAGTCCAAGATTCTCCTTCAAGTCCAGCCCCAGGAAGTGTTGCTCAAGGCAGCGGAAACGAACCTTTTGAAGCGATAGCGCCCGACGAGCCTACCACTCCTATACTGGCAATCGCAAGGTCTGATCACAGGGGTACCTCCTCGAGCAAAGGTCTCGGCGCAAGGCGTAGATCTCCCCTCATACACAAACCCCAGCAGGGTTCTAAGTTAGCAAAGAGAAAGGCGACTCATGCGCCCACTTCGCAATCCAGACGTACACCAAGCACAAAACGATCCGCCGTCAAGGGGTCAAAGGTACAAGCAGCTGGAACAGCGGCAGTGAATGGTACACCAGTTTCAGGGTCCAAGACCGCTTTCATTTCCCTTATGCCGAATGTCAGTGATGATGAAGATGAGCTCAGCAATCCTACGGTAACTGTAGGCAGTGCCAAAGATCTACTATTCACAACACCAAAAGGGACCGTTAGACAATGTGGTGTTGATGGCATGAGGTGTGAACGGCCCTTCTGCTTTAGATGCGCCTGAAAGTGGCAGATTTAGTGCTCAGCTGGCGGACGACTTTTGACTGGCCGATCTCATTCATACTTGCAACCAGTTTCGGTCGATTGGAGTGGTTGGATACTGCTCCTAGGGCTTCACTCCGAATGAGCTGATCCGAGAAGGCAGTCTTCGCTCTTCGGAGGCTATTATGGCTCCTTTTCTGCAGCGTTAAGTACATCATCTAGCTCTGTAGCTTTGCGGCCTCCAATGTTTCCTGCTCTGGCCCAGAATTTTGACAGGTGCCTTGTCCCTGAATCACATAATATGGTCACGATTTTGTGACCTGGACCCATGTCAAGAGCTGTCTTCGTAGCGGCAACACCTACAATGAAGCTGTGAGCATTGCTGGCTATGTCACGATGCGCAGGACGACTTACAATTCACAGCACTACTGCTGCCTATAAAAATCCCATCCTTTTCTACCAGCCAGCGTGCCATCGCC
>QQTW01004306.1_pt1 | contig 10650 bp, 1 predicted proteins | sample 1904831 | NCBI WGS metagenome assembly QQTW01 (sample SAMN09435610, study PRJNA476489) | Subsurface metagenome, whole genome shotgun sequencing project.
ACACCTAATTTACTCAAATAACTCTCATCACTCACAGCTTATGTACTACAGAAAGGCACTTCTGTTATTTCTTACTTTTACTCTTTTTTCTACCACTTGGATATGTGGACAAGTACAGCCTGCTACCAATGGGCTTACCGCTTACTTTCCCATGAATGAAGGAACTAGCACCTCCCTTACTGATGCCTCAGGCAATGGACACACCGGGAATTTAGTCAATTCACCCCTTTGGTCCCTATCAGGAAGAATAGATAAATGTGTAGAAATGGTAGATAACTCTGGTCGTTATATCAGTGTTCCTTCTCTAACTTGGGCACCTGCTAGTTTTACTGTCTCCTGGTGGATGAATCCTTACTCATATAATCAAAACAACCAACTTATAGGCGCCTATAATGGATGGGGTGCGTTCCTGTTTCATACCGCTAATAATGGAAGTGTATCTGTGGGAACAGATGTACACACACGGTTTGTATTAGGAAGCGGAACAGTCAAACTCAACGAGTGGCAGCACTTTATCTTCTCCTATTCAAGTGGGGCAGGTAAATTCTACAGGAATGGGCAGTTGCTATCTAGTAGAACCAATATGACAGCTCCTCTTGCTTGGGGAGGATTTTTCATAGGAGGAACCGATCCTACTAGTTCTATGCATGGCAAAATAGATGAACTGCGTTTTTATAATAGGGCCTTAACAGATGAGGAGGTAGCTACCCTAGCTGCCTGGCCTTTGGGCCCTGCCTTTAGTGCATGGAAATCAACGCCTTCTGACTCAGAGTGGAAAAATGGAGCAAACTGGATAGGAGGCTATGCCCCAATCAATACAAGTGAAGTTGTAATAGGTGCTTGCACCATTTGCCCTGCTATCAACTCAGATATTACCGTAGCTAAACTAACACTTAATGCAGGGAGCAGCCTACATATAAATGCGTTTAGATTGTTTGCTAACTCCATTAAGTTGGTACAAGCAAGTATATATAGTGATGGGGGGGTGATCCAATCACCAAAAGTAGAAGATATTAATACTTGTCAGTTCTATAAAGAACCTAGCAGTATAAAAGGAGGGCTTACCATAGATGTTTCTCCTGAAGGTAATGCCTATACGTATGGAGGCAATATTTATTATACGCCCATAACCTATCAATGGGGTAGTGGTAGTTGGAGCAATTTTAGCATAATCCATCAAGCGCCTGATATATTCAAAGAACAAGCTACTTTTATAAACAATACGCCTAGTTGGATGAAAATTAATGCAGGGCCTGTGAGCACGGTATTTGAAAAAAAAGCAGAATTCACTAATCGATATGGGCGTACGATAAGCTTACCTGAAAGGGGAAGCATTCAATTTAATGATACGGTTGTTTTTAACAATCATGCTTGGGATATAGGTATAGCTCATAATGCCGGCAGCTCCGCTATATTTCATAAACCTGTTGTAGTAAATGGTATAAATTCAAACGTAGGATTCGCCAATGGGGGAAATGTAACTTTTCATAGTTCTGTTCTTTTATCTCATTCTGCTAATCATTATACGCAAGGCATTAGTTTTGGTGGCAGTGGGGGAATAACTACACTTACGGAGAATGCTTCTTTAAAGCTACAAAGCGGATTCTCAAGCAGATTAACACTCATTGGTTTTATTCAAACAAATGAGAATACACCCACTGTTCTTTATTTACTCAAAGTTAATTTTACTGACCCACCAATTACCCTAGGGCCTAATTCTAGCTTCAAAGGAGACGTTCATATAACTGCGCCTAACATCCTATTAAATGGAGGAACATTCTACAAAAAAGCAGTATTTGAGAAGATAGGAGGTAATATGTACTACAGTCCTAACTCATTAGGTGGGAACACCTTCCATGGAGAAACGCATATTATTAATAAAGGTGGATCTTATATGTTCCTAGGGCAAAATGCCATAGATAAATTTAATGGAGATTTATATGTGACTCATGCCGGAGCGAATGGCACGTATCTCGCACATTGGAACAGCGGTCATCAATTCAATGGACATCTATCTTTTACGACTACTCCCGGTACCCAAGGAGGCATAGTAGTGGGGGAAGGTGGGGGAAGTGCGATGCTAGCTGAAAACAAAACTCTTTCGCTGGCTGGGGTAGGTAGTGGGTTAGTCAGGCTTTATGGGTTTACTCAGAAAGGAATAGTCCCTTTTTCTTTACTAATGCCAGCAGGAACAGGGGCGCTGACGCTGGGGAACAGAACTTTGTTTGAAGGAGAACTAAGACTAGAAGCACCTCACCTCTATTTGAATGGAGCAACTTTCAATAAGCAATCAACCTTTATTAAAACGGCAGCAGGAAATAATGTTTCTATTGGTGGCAATACTTTTAAAGGCAAAGTGTATATAGTCAATAAAGCCTCTACTGGTACCCTCAACCTGGCTAGTCAATATGCAGACCTAATTCAATATCAATAGTACTATTATTATCAAATAATCGAAATTCTCCTGTATGAAAAACTTTCTGCAAGCAATATTCCTGCTTGTTATGAGTGTATATTGCCAACCTCTTTTAGGGCAATATCTTCCTAACTCCTTTAAAACAAGCCTTATTCCTCCTTCCCCTAATGCAGCTGCTTTGGGACAGTATGGAGATGTACCCGTTAGTTATTATAGTGGACTTGCTCAAATTGAGATTCCTCTCTTCGAGGCCAAAGAGAGAAGTTTATCTGTTCCTGTTACCCTAAGTTACCATGCATCAGGAATCAAAGTAGACCAGGCACCCACTTGGGTAGGTTTAGGTTGGGTACTTAATGCAGGAGGTGTAGTTACCCGTAACATTGTGGGTAAACCTGATGAATTTCCTAACGGATTTATCCATTACATGACTAGCCCTGAAGATATAAAGCAGCGATTCGATGAAGAAGCTTGGAAAACAGTGGGTGAAAACTTAGCAGGGAATCAAAGAGCCTGGAATTATTTTAATTACGCCAAAAATTTGGAGGATTCAGCCCCTGATGAATTTACCTTTAATATTGGAGGAAAGGTAGGTAAGTTTATTTTAACAAGAGAAGGAAAAGCGCTTACTAATAGTAAAATTAAGATTGAATTTGAATTAGAACAAGTCAATTCCTCTTTAAGAAATTTTAAGCATTTTATTATTACTTTAGAAAATGGAGTAAAACACGTATTCAGTTATAAAGAAAGTGTTCTCTCAAGAGCAGACACATATCCTTTTTCTTCAGGAGACATTGGCACGCAAACAACCTCCTCTTGGTATCTGACTAAGATTGTTTCCCCAGATGAGCAAAGCCAGATAGAACTTGAATATACCACACCTTATACTTATAATCAGTTTGGCGGGCTAAACTACTCAACGCTGCAAAAATTTATGCGTGCCTTTCCTGATGAAAGTCATCCAAATTGTGATGGTACTTATGGTTATGAGCAAGAATACGGATGGATATATACCCATCAATATGATATGGTATGTCTTTCAAAAATACGTACATCTAATTATGAGATTCAATTTATGGTAACTGATAATGAGTATCAGTATTATATTAGAAAAAAATTAAGTTTGATTACAGTTTATGATAAATTACAACAAAAGGAATCCAAGCGCTATGAGTTTACTTACGAACCTTATGGTAGGAAATTCCATTTAGGGTTTATGGCTGAAAAAGCAGCCGATACAAAAGTATATAGATTTGCCTATGATCAAACACCCCTAGCATGGGCTGACCCCATCTCAAAAGGGGCAGAATCTAAAGGCGGAATAGATTACTTTGGCTATTATAATGGACCCAAACCTACCTATAGCTCACGTCTGCCAAGGGGCCAAATTGATGCCCAATACTTAGATGGACTTGACAGAATGCCTAATGCATTCTATACAGGTGCGGGAATTCTTAAGAAAATCACTTATCCTACAGGAGGGTATTCTGAGTTTGAATACGAACCTAATGACTATAGCTATGTAAATAATACCCTTAAAAGAAATGATAAATATGCAGCAGGTGGACTCAGAATAAAGTCAATAACTAGTCATGATGGTTATGATTATAGCAAGGATGTTGTAAAAACTTATTCCTATGTATCGGCAGAAAATCCCAGCTTAAGTAGCGGGGTGATTAGCTATGAACCCCATGAATCATTTCTTTTCTCCCATCATTTCCCTGCCTCGGCATACAATGGTGGATTTAAGGTATATCAGCAGTACTCCCAGCCCTTTAGGCCCATTGATGTAGGCTATGGCCGGGTGATTGAAACTTTACATGATGGAAGTAAAACTATTTATCAATTTACTACTGCTCGCGAGTATCCGGATGTAGCTTATATAGGCGATGGCACTTTCTTTGGGTTAGCCCCTGCTAATCAAGATGCCCTCTACACCACTAAAATGAAGCATCCATTCCTAAAATACCCTAGGCTGTATGATTATATGAGAGGCTTGGTTAAAGAAAAACGAATTATTTCTGCCTCCAATCAAACGCTTGAGATTACAGAAAACTCATATATATCCAAATATTTAGGAGAAGTGTATGCTTTCTATGTTTTCGGCCATGATTTTTATTACTGTATGGAAAGGCTTCCCGGTACTATTTGGTATTTACATCATCATAAAGTTGGCGTAGGAAGAGCTGAGCTTACTGCTCAAGTAAAAAAGGTCTATGATCAAAATGAGCCCAGCAAATTTTTTACTACTAAAACAGACTATTCCTATAGCTGGGATCATTTGCAGTTAATTGGCAGTTTTACTACCAATAGCAAAGGAGAGTATGTAAGCACCTATTATAAATATCCACAAGATTACTTACGTTCAATGAATAGTAATGCGCCTTCCAATCAGGCATTATCTATTCTTAACCTGATTAACAAAAATATATTGAATGTGGTCATAGAAAAGTACACCCAGAAACAAATAAACTATAAGCCAAAAGTGGTCTCTGGAGAGGTAAACATCTATAATCCTACTACGCCTTACGTAGCAGAGACCTACCAATTATCTATTGATCCTATAGGTAATTTTACACCGGCTTATTTTACTTCTGCTAATGAATTTAAAATAGATGCCCGTTATAAACTCATTGGCTCAATGGATTATGATGCTTTTGGCAACGCAGTTTCTATAATTAAAGCAGACTATGCGCCTACCGCTTTGCTTTGGTCTTATACGAGTAGTCTGCCCGTTGCAGAAGTAATCAATGCAAGTCCAAATCAGCTATTTTATACCAGCTTCGAAGAAGAGGGAACAGAAGATTTTCAAGGCGCAAAGACAGGCCGGAAACTCTATAATAGTGGTGCCTATACAGTACCCTTTACACCTCCCTCTGATGGCAAAGAATATTTACTCTCCTACTGGTACTTTGCAGATAACAAGTGGCAATATCGAGAAAAGCCTTACAGTTCACAGATAAGTGAAGGCAGCAAATTGGATGAGATACGTGTGTTTCCAAAGGGCTCTTTCATGAGTACCTATACCTATGATCCATTAATGGGTATGACCTCTAGGACCGGACCAGATGGAATCACACAATACTTCAGATATGATGGGTCAGCAAGGCTTACCTGGATACTAGATGATAAGAAGAATTTTCTTCAAAACTTCTTCTATTATTATCGAGGACAAAGCTATCCTGAATAGCAGGAACTAGCCGATACGAATTCTTTCTTCTCACTCACTTCTACTCTTTTATCTATTGTTATAGCTTTTGCTGTATTCCTTGTTTTTATTATCATTCTATGTATCCTCTGATTATAAATCAACTACTTGTGTCTCTCTTGCACACAAGTAACCGCTATGTCATGTTCTTTGTGCTTTTGGTGCTATGCTTACCCGGAATGAGTGTATGCCAGGTTGTACAACCAGAAGATTTATACTTAAACAGTTATGAACATCCTAGCAGAGCTACTAAAAGTGTTCAAATCTATAATGGCTTTAGTGTGCCTGCCGGCCAAGAGTTTGTGGGCGAAATTGAAAGTCCGGGACCAGTAGTTGAACCCTATTCTTCGCTTACTGTTTCTGCAGATGTCACTATTTATGCAGGCGAGAAAACTATTCTTTCAGCCAAAGCGGCTCCCTCTCCAGGCAATTCCCTTTTCTTTGACGGGAAGAATGACTTTATAAGTATTTCTCAAACCCCCTTTGTCTCCATTACCAATACCTTTACCCTAGAGGCCTGGGTCTATGCGCAAGCTGCTCATGATGAAGCAGACGTGCAAAGCATTACAGGCGTAGCTGGTGCAAGTGGACCTCAGCGCTATGTAGTTTATCCCACCCATGGGGATGGATGGGGAGCAGGACATGCTGGGATGGGTTTTTCAGTAGGTACAAATGGTATTAATGTTTATGAGCATGCAGGAGGTTACTTGCCGTCTGTTTTGGTCTGGAAAGGAATATTAAGCGGGTGGACACATATTGCCGTTGTTTATAACAATGGAGTGCCAATTTTATATGTGAATGGAGCGTGGAAAGCTAATGGACTTACAAGTGGCAAAATAGTACATCCTTCAGCTACAATTGGAGGCTCGCCTTATGGATTTTTTAAAGGTGAGATAGATGAAGTACGCATATGGAAAACAGCTAAAAGCCAGCAAGAGATTTTTGAAAATTATCAGAAAATAGTTTCTCCACAAAGTGAGCATTTACTTAGCTACTACCGGTTTGATGATCCCTTAAACCAAGCAGTCGTCAATGACTTAAGCCCTTCTGCCAATCATGGCACGCTTTTTAATGGAACGGTGCAGATAATATCCTCTCTGCAAGTACTCGCACAACCCAGGACCTATAGCTGGCATCCGCAAGAGGGCCTATCTTCTACAAGCCTTTCTCGCATTGAGGCTTCTCCAGGTGTAACAACAAGTTATTGGGTACAATCGATGAGGGCCGATGGGGGCCTTGAAGAAGACAAGGTTACAGTCACTGTCTTACCTGCGCTCACGCCCTTGTCCAAGAATCCTAATGAAGCAATTAATTATATTACCACAAATACCATTCTGGTAGAAGGAATAAGCAATGAAGCGGATTTACAACAACTATCTTCTGTTGATAAGATGAACCAGCAGACAATCTATTTTGATGGGTTAGGCAGGCCTATGCAAAAAGTTAGCACCCAAGCCTCTCCAAAGTTAAAAGATATAGTACAACCCATCGTTTATGACCCTGTCGGTAGAGAGCCTAAAAAATATCTCCCTTACCCTCATAGCAATGCCGTAGATGGCTTCTTTAAGAGAAATGCCCTTGTAGAGCAACAAGCAGCTTATGCTGAACTCAAGCCATTAGAGGGGCCAGCTTATGCAGAGACCCACTATGAATTCTCCCCTTTGCATAGAGTCCTAGAGCAAGGAGCTCCTGGAGAAAGCTGGCAAATAAAGGATCGGCAAAATGCAATGAATAATCATACGATTAAATACAATCAGCGAACCAATGGGATAGAAGAACTAAGGAAATGGAAACTCTACTCAGATGACCCTGCAACTCAGAAGAGTAATGATGCTTACCTGGATGGGTCTGCATTCTATGAATATAGGCGGTGGACAGATGAAGAATACGGAGAGATCGTTTTAGGCGGAGAAATATTAGTCACTGAAACATGGGATGAGAATAATCATAAAGTCTTGGAGTATATGGATTTTGAAGGAAAACTGCTGTGTAGAAAAGTGCAGGATGGAGGTAGCTTGCAAAGTCCCAGTTTTGCCACCACTTATTATATATATGATGATTTTGGCCTTTTACGGGTAGTGATTCCTCCACAAGCCTATGCGTTGATGCCGGCAGATGCCCGAATTAGTTGTGAAAGTGAGTTAGCGACAAACTATTTTTTCCTCTATACCTATGATGAGAAAGCCCGTCTAGTGGAGAAGAAGGTGGCGGGCACTGAAGCACAATATTTAGTTTACAACGCAAAAGATGAGGTAATTCTTACCCAAGATGGAAAGCAACGGAGCAGCCAGCAGTGGAGCTTCATAAAATACGATGTACATGGGCGAGTAATAATGAATGGACTGTATACCAATATAAACCCTGCTATTGTTACGCAGGCACAAATGCAGCAGCAGGTATATAGCTATGAGCAAAGAGAGGATAAGGATAAAACCAATGATCAGCCGCTTTTTGAAGAGCTAAACTGGAACGGCGAGCACTTGCATGGCTATACCAAGAGAGTATTTCCTGCCACACATCTAGAACCTTTCCTTGTAAATTATTATGATGAATATGGCTTTACAAATGAGCCAGGTTACGATTTTGAAAACATAGGAGGAGGGTTTGCTTCTACCTACTTTAATCGCACTTTAGGCAAGCTGACAGCTAGGAGTGTAAAAATCTTAGATTCCTCCCCCGAAAAGTGGCTGCTGACGGTAAGTTATTACGATGAAAAAGGTAGACTAATCCAATCAGTGGCAGACAATCATGTAGGAGGTAAAGACCGGATTAGCACAAAGTATGATTTTACAGGTAAAGCCCTAGAAAGCCTACTTACCCATCAGAATCCGGAAGATATTTCCAGAAATCTCATCACTGTTCGCGAACGCTGGGTGTATGATCATATAGGCAGATTGCAGGAAAGCTTTCAGCAGATAGATGATGAAACAGAAGAAAAGCTGTCTCAAATTACCTACAATGAGTTAGGCGAAGCAGTTGAGAAAGTATTTGGCAGAAAAAAACTGCAAACCGTCAATTATACCTATAACTTAAGAGGCTGGTTAAGCTCAATCAATGATCCCTCCCAAGATTTAACTAATGCACTAGGAAGTGATTTGTTTGCCTTAAAGCTTGATTATACAAGACAAGCAACCGATCAAATAGTGCCTTCCAATGTACAGCACAATGGGAATATAACACGGCAGATTTGGAAGAGCAGCCTTGATAATGTCGGGCGGGAATATCATTATCAGTATGATGCGATGAACCGTTTGACAAAAGCTTCCTATACTAAAGATGCCTCAAAGGCTAGCATGGCTCCGGTAGCAAGTGAGAACTTCTCAGTCGGCGGCCAGGGGGAGGGAGGCTTTATGACCTATGATAAAAACGGCAACATTTTGTCTATGGACAGAGAAGGACTGATAAATAATACAGCTATTACACCATATGGAGCCATAGACAAATTGCGTTACAGTTATGTAGGTAACAGGCTACAAACAGTAACAGATGAGGTTCTAATGCAGACACAAGCCCCTTCTTTTGTGGATAATAACCTAACAGGAGCAGATTATATCTATGATGCCAATGGCAATTTGACTGAAGATAAAAACAAGCTAATCAAAGGCATCAATTATAACTACCTGAATTTACCTTCACTTATCTATTTTGATGAAGCATTAGATAATTTTATCCAATACACCTATGATGCGACAGGAAGAAAGCTGCAAAAAAGAGTCGTTCAAACTGGTAAGAGTGATAAAGTCACAAACTATAGTGCTGGAATGATCTATGAAAACGATGAGTTACAATTTATACCCACAGCAGAAGGCCGAGCAATTGCTCCACATCTAACACCAAACAACCGCTTTGCTTATGAGTATAGCTATAAAGATCACCTAGGCAACCTGCGGGTTTCTTTCAGGGAAGGAGAAAACTATCAATACCAAGCGACCATGGAAGCGTACAGGGCCGTTGAAGAAAATTTAGAGTTTGCTAATCTCTCTACCACCCTAGCCAATGATGGCACTTCTAGAACCGGAAGTAACTCTTCAAAACTGTATGTGGTTAATTCAACTAGTGGCCCTAACGCAGGTGCCTCTAAAGTATTAGGGCCCTGGAAAACGATCAAAGTGAGCCGGGGCGATAAAATACGGGCTACCGCTTATGGACTTTATAAAGAGAAAGCTACCCAAACAAATAATGTGAGTTTGTATGGCTACCTGACTACAGCACCTACCCCTAGTAGTGGGGGGGAAGAGAGCCAAAAGTCGCTAAAACTGCTGGCACAGGTGGGCTTGGCTTTTAAAACTTCGCCTACACAAAACGACAGTGACGTGCCCAACGCGTACCTGAAGTATATTTTCTACGATGAAAAAGAGCAGCCTTTAGAAGCCGAACAGTTTCTTATAACAGCATTGGCAAAGTACCCTACAGGAGGTTGGCAGCCGTTAGAGTTTAGTATTACGACCAAAGCCGATGGTTATGTGCAAGTGATGGTGGCAAATGAGAGCACTACCCCTGTCTATTTTGATGATTTTACTATCAGTCATGAAAAAGGATTAGTTGTACAAGAAAACCACTATGACCCTTGGGGCCTCAACTTAGCCGGTATTGAGAAAAGAGGTGCACCTGACGACAAGTTCCAATATAACGGCAAAGAGAAGCAGGAAGAGTTTGGATTGAACTGGAATGATTATGGCGCTAGAATGTATGACCCACAGTTGGGTAGGTGGAGTGTACAGGATGGGAAAGCAGAGTACTATTTTGGAACATCCCCTTATGTTTATGCCCTAAATCAGCCTACAAATGCAATAGATCCAGATGGGAATGTTGTTATTTTTATTAATGGAAATCATTTTGGTTTTTCTCCTCCTGGGGCGAGTTATTGGCAAACTACTCAAAGAGTTGAATCTTATAACTCTTATGGTTTTTGGGGACACTCAGTATGGAATGGAATGGAAAGTCGTGATGTTCCAAGATCTTTTGATGGTGAAGTAATGAATAGACTAGGTGATCATAATCCAAGGTATTATGATGGTTCGGGTGGAGG
>QQTW01004307.1_pt1 | contig 10650 bp, 8 predicted proteins | sample 1904831 | NCBI WGS metagenome assembly QQTW01 (sample SAMN09435610, study PRJNA476489) | Subsurface metagenome, whole genome shotgun sequencing project.
ACAAACTGGATGTGCAACAGCTGCAACTGCAGCATGCCTTTCACCAAGTTGGGCTGAAGGGTAAACAGGCTGCGGCCGCCTGCATGCGGTTCGGTGCTTTTATCGTAGCCTCTTAAATTTGGATTGCGCAGCACCGTAGATGCACCGTACAGAACGGTTTTGAGGGAAAGCAGCCTGCCCAGCCTTTGTTCCAGCGAAGCGCCCGCTACAAACGACTGTTGCCGGATGGATGCTTTTGCCGCTATTGCAGAAGGCTGCGTGGCTGTTCCCGGACGGGCCATTTTAGGATTGGCGCTAAATTCCGATGCGGTAAGTGCGCCGGGTGTTTCGTAAAAAAGATCGCCGTACAAAAAAGTGGTTTTGAGCTGCGCATCCTCCGCCAATTGATAGTTTCCGGTCCAGCTGAAGATAGTCCTTTTGAGGCTGCTTTGCTGGCGGTAGCCTGCACTTTGCAGCTGTTGCACATCCAGTTTGTTTGTGCTGCCTGCGTTAGCCAGCACAACCCCGGCATGTGCATTGTGGCTTTGGTATGAGCCAAAAGTATAATCGGCCTGCAGGTGCGAGGAGTCGCTTCGCTGCATGGTTTCTATCAGCACCACGCCGCCGGTGCCGGCGCCGTACAAACTGCTGCCCGGCCCTTTGATTACTTCCATAGAGCGGATGTTGTAAAAGCCAAGCTGGTTGAGGTAAGTAGTGCCGCCGGGCTGCGTAAAAGGAATATCGTTGACATACACTTTTACATTGCGCACCCCAAAAGGCGACCGGAGGGAACTGCCCCTGATATTGAGGCGGTAAGAACCGGGCGACCGTTCTTCCAGCCGCACGCCGGGGGTGCTGTTTACGGCCGCCACCAGCGATGCCGGGCCAAAGCGGTTGAGCGCAGCCGCACTGATCACATTAATGGCTGCCGGCACATCCCGCAGGCGCCGGTTTTGCTCGTAAGCGCGTATCATTACCTCGGGCAGCACCTGTGCTGCAACGGTGTCTTGTTCCTGTGCACGGGCATGGGCAAACAGCAATACGGATAAAAAGGAAACCAACAGTTTATTCATGGCAATGGTGCTGCAACGGCAGCTTGTAAAATGTAGATCAATAATTGAACCTTTAGTGTATATCAAAAGTTACCGGGAGGCATTTATGCCGGTGCCGGTTTTTGTTTGCTACCAAACCAAGGGTCAAAAAGCCTATCAGGCTTTGGCCAACATGGCATAATACTGGCAGGCAAAGTAGGCGACAATAATTTATTCACCCAAAACTTTTAACGATGTCAGGCAGAGGAGATAACAACCAACATGGCAGCGCCGGCCGCGGCGGCAGCAACCAAAGCAACCAGGCATTTGGCTCATCCGACCAGAAAGGAAAATCAAACCACAGCCGTGAACAAACCGGCGGCAAACCATCAGAGCCGCAACCCAAAAAAGAAGACCAGGCTGCAAACCGAAACAAAAGTGCTAAAGAATAAGCAGCATCAAATGCAAATGTGCTGATAAGCTGATAAAAAAATTTCTAAATTAAAGCACCGGCACATTTGCTATTTACCATCTGCCCCTGTTTATGAAATTTGTTGCGATTTCCGATACGCATTGCCGCCACCACCACCTGCAGTTGCCAAAAGGCGATGTATTGTTGCACGCCGGCGATGTAACCCTCCGCGGACTCCGTTCGGAGTTGCTCGATTTTTTGCTTTGGTTTGGCCACCAGCCTCACCGGTATAAGATTTTTATTGGCGGTAACCATGATTTTTGTTTGGAAAAGATGGCTCCCGATGTTTTGCAGGGCCTGTTGCCGCCCGGCGTTGTATACCTGAACGACAGCCGCGCTACTATTGAAGGCATCCACATCTGGGGATCGCCCGTTACGCCTTTTCACCACAACTGGGCTTTCAACCGTCACCGCGGTGCGCACATCCGCAGGCACTGGCAACGCATAGCTGCCGGCACCGATGTGTTGCTTACGCATACACCGCCGTTCGGTATACTGGACCAGCTGGTATCGGAAAAAAGCAACGGCGATAAAGACTTGCTGGAAACGGTACGAAACCTACGGCCGTCCATTCATGTATTTGGGCATATTCATGAAGCGTATGGCAGCATGGTCAAAAGCCCTACCCGGTTTTACAATTGCAGCCTCCTGAACGAACAATATGAATTGGTGAATAAACCCATTACGTTTGAATGGACCGTGCCCGTTGCCGTTAGTGCTGCAACTGTTTGAACGCAGTACCCAGGTTGTCAATAATATCGGATGCGATCAAGGCTTCTTCGCCGTTTTTTGCCGCGGCAACATCACCGGCGGCACCGTGCAAAAACACACCCAGCATGCAAGCCTGCAAAGCGGCATAGCCCTGCGCTAAAAGTGCCGCAATAATGCCGGTAAGCACATCGCCCGAGCCGCCGGTAGCCATGCCTGCATTGCCGGTGCTGTTGAAATATCCGGTGCCCTCCGGCGTGGCAATAAAAGTATGGTGGCCTTTTAAAACAATGTATAAGCGAAACTGCTTTGCCATGAGCATAGCCTTTTCAACCCTTTCAAAATCATTGGCGGCAAACCCAAAAAGACGTTCAAACTCTTTGGGGTGCGGCGTCAGTATAGAGCCTTTGGGCAGTGCTGACAGCAGCGCGCTATCCTGCGCAAGGCAATTCAGGGCATCCGCATCGGCAACAACAGGGTACTCCAGCCGGGACAAGAATACTGAAAAAGCTTTGCCTGTTTCCGGGGCGGTACCCATGCCGGGGCCAATGCCGATTGCCGCATACCGTGCCGTATCGAGTTGCACTCCGGTAAGTATTTCATCACCTTCATCGGTTATGCACATGGCTTCGGGCACTGCCGTTTGTACAATATGATACCCCAACTTAGGCACCAGCACCGATACCAGTCCCGCGCCGGCACGCATCGCTGCTTTTGCGCTTAAAACAATGGCGCCAATTTTGCCGGCAGCGCCGCCCACCAGCAATACATGCCCGTAGCTGCCTTTATGCCCAAAGCGGGAGCGGGGCTTGTACAGTTGCCGGATCGCTTTTTTGTCGAGCAAAATAAAGGGTGCTTCCGCTTTGAATTGGGGATGCAGGCCAATGTCAATAATGTGTACCTGCCCGGTAAAAGCTTCGTTTTCGGGGAGCAAAAAAGCCATTTTGGTAGCTTCAAAGCTGAGCGTGTAACGGGCATGTATAACCGCATTTTCAGCCGAAGTCTGTTCCAGCAACATGCCGCTGGGCACATCAATAGCAACTACTTGCTGCGCAACATCATTTAAATGTTGCACCAGTTGCGCCGCTAATCCTTCCAGCGGCCTGCTGAGGCCTGATCCAAAAAGCGCATCCACCACAACATCGTCTTTTTGCGGAAGGGGAAAAAGGGTAAGGGTTTTGAGGATAACGGGCTCAATGCCCGCCCCTTGCAGCCGCGCCAGATTGGTATGGAAAGCCTCGGTTGCCTTTGGCGCAGCTTCCAGTACAAATACCTGAACCGAAACTTTTTGCAGGTGCAGCATGCGTGCAATAGCGAGGCCATCGCCGCCATTATTGCCGGTGCCGCACACAATACAATAGCCTTTTCGGGGACCCTGATGCTGCAACAGCCATTGCACACACTGGCTTGCGGCCCTTTCCATCAGGTCTATATAAGCGATGGGTTCGTGGGTTGCCGTAAAAGCATCCCATTCCCTTAATTGTTGGGCACTGTAAAGGTTCACGTTGGTAATAGGTTTATTTTATTCCGTAGCCTCAAATCCTTTGGCTCCGGGGTCGTAATCGCCAAACAAGTTATACGCTTTTCGGGCAACCGTGTAAATAGTGCTTTTATATTTATTTCCCAGGATAATAATGGTAGCCTTTTCATCCGGCAGGCGCGAAAAAGCAGCATTGAATCCGTGCCAGCGGCCATTGTGATACACTACCCGTTTGCCATTGGGCAGCAACAAGAGCCTAAAGCCAAAGCCATAATTGTGCTGTCCCGGCTTTTCATTGCTGTACGGCGTAAACGCCGAGTCGAGCAGTGCTTTTGCAATCAGCTTGTCGCCGTATAAGGCCTGGTCCCATTTCAGCAGATCGCGGGGCGTAGAGTAAATGTTTTTATCGCCGTAGGGGCCGTCGGTATAGTCTTGTGCCCACACGCCGCCGCCTGCATTGTACGACAGCGTTTTTACTTTTGCATCAGCAGGTTCATACACAAAACTGTTTTTCATGCCGAGCGGCTCAAAAAAATGCTGCCGCATATATTCGGGGTAAGAAAGCCCGCTCTTTTTTTCGATGATCAGGGCCAGCAGCACATAGTTGGTGTTGCAATACTGAAAACGCGTATCGGGGTTAAATGCTTTAGGCGGCTTTAGTTGCACCAGCGTTTGCAGCACATCGGCATTGGTCAGCATTTTTTTCTTGTCCCACAAGCCACCCTCCAGATAATACAAATAATTGGGCAGGCCGCTGCGGTGGTTGAGCAGCATTTTTACCGTAATGCCGGGATACGGAAAACCCGGAAAAAGCTGCGTAAGCGAGTCGGAAAGGCTTAGCTTGCCGTCCTGCACCAATTGCAGTATGGCGCTGCCGGTAAATGTTTTAGAGGTAGAAGCAATCTGCATAGGGGTTTCGGGGCTGATGCTGTCGCGCTGTTGGTGATTGGCCAGGCCGCTGTATTGCTCATACACGATGGTGCCTTGCTTGGCGATCAGTATGCCGCCGCTAAAACCCGACGAAAGCAGCGGCCGGAAAAAAGAAGTAAAGGCTTCTGCATATTTGTTTTTTTCTGCGGGCAGGAGTGCAGGCAAATTTGCGGCGTAATGTTTTGGCAGTTCCGGAGGGCCTGCATTTTCCTGAGAAGAAGAGCCGCAGCCCCCAAATGCCAATGCCACGGCCACCAGCATACATAGTTTTTTCATAGTCCGAATTTTAGCAAAAATAAAGCGCCGGCGCTTGCCCATTGCTAAACATTATAAAAACAACAAAATCATTCTTTGCATAAAATCTAAAGAATGCGTCTATTTATTTAAGATATTTGAACGATGGAGACTAAAACCTCATACCCACGCGAAAAAATAAAGATTTTACTGTTAGAAAATATAAGTCAGAAAGCGGCCGAACGCTTTACCCGAAACGGTTATGCCAATGTGGAAAGGCTTCCAAAAGCCTTATCGGAAGATGATTTAATAAAAAAAATAAAAGGCGTTCATATCCTGGGCATCCGCTCAAAAACAAATGTGACTGCCAAAGTGCTCCAGGCCGCCGACAAGCTGCAGGCCATCGGATGTTTTTGCATTGGTACCAACCAGGTAGCGCTTTCGGCTGCCACCGATCAGGGCGTAGCCGTTTTTAATGCGCCATATTCCAATACCCGGTCGGTTGCCGAGCTGGTAATTGGGGCATCCATAATGCTGATTCGAAAAATAATTGATAAGAACAACGCGGCCCACCAGGGCGGATGGCTAAAAGATGCCAGCGGCAGCAACGAGCTGCGCGGCAAAACCATGGGGATCATCGGCTATGGAAACATAGGTGCGCAGGTAAGCGTGCTGGCCGAAGCACTGGGCATGAAAGTAATTTTTTACGACATCGAAACAAAATTGCCCATGGGCAATGCTACCGACAGCAAAACCTTAAAAGACCTGTTGAACCATTCGGATGTGATAACCCTGCACGTGCCCGAAACGCCGCAAACAAAAAACCTGATCAGCAAGTCAAATTTAAAATATGTAAAAGAAGGCGCCATTATTATCAACTATGCGCGGGGCGAGGTAATGGATTTGGATGCATTGCGCAAAGCCCTGGAATCGGGCCAGTTGCGCGGCGCTGCCGTAGACGTTTTTCCCGTGGAGCCCGAAAAGAACGGCGATGCTTTCCATTCGCCGCTGCAGGGTTTACCCAATGTGCTGCTTACCCCGCATATTGGCGGAAGTACCGAAGAAGCGCAGCAAAATATTGGCGAAGACGTAAGCAACAAGCTGCTTAATTACCTGGAAAAAGGCATAACCTGGGGTTCGCATACCATTCCCGGTCTTTCGTTGCCGCCGCAGGAAGGTGCACACCGCATACTGCATATACACCGCAACGTGCCGGGCGTGCTTTCGGAAATAAACGGCCAGTTGTCGAAATACCACATCAATATTTTAGGTCAATACCTTAAGACCAATGAACAGATCGGGTATGTGGTTGTGGACGTAGATAAAAAATTGAGCAACCAGGCTACGCAATTATTAAAGGAAGTGCCGCAAAGTATTAAAGTAAGGTTGTTGTATTGAAACAGCATCAGGATGCATTGCATTTTTACGGTTTACTGGTAGCCTGATAGTTTTATGGGCTAATAGGCTTTTTAGATTTCCATTCGAATCATGGTGATGCTGTTTGCAGCCTAGTTGTGCGGGATTTCAATTTATCCTATAATTTATATTATGTTAAGTAGGCGCACAGGGCTATGCTTCAGTCCACCCTCCGGGTGTATTTATTTTTTTGCCTCCCGCCTTTAAGGACAGCATTTCACTAGATTAGCAATAACAGAAATGTTTATGGAAGAAAACGAGCCAGACTTCTTTATATTGAGAGCGCATCAATCACGCGGGGTGATACTTGACTATGCTATTTTATTTGAGCGGGTTATGGATGATTTTATCGCACTTTCATTTTCAGACAACGAAAACAAAAGGCGCGAGTTGATGAACATGATTATTACGGAGGGAATGTCCTTCAAATACAAAGCCCGGCTTGTTCTAAAAATTATCCGTAAAAGAATACCGGACGACAAAATAAGGCTATCCCGCTTTGGCTCTTTGCAAAAGAACTTTGACGACTTGGTAAACTTGCGAAATAGGTTCGCCCACGAAATCACCTATGTTCATCCAGACAGGGAAATTGTAAAGAAGTATGCAATAGTTCTATACAATTATTCAAAAGACAACGCGGAAGGATATACAATGCAAGACATTTCCAATAAACTGAAATTTATAAACGAGCAGAGGGGTTTGCTCGTAAAATTGCGCCAAGAATTTTGGGAACAGTAATCCCCACTCACACTTTTTTTGGTCGTTAATATACAGGTGAAAATTGGATTGGCAAACGTTCGTCTAACTAACGTTACATTGCTGCGGAATGAAAACTAGAAGAATTTCAACGAATAAAAACTCATTGCAGGTGTGCACCATTGCTCGATAGTTCATGCGCATAACATCTAGGGTAAAGCCAATACAATTCATAGCAATCAAGAGTAAACACCATGTTCTATTCGGCCTAAAATCATTTTTACTTCTCCAATACCGGAAAGTTTATTCAACAGTTCAAGCGGCCGGACATACCCAAAAGCCCTATTAGGATTATCCAGCCATTTATTGAAGCGTTCTTTTTCACCAAATACTGAAATGCCGTAAGCATACAAATCAGTAAGATTCGCTTCTGGCAAATGAATCTTTTTGTTAGAAGCCACCACCCTATTTACTTCTGTTTCTTTCTTTGGCATCGCTTGTTTTCACAAAGGTAATCCGGACTTTCAAGGTATAAAACATAAAAAAGGCTTCCATCCGGAAGCCTTTTTTATAGTCAAATACCCTATTACATGCCTGCTGTTTTCAAACGATCCTGGTATTCTTTTACCTTGGCTTCGTTCTTCTGCATGGTGTAATAATCTATCAATACATTGGAAACGTTTTTGAAATTGCCTTTTTCGTATCCTTTCATGTCTTTTTTACCTTCGTAGGCTGCAAAAGTCGCTTCTGCATAAGGCGCCATCTGGCTCCACATCTTTTTGGTGTCGGCCGCATAATTCTTACGCTTGGTTACGCTGGCAGCATCGGCACCTTTAAGCGCCCGCATGGCATCTTCCGTGCGATAGATCTTTTCGGTGAGGTAGCGTACCATCAGGTAATTGGCATCGGCGGTTGCCTGTGCTTTAATGGCATTGCTAATGGCTGTTTCTACCTGTGGCTCATACGTGGCCGCATCGGCAGGTTTCTTTTCGTTGGCATACACGTAGTTGAACAGTTCAACGGCGTAGTTGTAATTGAGATAATAGCTGGAAGGGTTTTTTCCGATCAGCTCCTGGTACTTGGCAAACAACTGCGGCTTGTTGTCGCGCACAGGTTCCAGGTCAGATTCTACCCAATAATCGTTGGTTGGATACAACTCTTTACCAATAGCCATGTATTTTTCGCGGGCTGCCTTATCGCCTTTGCGGCCGTAATAATCTACCAGCGTTTGGTACACCTCTATAAACTGATCGGTCTTTATTTTCTGGTCGGCCAGTTTTGCGTAGTACTGCATGGCCGAGTCTTCCATTTTGGCCTTTAGCGCAGAAGCGGCTGTATTTAAGATCAGGCTGGTGTCCAGTGCCGGAAAATTAATGCCGCCATAGGTAAAGCCTTTGGCCTTTATGTATTCCTCAGCATCCAAAGCGCCTTTGAAATTGGCATATGAGCCGGCAAAATCCTGCTTGTTGTAAGCATTCAAAGCCGCATTGTAATGGCCTTCGTACAACTGAAACATGCGTACGTTTTGCTCCAGGGTGCCCAGTACATTCTTGGGATCCATCTCATAGTACTTTCTAAAAGCTGCCATGGCTTCTGTCCGGTTGGCCAGCGACTGGTCGGCCATTGTAGAATCAAGCGCCAGTTGCCCGTATATCTGTCCCCTGCGGTACCATACGTTGGCATTGCTTTGATTTTTAGGGTCGGCCATCATTTTGTCAATGATCTGGCGGGCTTCATCATATTTTCCCTTGCTCAGCCTGTCTTCCACATCGGAAAGCTTTTGGGCAAAGGCACCGGATGCGCTGGCAAGCAGCAATGCGGATAAAATCAGTTTACGCATTTCGTGAGATTTGATTTTTTATGGTTAAGATTGAACTTCTTCATCTGTAGATGCAGCTTCATCGCTTTGGGTTGCTTCCTCATCCGGAATTACCGTACCCACAACATCGGCAACGATTGCTTCATCCAAAATTTCTTCTTCGTCCTGAACGTCTATCTTGGTAATGGCGGCAATCTGGTCCGATTCATCAATGCGGATCAGCTTTACGCCCTGCGTAGCCCGGCCCAGCTCACTGATGTCGGCCACTTTCATGCGGATGGTAACACCGCTTTTGCAGGTAATGATCAGGTCTTCGTTTTGCGCCGCATCCAAAAGGCCTATCAGCTTGCCTGTTTTTTCGGTAACGGAGATGGTTTTTACGCCTTTACCGCCCCTGTTCGTAATGCGGTATTCTTCTACCGGCGTGCGTTTGCCAAAACCTTTTTCGCTTACCACCAGTATGGTTCGTTCCGGCGTGCTCGGATTAACACAAATCATACCAATAACCTCATCCTGCTCATCGTCTACTTCTATACCGCCTACCCCTATGGCGCCGCGGCCCGTATTGCGCACTTTCTCTTCCGGAAAACGAATGGCGCGGCCCGAAGCCACGGCCATCATGATCTCGCAATGGCCGTCGGTCAGGCGGGCTTCCAGCAACTGATCGCCTTCTACAATGGTAATGGCATTTACACCGGTAGTGCGCGGACGGCTGAAATCGGCCAGCGCCGTTTTTTTAATAACGCCTTTTTTGGTGCACAGCACAATGTAATGGCTGTTTACATAATCGGCATCCTGCAGGTCCGGAATATCAATCACGGCCCGGATCTTATCGTCCGGCGACAACTGCAGCATATTTTGTATCGCCCTTCCTTTGCTGGTCTTCTCTCCTTCCGGAATCTGGTACACGTTCAGCCAGTAGCAGCGTCCTTTTTCGGTAAAAAACAGCATGGTGTGGTGCGTGGAGGCTACAAACAAGTGCTCTATAAAATCTTCGTCGCGGGTGCTGCTGCCCCGGGCGCCGCGGCCACCCCGCTTTTGCGACCGGAACTCCGACACAGAAGTGCGCTTGATATAACCCAGGTGCGAAATGGTAATCACCACATCTTCTTCCTTGATCAGGTCTTTGATGCTTACTTCATTATCAAGGTAGGAGATTTCGGTCTTGCGGGCATCGCCAAACCTTTCTTTTATTTCCTTTAATTCCGTTTTAATCACTTCAAAACGCAAGCCTTCGTTGCCCAATAACTCCTCCAGATGGGTTATCAGCTTCATCAGCTCGTCGTACTCCGCTTTGATCTTGTCGCGCTCCATGCCGGTAAGCCTTTGGAGGCGTAGTTCCAATATAGCTTTAGCCTGTATCTCATCCAGTCCCCAGCCGGCGTTTATCAAAGCTTCACGTGCTATGTCGGGCGTTGCAGAAGCGCGGATCAGACGGATCACTTCATCCAGGTGATCCAGCGCAATGAGGTAGCCCTGCAGGATATGCGCTTTTTTCTGTGCTTCGCGCAGCTCGTATTTGGCGCGCCGCACCACCACCTCGTGGCGGAACTCGATAAACTCCGAGATAAGCTCTTTGAGGTTCAGGATCTTAGGCCGGCCTTTGGCCAGGGCCACATTATTAATGCCATAGCTGGTTTGCAGCTCGGTAAACTTATATAGCTGGTTGATGACCACATTGGCAACGGCGTCTCTTTTCAGATCCATTACAATGCGGGTACCTTCTTTTTTGACGATTCGCTGGAAGAGCCCACGGTGCTGCCTACCCGCATTCCGCAACTCCTGGTGAATGGATCTTCGGGCATAGCGGTGGGCATGGCTACCAACATGATGCCGCACAACCTGTCGGAAGTAATTGACGGCTGCCTTGCTTTTATTGAAAACC
>QQTW01004308.1_pt1 | contig 10649 bp, 12 predicted proteins | sample 1904831 | NCBI WGS metagenome assembly QQTW01 (sample SAMN09435610, study PRJNA476489) | Subsurface metagenome, whole genome shotgun sequencing project.
GACTTCCTCGCCGGCCAGGACCAGTGTTTGCAGGCTGGGAACATCCTCGGGCCGGAAGAGCGAGACGACCGAAGGGGTCAGGTCGGCCCAGGTGACCTGCATTCGCTTCATGGCCTCTGCAGCGAGATTGATCCGATCATGCTCGGACGGAACGCAGATGCAGCCGCCCTGCATCAAGGTCGTGAAGATGTCGAGCGTGCTCACATCAAACGTGTAGGCTGCAAACTGGAAGACGCGACTGCTGGCATCCAGATGGAGCGCCGTGCTGTACGCCCGACCGATCGTGCAGACCGCTCCATGCTGCTGCACGATTCCTTTGGGCCGGCCGGTACTGCCTGAGGTGAAGAGAATAAAGGCAGCGTCGTCGGGGCTGACGTTCGCCGGTGGATCGACGTCATGGTCTTCCAGGCTGTCCAAGAGCGATGACGATACGGTCACAGCCGTAGCCCCGGCTCCCTCGATGGCATCAGCTGTCGATGGTGATGCCAGAACCAAGTTCGCCCCAACTTCCTGGAGAATGCGCTTCAGCCGAGTTTCAGGATGTGAAGGATCCAGGGCCACAAAGGCCGCGCCGGATTCCAGTATAGCGAGCATGGCTACAATCGCCCAGACCGACTTCTCAAAGCAAACCGGAACCACGATCCCAGGCCTGACGCCGCGCCTGCACAAATGGGATGCGAGCTTGAAGCTCAGCCGCTGAAGCTGACCGTAGGTCAAGCTGCCATCCCAGGCACAGACGGCCGGTGAGTCCGGATGGATTATGGCTTGCCGTCGGATCATATTATGGACGCAATCATCCACGCCGCTTGGTGTATCTTGGTTCCAATGGAGAATTTGTCGGCGATCCCGCTCGCTCAAGGGGTTTATGTCTCGGACCCGCCCATCCAGATTGATTATCAGGCTGGACAAAACCATGCCACAGGTGTGAGCAACATTGATCACGGCCGCTTCGGAGAGTCTTGAAGCGCGATAGTCAATGCTCATGCTCATGTCAACCGGCCGAGTACCCTCGACAACGACCGTTCCGGGAAGTTGCTCGCTTGTTGCGCCGACAGGGAAAAGGGCGAGAGGCCGGAAAGACGCATCCCATCTCGCCACGTCATCGGAAGGGCCATGCCCGAGGGAAAAGAGATATCTGAACACGCGACCCAAGCGCCGTCCTCGTCGCACAACAGATCGAATACGATCGTCCTGGTAACGATCTGCTTCTATAGCGAGCGTGTCGAGCAGACGTTTGCAATCCACGGGCGGTCCAGGCCAAAGATTCCCCGCGTCAGGTAGTCCGAGATGGGCCGTGCTGCTTGATAGCAGCTGGGGCTCGGCGGGGAAGATGGGAAAGGAGGTGCGCAGCACATAGCTGCCCACTGCATGTAACAATATAACGATGCAATGCACGGCTATGCATCCCACGGGCAAGGATCGACGAAACAGCAAGCGTACCGGATGACATGCGGCCTCTTCACAACCTTCACGGTTGTGCCTCCACGGTGTGTCCCCTCTGGGCTCCGAGTTCGGGAGAGATGTGGATGGATGCGGTCAACTTGGTGGGACGACAGACGGTATTTGAGCACCTGGCCGCCCCTGTGGCCGCCCCACATCGCCAAACAGCTCGACCAGCGTGAATCGAGCTCATCAACATGTCGAATTCGACCTCAACCTCGGACGGGTTTGTGCTGCCGACGTACACCCTCCACCGCGTTCCGCCTCTGCTCCCGTTTATTTCGGATGTCTATCTCCTGCTCATCGTCCCTCTCGTGGTTTACTGGGTAACGTCCCTGTTCTTCGAATGGGTCGAGCGAGGAAATTACCTGGCAGGGATTCGTCTGCATACCTCGGAAGAAGAACGCTTGCGCAATCCCGTGTCTCGAGCGGAATGCCTCCGCAACGTGATTCTCAACCAGGTGATTCAGACGACGCTCGGCCTGGTACTCACCATCGGAGGCGAAGGAGATTGGACGGGCAAGGACGATTATCACATCGCCGTCTGGGCCACCCGAATCGGCATGGCGCGTCGGCTTCTCCCCAGCCTGCTCTCCGTCAGCGGCGTGGATGTCAAGACGTTGCTCGGCCGCCTGGGAGGTATTGGTCTGCACGCGGCGGCCGAAAGCACCACCGACTGGGACCTCCACCTGGCCAGCCTGGGCTATTGGTATGCATTCCCGGTGGTGCAATGGATCATCGCCTTGGCGGTCTGGGACAGACTCAACTCAGGTATAAGACTATCCTAAAGACAGTGATATATCAGGTGTGGAGTGCACTGCGGCACCCGGCGGGCTAGGCTGGATGAACGGATTTCCCAAATATCATGCAACAAATTCGTGACTTATGTTATAGTTAGCACATCGTTTTTGGAGATTGATCCATCCAGTGACTTGAGCGGTGATTTTGACGCCTCTTGCGAGTGACAATTCACAAAACCATCTCTAGCTGTGGATAGACTTGGAGGGATCGTAGTTATCGAAGCACACATGAGCCTGAGGGATCCTCTGGTGCACCAGTATCAACATGCAGTTTCATTTTCGCACTCATCTTTGCGTGAAATCTTCGAGGCATGGACGATCGAATGGTCCGAAATACATTTAATCTTGAAGCTTTAACAATTATACGCAATGGTAGCGCTACCGCTCGGGCCGTCTTTGGCGTAAACTCCTTTGTCTTTAGAAAGAACAGTTGCAACATTCAAAAGGACACCCGGGGCCGAAGGTAAAAATCGTTGTCTTAATCAAGTACAGTAACATGAGGCATGTCCAATATAATATTCACAATGTTATATGAGGTATTCAGAACAGCCCTCCTGCCACGAATTCAGTAGTATCACTACCCAACTGCAAACCAGCCTATGGGTCGTCACGGACTAGTTACCATCTCTTATCGGGCCAGGATGACGCCCACTACGATCGGTGGATGGGAAACTGCTTCTGAGACGAACTCCTTACGTACGTGTTTTACGGCAAGACGGATAAGCTTAAGGGAAGCTCAAAAGGGGGGTTTGTTTTCCTCCAGGGTGCATCCGACCCTGGGTGGTTTTGGGTCACACAAACGAGCGGGGAGCCGGCCGATGTTCGGAGCAGGAGTCGATACAGCATCCATGGCAGATGCGTGAGCTGGCAATTAGTCGAGTTGGGGGGTTCGAATCTGGCATGCCTATAGTGACGGGGAATGGCACGCCGTGACTGATGCTGAACACAAAGCTCCGTCTTCGGCGGCGGCGGCGGGGGCCAAGACATTCGGGACGGGTAGCAGAGGAACAATGATCTGCGGGTTCGGCAAGGCATGATGACGGCAAAGAAGGCTTGCATGTTACGATTCGGGTAAAAGAAGAGAACGTTCAAGGGATGTGAGAGCTGAGAATTGCCGGGCAGACGGCAAAGTCGGAAGAGGTGCTCAGGGGGTCATGTATGGTCCCGTAACCATTGCTGCCTAATCCTTGTATTGACTCATTTACCGTTGCAGAGAGCTGGACCCTGCAGTATGCAAGATGTATAAGAGATGCACTCGAGCCATTTTTACCAAAATGGCGATCAGGAAATAATAGAATGTAACTCGGTATTATACGACAACGTCTGCACAGTGTTCAGCGCTAATATGGCCACCGTGCCCTGCATAGAGGAGAAGTAGCACCTCCTCGATCGGGGATCGTGCTGGCAGGACGCGCAATATCCTCTGCATGTTTCATGTAACATGCCTCTCGGCCGGTCCTCGAGCGGGATCATCACCATGCAATGTCTCCGGCTCCTTTCGATCATTCCGCATCGCTCTTTCCGTCGACCGTGACTGGCTACATAAAAGCGCGATCCGTTGACGTGCTTCAAGATCGGCCCATCCAGTTGACTCGTGCCTGAGTCTGATGATGATTTCCGAGGGAAGGATGACCCTCACGCCTGTGGTTGCTGGGGTTGCCATCAGTGTCGGTCTGATATATGTCTATCTAATCTATCCGCTGCTGCTATCCCCGCTGGCCAAGGTACCCAATGCCCATTGGAGCTCAGCTGTCTCGCCGGTATGGATTCTCTGGACCCGCTATCGCCACCGAGAGCTACAGATTACACATGAAGCACACCAGAAACTCGGGCCAATTGTGAGATTGGGTCCGAGAGATATCAGCGTCAGTTGCTATGATGATGGGATTCGGACCATCTACGGCGGCAGCTTCGATAAGAGTTCTTATTACGATTTCTTTCAGTATTATGGGTGAGGATGAACTGATAACCACCAAGAGTCCGACTGCCAAAGAGCTAACGTTGGTGAGAACAGCCGGACGAACTCGTTCTGCAGTCTGCAAAGAAAGGAGCACTCCTTCCATCGACGGCGAATCTCGGCGGCGTATACCAAAACAGCCGTCATGAACTCCCCGCAGCTTGCTTCGCTGACGAGGAGTAGTCTCTGTGGCCGTTTGTTACCGATCCTGCTCCGACGAGCGTCTCAGTCGTCACCGACGGATGTGCTGGAGCTGAGTTACTCTCTCTCCCTGGACCTGGTCAATGGCTTCCTGTTTGGCTACTCCAGTGGATCCAATTTCCTACAAAATGAGGGATCTACTCGTCATTGGCTAGAACAGTACGAACACCGCTACACCGAGGCCTCGTTCTGGCCCCAGGAGCTGCCTCGACTCACTCGACTTCTCGGAATGATGGGCGTCGAGATGCTGCCGCGGGAGCAGCCCGCGGCCACGGCGTATCTGGAACAGTGGATGATGAAGCTCTGTGACGATGCGGACACAGTTTGCTCACTCGCGGAGAAAGGACCGCTTCAAGATGCTGGGGATGATCCGGTTGTGTACCGGCAGATCAAGAAGGCTGTGCTGAGTGATCTGCAAGGAGCAGATCCGCTCACCCAGCGGCGGGAGGTGGCCAGTGAGTTATTTGACCATATGTGTTAGTCTGCCCTGGAGTCGATGAAGCGGTCCGAGTTCGATGATTAGCTGATACTTGCTACTGATAGCTGGGGCGCGCGAGGTTCTCGGTAAACAATGCGTTTTCCTTCTGGCAGCAACCTTCCCGAGTAAGTGGTTTGAAGTTTTCAATCGTGTTTCGGTCTAGGTCTGGTCTTGGGTTACACCATCTACTACATCTCGCGCAATGAGTCGGCTCAGAATCGTCTCCGGTCCGAACTTCTTTCCCTGAGTCCACCAATGACCACAGTAAACACCCTGCCAGCCGATCAGGCTTCTCTTCCTTCGCCCGCCTCTCTCGACCGACTGCCTTATCTCTCGGCTGTTCTGAAGGAATCTTTTCGGCTGCGGCCTAATAGCACACCATTGCCTCGGGTGACGCCTAGAGATCGCTCCGTCCGTCTGGCAGGCATCGAAGGAATCCCGCCCGGCACCCGGGTTAACTCTTTTCAGTGGTTCGTGCATCGAGACCCGCAAAAGTGGGCCGACGTGGATCGATGGGTGCCGGAACGATGGCTGGATGCAGAAGGCAGCGATCGGAAAGACCCCGAAAAGACGCTTTGGGCCTTTGGCAGTGGATCGAGGATGTGTGTTGGAACTCATGTGACTCAGTACTGTAAGTCGCTCTGTTCTTTTCGGTCCCCTTTCCCGCTCGTTTTGAGCAATCGTATCTTAACCATCGGTATCCTCTCGTCTCCGTTCATATCATCTTCTGCTGTCATCAGTTGAACCGAGCGGGCCGATCTAACTTTTTTTTCTTGCACAAGTGATGCGCTATATCTTGGCGATCATCTTCTCCAACTTTACAGCGCGTGTGGTTCACGACGGATCTTTTGGTCGCCATCCGCCGGGGTCCCTTGAGGATCAACTCATGGTGCAGTTCGAGAGTATCAATGACGGTTCCGCCTGAGCTGGGCGCGCCGGCACCGCTGGAAGACTGGAGTCTTCATCGAAAATTTGGGGCAAATCCGGTGTTGAGAAATTTATAAAATTCTGTTCAATGTCCGATAAACTGGAATGGGCTTTCGAGGTTCCAGCAACAGCTTATACTTCAGGAATAGAATTTAGGCTTCAGGGAGCTACGCATTGTGCGGCGAGATGACCCTTTGAATACGCATGCCTATCGCAAGAAGCCGACCACCCTTCCCGCCCCCTTGTTGCCTGTGACCCGTAGTACTACGGTCAGATTACACGTTCAAATGAGTATAGTCGTTCTCTTAAATGGTTTTTTTGGTTTCGGTCCGTAAGATCCGTAGTGGGAGCAACTCATGCTCGTCTCGCAAATCATGACTAACTTACGGGTGTATTAAAACGAGGAGTAGGACTCGCTGATAAACTCTTCTACTAACGATTGCGAGGATTAGGATTTCTATATGAGCAGATCCCCCAATCCCATGCGACCATTATACCCAATTGTTCATCAAACCGTTGATCAATTTGAATAGCTTGTGTAAATTACCTCGACAGGCTCGGCCCTTGACATTCCCCACATCCTGTGCGCACGCGGGTGATAAAATAACCGGGTCAGTCTAGCAAAAGCCGCTTCATACCTTCATAACCCTTACGACAACGTCATCTCCATAATTCTAACGATAGGAGACAGCTTCATCGCATCCAGGGCCAAGGACACCTTCATCAGACTGACGGCAAAGATAAGCCAGCTTCTTCCACTCTGATGAAGAAAATGATGATATAGCTTCCTTTTTGCCGAACTGATAACAACGGCTTGGAATGAATCCAATGTTGGCGATCGCGAACCTCTCCTTATGAACGATGACTGTTGAGCTGGAAATATTCATTTTATCACCCGCGTGCCAGGCACGCCAGGCAACATTGGAAATCAAATTGCTGCCGGTGCGATCAGGGTTTCGCCTACCCAGCTGATCAGCCATCTGGTCTCTTTGTAAATCTCACCTCCACCGCTTCCGGAGCTCTCACCTCCGTCGGGAAAGAGGATCTGGTGGTTATAAAAGGCTCCGCCAGGTCCAGCCAAGAAGAGCACAGTTGCCGCAATGTCACTCTCTTGACCGGGTCGGCCTAGAAAGACGATTAGAATGGTTGTAAGCCAAGAACACCTAGATGACGTTAAAGGGATTTGAATCACCCGCGGCGTTGGAGACGGCTCGATTGAGTTTCGACTTCTGATCCGGGCCGGAGCTTCCCGCCGTCATCTTCTCTCGGGTGAGCTATGCCTCAGGAGCACACTTCATCATGGAGACGGTTTCCTACTCACCTCGCTGGGAAAGGTCCCAGGCGCGATAGTATTCACACGCACTCCCGTTTGAGCAAAGGTGGTGGCCAACATGCGGCTCAGATGAGTGGTCGCTGCCAAGATTTAGTTTGCTCACCTCCAATCACAGTCTGGAATTGAAAAATTGCTCTCTCTAAACTAACCTGCTTTTGACGCTGCATAGCCAATATGCCCTCGGCAGGTATCTTTAAGAAAGGCCGAGTTGCTGGAAATGTTGATGACGCTTGATGAGCAGCCCTGACTCACCCTTCCACCTTTGGTCAAGAGAGGGAGAAATGCCATGGACATGAAGAAGACTGCCGTCACATTGGTGGCATACATCTCCGCCCAATTGCTGGGATTCGATCGCATGAAATGCTTCGAGATGGCCTGGGCGTCGCTCATGTCCGGTGTGCCATTGCCGGCGAATTCGGTGGCATCGTCGCGGGCGATGCCTGCATTGTTGACCAGCAATTGAATGCCCTCCAGTTCCTCGCGAGCGATGTCCGAAGCCAAGCACTCCACTTGATCCTTTTGGCTGATGTCGGCCACGCACCTGGTCCGGGCCGATGATCATTAACCTCGATGATATGCGTCCCCAGGCATCGATGGAAATCCATACGGAATGATCTCTCCCGGACCGGTATTGTACAGCTTGACGACCGTGTCAAGAGCATCTTTCCGACGATCACACACGTACACGCGAGCACCGTTAGCGACCAATGCCTTTGCGTCCAGGGTCCTTGTTAGCTGCCGGGAAACCCTGGCGTTCCACAGGAGTTGATGCAGTTACCTGTGTGATCATGAGACCGATGCCCGAGCCACCGCCAGTCAATACGGCCGTCAAACGAGAAACATCGAAGAGCTTGCTAATGCTGAGACTTTGGTTGGCATCCTCAATGGCCGCCATAGCTTGGAACTCCAGTAATCAAAGGAGAAAACGGGAACCTCCAGCAGGGAGGCTCGTGGCGAGGTGCAGGGATGGTAGAGTTATCGAGTGCCCGGATGCAAGACTAAATAGTCCGTGGGAGCATCCCAAACGGGCTCGGATGCAAGACTCAATAACCTTGAAGAGTATCCGAAAGCGGCTCGGATGCAGGACTCAATAACCGTGGAGATCGTCTCGGAGGAGCCCGGATGCAAGACTCACTAGTTTGTGGAGAACATTCCAGACAAGTGCGGAGCTACAATCTGCTCCCTTTCCTCTTTCCTTACAGTGGATGCAGTGCCAGCACCTTCTTGCATATGCAGGGAAACCCCGCAAAGCTAGCATCAACGCCCGGCGCCTCGAGAGCCCGGACTCAGCAATTATTGAATGTTCGATTGACCCCGCTGAGCTCGTGTTTGCTCCTTCCGATCGTAATGGCCGCCACGCAGGATCTGGAGATCACGAAACTCGTCTCGGTCCGTGGCCATGTCTGCCTCGTGACGGGTGGTGGTAGCGGCATCGGATTGACAGCCGCACAAGCCCTTGCGGCGAATGGAGCCCAGGTGTATATTGTGGGACGAAATGAGAAGAAGTTGAACGCCGTCGTCCAGCATCACGGAACGAACATTGCCGGGGAAATCATCCCGCTAGTCGGAGACATCACCGACAAGAACGAAATTCGGTTGGTTGCTTCCTCTTGTATCTGAGATGGGAGGGTTTCGATCATTACCGGCTGATGCTATCTCTTTCTCTCCAGTCGTCTCTACCAAGAGATCGAATCTCGGGAAGAACGTCTGGATGTCCTGGTGGTGAACGCGGGTCGATGGAGCAACTCGCAAACACCACGCGGCCAGAATGCTGAGGAGGTCAAGCAGAACCTGTTTGAGCCTGAAAATGCAACGTTCGAGGACTGGGAGGGCATGTTCCGGATCAACGCCGGCCAGATGTACTTTCTGACCACTGCCTTCCTCCCGCTGCTCCAGCGGGCCAGCGACCGGTTCGGCCCCCGATCCTCAAGGAGCACCGTCATCACCATCACCTCCGTCTCCGGCATAGTCAAGGACTCGGAAAATCACTTTGCCACGAACGCAAGCAAAGCCGGCGCTATCCACCTCACCAAGCTGCTGGCGGCTGAGATCGCCCGCGTCGGGCTGAGGATTCGTATAAACTCCATCGCGCCCGGTGTGTTTCCCAGCGAGATCACGGCCGGGTCGAGTGGGGAAAACCAGAAGAGCGCGCTGCCGGAAGGGATGCTAAAGGAGATTGCGGCGGGCCGGCCAGGAGACGATCGGGACATGGCGAGTGCCATCTTGTTTGCCGCAACCAATCAGTACCTGGATGGTCAGGTCATTGTCCTGGACGGCGGGTATCTGCTGGAGAAAGGAGCCCTGTGAAGTAGATGAACAGCGAAAGGTCCCGGTTAGAGAAAAGGCTTCCCTTTGTTGTAACAAGCGATTCGTTTTACGAAGATTGGTTTCAGCCAAATTCGATTGTAGACCTGATATAGGCTTATCTTCTGCTATCACCTTCTAATGCAGTACTCAAGGACCGAAGCGACATCGGAGTCCAGCCCTGGTAGATGCAAATGTGACCGCAGTAGATTAGGGTGTAGTTCTCCTGGGACGGCTCCAGCCCTAGATGCACCATCGAAAATCGAGAAGCATCATCATTCGATAAAAGTCTCTGCTTCTCTCATTTTGTGAAATCAACTAGTGGGAGCTGGACCTTGCCCTTGATAGACTCAAGCGCCTGGATCAGCTTCTCGTCCTCGCATCGGCGAGCGACCAGCTGCAGACTTATGGGTGCATCGCGATACTTTTCTGGCTCATCTGAGGGGCAGTTAGTGCTCGGTAGGTAGATATGATTGAGCTCGTTCGTGGCCTTACACAATCGATAGTTGTATTCATCATCCTTGTTGCGAGGCTGATAACCCTCGTCAGGAAGGTCAACCGCCGGGTCGACTTGAGATACCTGGGATAGGTCAGTCTTTTGCATCACCTCGTCCACCGAACCGCGTACTCACAGGAAAGACGATGGCCGGACAGTCGAGCAGGTTCCATTGAGCGGTGTATCCCCAGTAGCGAGCACAGTTAAGTGGCGGGGCCGCGCCTGGCCCGGCTGGACAAAGAATGACGTCGACCGGGCGTTGACGCCCATCCCCGTCGATGGAGCCCGTCGCGGTATCGTTCCAGTGCTTGGCATGCTCGCACCGGTAATTCTCCCGCTGCACGGTGCGATCCCATATCTCGGCGGTGGTGAGGTTCTTGCAGTTGGGGTTCTCCTTAATGACGAAGGTCGATAAGGGCCGCCACGGCTCGCCCGAGGCCTCGATGGCTTCCGCTTCTTGTGCGCCGCCGTCACAAAAGTAGAGACCGGACTGGTGACCAGTCAGATCGTGTTGGGGTTTGTAGCCACGAGCACGGCGAGCAAGGTCCTTACGATAATCTTCCAGGCCAAGTCATGCCGGTATGGCTTCCAGTCGACCATCTCAACGCCATCCACGCCCTTTAGCGCCTCGGTCAACTCCCGGAGGGCTCGACGCACGGGTGGATGCGGTACCACAATCTCGTCATCCCAGAGCACGGCGATCTTCAGAGTCG
>QQTW01004309.1_pt1 | contig 10648 bp, 11 predicted proteins | sample 1904831 | NCBI WGS metagenome assembly QQTW01 (sample SAMN09435610, study PRJNA476489) | Subsurface metagenome, whole genome shotgun sequencing project.
GCCCATGGGTGTCGCGCCTCCCCAGCCGGGGTTCTTCTTGCTCAGCCGCGCCTTGGTCCGTTGGTCAATCTGTTGCGCGCGGATGCGGCCGTCGTCGGCTTGGCCGATCATGCCTAGGCCCTTGGTGCCCTCGCCGGTGCCGTAGCCAACCTCCAGTTCCTCCTTGCCAAAGGCCATGCGGTTCTGTGCCTTGCGAAGATCCGTCATCGCTGTCGCCTCCTTGGCCTTGCGCACTCGTCGGCCGCCGCGCTTGCGTGAAGGCTTGTCGTCCGGCGCAGGAAGAGCTCGGACGCCTTTGTTCGGAGGCGGCTCCGTCAGTTTGTCGAGACGCTCCAAACACTGCTGCTTGAGCTCCTCGCCCGTGGAACCATCAGGGCTGCTGTGGACTCGGTCAACCCGTGCAGCAAGCACGACTTTGGCCGACACGATCCGCATGGCTTGCTTCTTGAGATCGCTGGGAATGCCTTTGATTATGGGAGAGTTGTACAGGAAGCCCTGATGACGGACGCCCACGTTTGTGGCGAACCCGGTCTGAGTCTGCTTCTTCGATCCCAGAGGCGCGATATTGCATGCTGGGGTCTTTGCGAGACCTGTCAGGCCTCCCGCAAAATTCAGTAGCTGCGCGGCGGTGAGTGAGCCGATCAGAGCCGTAAGATTGGGTGCAAACAGATTCATGCGTGATTGAACGTAGTCGGTCAGCATCTTCTTTGCCCGGTCCAGCTGCATGGTCATCTCGCACGCCCTCATGACAATCTGCAGCTCCGTGTCCGACAGCTCCCGGCCCTTTGTGGTTGTTGCCTCCACCGTAACCACCATCAGGGACGGTCCGTCCAGAACAGCCTTGAGCGGCTGGCCAACCATGTTATCAGAAGACAATGACAGTGCCTTTATATCCTCCATCGGACCATTCCCAATGATGGCCACCGTTTTGGCATAATCCAGTGGGTTTGTGACGAGTGATTCCAGCTCAGGGAAGCGCACCGAATAGTGATCGCGGATGAACTTGTGGACGAGGATGATTTCGCCATCAATCGAGGTTGAGAGCGAGTTCGACTGCGTGAGCAGTCGGTATTCCGGATTGTCTTCAATGGAACCGACATTTTTCGCTTGCTTTTCTGGCGGCAGAGCCTGGTAATATGCGATTTTCTGCGAGACGGAACCGCAAGTCAGGGCTAGTGCGTCACCAGATTGTAAATCACGACCGTTCAAGCAATCATACGAGTCAGATATGGGGCTCACTAACCTCCATAACCGGAGCCAGGGTCTTCATCAGACCAGCCACGCTCCGAACGTCGCTGACGCCTCCAAGCTGCATCTTCTCCACCCTTGCCTTTGCTTCCTCCTCGTCCTCGGCCTGCTGGACCGCGACGCTGGCGGTAGTAGCAGCCACCATCTCCTCGTCTTCCTCAACCTCTTCTTCGTCATCATCCAGCTCCATGCTACCTGAGGCGCCATTCGCGTCAGCCTTGTGTGTTCCGTTTAGGGCCGGTTTTGTTGTGACGCCGTCATCTTGTAGGAAGTCGTGTGATATGTCCTCCTCGCCTTCTGAGCCCGAAGCTTCAAAGTCGTTTAGCAGCTCGTCGGCGAGAGTCGCCATTTTGAATTGGACGGTCGAACAAGCACAGCAGGAGTGGTTCGATGGGAGGAGGCTTGCTGTTCGAAACTGGTGCGATGTTTGAGTGAAAGATTTGGAAAGGTTGTGTGGAAAGTTAAGATAGCGGCAACAAAGTTGGCCTTGGACAGCAGCAAAGGATAAAAACATAAATCGCGTGGAAAACGCACAGACCAGTTGTTACACTTTTTATGCCAATTCGCATTTTCCTTCTGCACAGCAGACAACAACTCCCACTTATCGTCTACACTCTCTCAAGCAAACGCTTGAGACTAGAAAGATCACTGCCTGGCGGCCTCACCAAGGCAAGCTGCGCGCCGCCAATATTTATCTCCACCACATCATCTGCCATAATTAGAAGTAGCAAGCAGCTCTCAACACAACCATGGAGTCCACAAGAGGCCCGCCAAGGGTCAAGAACAAGAGCGCAGCGCCAGTGCAGATCAGCGCAGAGCAGCTTCTACGAGAAGCCGTCGACCGGCAAGAACCAGGGTTGCAGGCGCCGACACAGCGCTTCGCGGATCTTGAAGAGCTGCACGAGTTCCAGGGCCGGAAGCGCAAGGAGTTTGAAGACTATGTCGTGCGGAACAGGATCAACAAGAACAACTGGCTGCGATATGCGCAATGGGAGCTGGAGCAGAAGGAGTTCAGGCGGGCGCGGTCGATCTTCGAGAGGGCGCTCGACGTCGATTCAACGGCGGTGCAGATATGGATCCGATACATCGAGGCGGAGATGAAGACGAGGAACATCAACCACGCCCGAAATCTCCTGGATCGGGCGGTGACGATCCTCCCGAGGGTGGATAAGCTGTGGTACAAGTATGTGTATATGGAAGAGACGCTGGGCAACATCCCAGGAACGAGGCAGGTCTTCGAGCGGTGGATGGCCTGGGAGCCCGACGAGGCCGCGTGGAGCGCTTACATCAAGCTCGAGAAGCGCTACGGAGAGTTCGGCCGGGCGAGGGCCATCTTTCAGCGATTCACGATAGTGCACCCAGAGCCACGTAACTGGATCAAATGGGCGCGGTTCGAGGAAGAGAACGGGACCAGCGACCTGGTGCGCGAGGTGTTTGGCACCGCAATCGAGACGCTGGGCGACGACTTCATGGACGAGAAGCTCTTCATGGCCTACGCGCGCTTCGAGGCTCGGCTCAAGGAGTACGAGCGGGCGAGGGCCATCTACAAGTACGCCCTCGATCGGATGCCGCGTTCCAAGTCGGTGAACCTCCACGGGGCGTATACGGCATTTGAAAAGCAGTTCGGCGATCGCGACGGCATCGAGGAGGTTGTGCTGTCGAAACGGCGAGTGCAGTATGAGGAGCAAGTCAATGAGAACCCGAAAAACTACGACGCTTGGTTCGACTTTGCGAGGCTTGAGGAGACATCTGGTGACGTCGATCGCGTACGTGAGGTATATGAGCGTGCGATAGCGCAGATTCCGCCCACGCGAGAGAAGCGTCATTGGAGACGGTACATCTACCTGTGGATCTTCTACGCACTGTGGGAGGAGATGGACAACAGAGACTACGAAAGAGCCCGGCAGATTTACCAAGAGTGTCTCAAACTGATTCCACACAAGAGCTTCACGTTTGCAAAGATATGGCTGATGAAGGCCCAGTTCGAGGTTCGCCAGATGCAGCTTCAGAGTGCTCGGAAGACCTTGGGTCAGGCCATCGGCATGTGCCCCAAAGACAAGCTGTTCAAGGGTTACATCGAGCTGGAACTGAAGCTGTTCGAGTTTGTGAGATGCCGGACGCTGTACGAGAAGCACATCGAGTGGAACCCTTCCAACTGCCAGGCCTGGATCAAGTTTGCCGAGCTGGAACGTGGCTTGGATGACCTGGATCGGGCTCGAGCGATCTTCGAGTTGGCGGTGGAGCAACAGCAGCTGGACATGCCGGAGCTATTGTGGAAGGCCTACATCGACTTTGAAGAGGAGGAAGGCGAGTACGACCGAACCAGGCAGCTGTACGAGCGCCTCTTGGAGAAGACGGATCACGTCAAGGTTTGGATCAGCTACGCCCACTTTGAGATCAACGTGCCGGAGGAAGCGGACGACGAGCAAGAGGAGGACGAGGACAGGCCGGCCAGTGAGGAAGCAAAGAAACGCGCCAGAGACGTCTTCCAGCGCGCTTACAGACGCATGAAGGACAAAGGATTGAAGGAAGAGGTAAGCCGCTCAATCCTGAGCTCGCTTAGCTGCTCTGATCGCTAACTCCGCCGCAGAGGGTCGCGCTGCTGAACGCATGGAAGTCGTTCGAGGCAACTCACGGTACGGCCGAAGACGTTGAGAAGGTGGAGGCTCAGATGCCACGGCGGCTTAAGAGGCGTCGGAAGCTGGATGATGACTCATTCGAGGAGTACATCGACTACGTCTTCCCCGCAGACGACGAGAGCGCGGCGAACATGTCCAAGTTCCTGAAGATGGTGCACAAGTGGAAGGAAGAGAAGGCGGAGCCGGTCCACCAGAACGGGTCTAGTTGAGTGGCGCCTCTGGAGCCTGATGCGCCGGACCCTCTTCCGCGCGAGCAGCTTCGGTCTGTAGTTGCAACTGTAGTCGGTTGTACTGTAAGCAGTGCCTTCAGGTCTCCGCCGCCGTCGGACATTGCTTCGCTCATAACAGCCCCCACGATGATGCATGGCTGCCACGTTTCCGATCGACATTACCGTAGGTTGGCAGGGTCGACACCGTGTACATGAGATGGAATCCAGTTATCTCGACCGTGTCAGAACCGGCTGTGCTCTTGCATCAGCGGGTTATGTGCATATTCGAGAAAGACCCGCGCCGTTCACCGAGTTCCGCAGCCGACAAGCGCATGCGCCCAATGGAAGCGGGCGGATCGTCGCCGCCCTGGGTTCAGATATTGAGATACGGCGTTGTCGTGCGATGAACCATGGAAACGTAGACGCCTTCATACCCACGGGTAGTTTAACGCCATCAGCCCAGCGGTGGTGGAGCAGCCTCGAGAGTGACAAGGCACAGCCAATCAATCCGGTCTCAGCCCGGTCAGAATTCCGTCCTACCCGAGATCAGCGTTGGCAGGGCAAGAACGGTATCGTGTAGGGAGCACGGAGTACAGTACCTCCATCCGCAGTCCGTCCATCCCGGCCTGAAGCCGTACCTAGGTAGGGAAAAGGGAGGGCGAGCTCGGTTGGGGATCAAGGGTCCAATGGCGCTGTGGCACTGGGTCAGGGCATGATGCGTTGCCCGGTACTTGTACCACTGCAAAGTGACACCAACTCCCGCTTGCGCGCCCTCATCGGCCTGCAACACCCGCCCGACATTGCAGATCGCGGGGGGCTCCGGGACTTTTCTTCGTTGTGGATTCGATATGAGTTCAGAGGGAAGGACAAGGGTCGGAAGCTCGCTCTTACAAATGTCTGGCCTCGTAGCAACGACTCGACTGCGTCGCGCGCGTTGGTCTTCTGACTTTTCCCTGACGTTGTAGATTGCAGGCTGGCCGCTTCGTCTTGAAGACTGAATAGTCCACGATTCACGGATAACCTTCTTGCACCAATGGCCGACAGCAGTAGAGTCTTGTTGCTCGGCGACATTGACCAGTAAGTGTTCAATATCTGCGCGTCAATCATTACCAGTGGCGAATCGAGTGTATCGCTCCTCTTGCGACTCCTCTGCTACCCTTTCATCGCATCTCTTTCGGGTTGGAACGTCTCTCGGTCTCTGATATATCTTCTGTCCCAGCGCTCGCGAAGAATGGTCTTCACTAGCCTCCCTCGCGGAGGTGATGACACCGAACGCGAGCAACCGCGCCGACTTTCTAGAGGAATGCAGGAGCGGGAGGTTTGATGGCGTCCTAGTCGCGTATAGGACGTTCAACAGCTTAGCGGTGACCGGACGTCTTGATGACGAACTCGTTCAGTTGCTGCCGTCGAGTCTTAAATTCATATGTCACTGTGGTGAGTGATCTTTCTTGTACTCTGGGTCCCAGTTATATCCGTGTTTGCCAAAGGTATTCATGTTGCGAAGGACCGACACTCTAGCAAGCTTGAAGAATACTGTATCTTGGCAGCGGACCTCAAACTGTTACGCAGTCTTTACCTGATACTCTGTGCATCTTACTTGAACCAGCAACTGGCCAGTTCCATAATTATCATGAGCTGACAGTCTCCATCGCGGTTAGGTGCCGGATATGACCAAATCGATGTCCCCGCATGCACTTCAAAGGGCATCAAAGTGTCTAACACGCCATCCGCGACCAACACCGCTACGGCCGACGCCAACATGTTTCTCATCCTGGGTGCTCTGCGAGGCTTCAACAGCTCGATGCTCGCCTTGAGGGGAGGAACATGGCGCGGCAACCCACCGCCGCCACTGGGCCACGATCCCCAAGGCAAAACGCTGGGCATCCTGGGTATGGGTGGCATCGGCCGCAATCTGAAAAACAAGGCCGAAGCGTTTGGGATGAAGGTCATCTATCACAATCGAAAACCGCTGAGCGAAGAGTTGGCCGGCAACGCAACTTATGTGTCTCTGGACGAGCTCTTGCAGACCAGCGACGTTATCAGCCTGAACCTGCCTTTGAATGTGAGTGGGCTTTGTCGTTCTCGCATTGCCTCCGGTTGATTATGCACAAGTGCTACGCTTCTGTGGAGGAGGATGTTTACGCTAGCCCTGTAGATGACGAGGACGATGGCGATGGCGCTTACGATATTGGGCGTGAGGATCATGATGGATGTCTTGCTAACATACATGATCTCAGAACCACACTCGACACATGATCTCAACGCCACAGTTTGAGAAGATGAAGAAGGGCGTCGTAGTCGTCAATACAGCACGAGGTGCGATCGTGGACGAGGCAGCGCTCGTGGACGCCTTGGACAGCGGCCACGTCCGTTCGTGTGGACTCGATGTCTACGAGGAGGAACCGACGGTTCATCCAGGGCTACTGTCGAATCCGAGTGTGATGCTTCTCCCACACATGGGAACATGGACGGTCGAGGTACGCCATTGATCTTCCTAACAAAGTCCGGACTCGACCGTAAAGCTGACATGACCTCTGCAGACAATGACGGCAATGGAGCGGTGCGCCATCGGGAATGTGCGTGCTGTCCTGGAGACGGGCAAGCTCAACAACACAGTGCCGGAACAGCACGAGATGCCATAACAGTTCGACATCAACGACGGAGTTGCAGTGACCACGCAGATGTGGGACGTATCTTTTCTTATTTCGGTGAGACATTGCTGTTGCGGATAGAGGATAAACGGATAGAGTAGATTTTCCACGAGCTCTTGGTCTTTGGTGGCATTCTAGCGTCTTGACTCAGCTTAGAAACACTTACTGTGCTCCAATTCATAATCAAAACATTCTCGCACTTCGTCATCCCTTTCCGAAGGCGTACACATCATGCAGGGACTTGATGATCACCGCCTGCCCTGTAGCTAGTCTTTCGGGGAGTTTGGCTGTTGACCTTGCCCAAGTAACATGCTTCCTCCAACGCTCGGCTGCGGTTGTGGGCAACATCTGGAGGCTGTGGTGACCAGCACCCACCTACGTAGTCGTATCTATAAGTTCCCCTACCTACAGACCTATGTACGTAGTAGGTTCGGCTACAGAGGCAGAGAATTCGATAATGCTCAGACAAGGTAGCTCAGATTTTGATGTAGGCTAGCACCGTACCTAGGTACGTTTGTGGATGTGATCATCGCCCGACGTCGGCGCCGGCCCAAAGGAAATAATTGTTTAGTTCCCGCATTTGCCGTGACGGACCGTCTTTGCGCATGTACCGATACACGAGCACCGTGCTGTATGAGTCTTTGTTCGTACCCCTGGACGTTTGCCCTTCTCTGCACTTGGCCTAGGCAAAGTAGGGTCGGGAAGATGTAAGGAAGAATAGGAGAGGGGCAAAAAGGGGCGTGGGGGTTGGAGGCAGCCTGAACCACCAGCGCGATTCCGTTGATGAGGTCGTGCATCGAGCGGACGGTTAGTAGTCTGTGGGACGGGTGAGCGGAAGATTCGAGTGTCATGACGCCGCATGGCAGCGGTAACGGAGTACCTGCAATATATGTATGACTCTTATCCAGATCGACAGCTCGGCACTTGATGTGTGGTATAAAAACCGGAATAATGTCGTCGACCACATTTGTGGGCTTAGGGCTGGGCGCGCTATCGTTGCTTCGTACACCTCTGCACATGATATATGTAGAGATCTTGGATTGAGTAATGAGGCCTAAAGACGCCACCTTGGTGAATGTGCTGTGCATACGGTTCGGCTGCGTCAATAATGTTGCCGCTCCTCGCGCATTAAACGCCCACGAAAAAACTCTCCATTTGTGTCTCCTTTGCGGCGGTGGAAAGGGTCTTGCATGAAGATCAAGTGAATAGCTCGGCCTCGCCGGAAGGTTGTATCTCTGCAGGTACTCTATGTAAGCTCGTACTCCTACCACGAGATGTAGTACGATACATTGTTGCTTATCGCTTTTAGTCCTAACATCGGTTGGCGATATGAGCCATTTGCGCCTCAAGCGGGGTTTCGCTTGTTCCAATGTCGCGTGCAGATGGGTGCGTGGCTGATAAAAGAGCTGGTCAAACATTGGCAACTTGTTGTTGGGCATCATCCGTCAATTTGGACATGCTGTGCCACGAACCTGACTGACCTGACTACCTGGGTAGGTAGGTAGGTAGGTAAATATCTTAAAACTTATAACCGCTCGACCGCTCAGGTACCCATGGCAAGCGGTTATAGGCCGGAAAGCGATGCAAAACTCGGACCGCTGTTGTTACTAGCATAGATATGTTGAGAAACTCAGCTACAGAGACTCCATCCCTTGCTTGGGATCCATGGTTACGGCTCGCAGCTCGTAGCGAAGCAGCAACGACACCATATTGATGGAAAGAATTTTTTGTATGTCACAGCAACTGTCGAAGTTACGCAGACCAGCTTCCGAGCAATGGGTGCCAAAATATCCATAGGATGGTCCAGGGGAATGTTCGACGTGATACGTATGGGGCTGTCTGCAGCACGCCAATAAATCAGCTCACCAGTGTCTTTGATCAGAGCTGCCAATCATTGGATGCTTGTTGACGTTAACGATGGAAGAGCCTTTGAGCGATCTCTCATCACATTTGAATAACTGTCTTCGTTCGTTCAATTAGTCGTAGAGTCGAGTCTATTTCAAAGCAATGATACCTAGACTGAGGTTAATGAACGTCTGGGAGCGTCGGAGACCTTCCAATGTCATCCTTTATCTTGAATCGAGCCTTAAGTATGGAATTCGTCATGAAGCGCTAGCTTTGCTGCCTCCACATCTGGCAACAGTTCTCTGGACTCTCCAAACGGATATCTGAATGAGCATCAGTGCCTTTGCTGTAGCCGCGGTTTGAAGATGCTCCAGAGTCTCCGCGGCACGTGGTCCCTCAAACGCGTGTATAATCGCAAGCTCGGTTATGTGAGCGCATCGACCTGGACCAGGGATCAGACAATGCAAGAGGTGCTGGTGACTGCTGCCCTTGAAAAACGTCACCTGTCCGAAATGCACGCCGGCACCTGAGGTCAGATATTGGTGTGACTCCTGCGCAAGCCAAGTACGCATCAGACTCAAGTATTGTCTTTCATCCATTGAGACTGGCAAAGACCTCGACTCGAAGTAAAGTGATCGGGAAAGACCCTTCGCTGGGTGCAATCTGCTAGGCGGCGTCGGCATTGAACCACTTAGCGACGCCAGATATGTGTTGAACGAAAGTTTATGGAAAAAAGAAACGAGTGCCAGTGTTTTGTCGTCCGTTGATGACGCCCGTTTGTCGTACCCATACACTCTGACTATCGAGGTATGACTACCTAGGTAACGCTGGTGTGGCTGATTAGGCGGTATACCTCAAACAGAGGGTGAAGGTTCCACGATATGGCGTGTATCTTTGCGTGTCCACAATATCCATCGTGTCCGTTGGCAAGACTGCCCGGCGTCTTCGAATGCGGACTGTGAAGAAGCTGCAAGAGTTGGCTCGCTTAAACTCGCTACGAGCGAACGCAGCGCAAGAGCCGGACGCTCAATTTCGGTTTCGATTTTGCTCCTGTCTTCGCATTGGCAGGAGTGCCTGCGGACTTCGTCTTCTGTGGATCGGGAACTGGTCAACGGCAAAAGCTCGACTGAGTCCGCACACGCTAGACTATGCCCTCCATGCGGAGCGTGAACACAACACAGTTGCGGACCGGTAACTCAGAAAAGTCGACGACGCTCCAGAAAAGCATGACAGGGCATCTGGAGGGTTTGGGGTGAGCTGTCCATCCGAGAGCGTGAGACTGAACTTACGGTGGCGTCGCTCAAGGTAAGTCAGCTGTTGGTTGATATGTTTTTCTTTCGCGGGTCCAAGTGCCTTGTAACATTTTTTTCACTCTTTTCCGCCTGGTCGTAGTCTGATAGAATCAAGATTCGAAGTCTAGTTGAGCTGAAGGTCCCACATTCGAGTTGAAGTTCTAAGATCATCTCCATATCTTAACAGAGCTGTGTCAACCACGCAGCTTTCTCTTCCATTTCTTAATCAGGATTTATCGGACCCGAGGAACAAAGAAAAGACTGCAAGATGAGCCTGTCGCAAGCTGGTGCACTGCAGCTCCATCAAGAGGACCTGGCGACAAATGGCGAGCACCCTTCACACGATGTTGAGAAGCTGGCGCGGCAACACCGTGAGACCCTGTTGGTCAGGAGCGAAAGAGTCAACATCTTACTTGCTATGTGAGGCCACTGAGAATCTCCCGAATGGCCCAGCACAACTTCGACTCATTGGCATCGCATCGCATATTGTTAGAATCCTGTTTCCATCAATGGGGGTTTCAGGCCTCAGGGCAGGGCTGGAGCAGCTGAGAGTGCAGACGTCTTCGGAGGTATGCTTATTCCGATGCCCGCGGTTTCGCCGGACTCTACTTTTCTCCCCCCAGTCATTTTATAAAGTTCCTCTTTCTGCCCGATCACCAGCTCTTTTTCTTCTCTGGTGGCCTCTTCTTCCTTTTTTCGCCCATCAGATCGGATCCCGCCTTCGATTTAATTCAAATCGGTCTGCCGACTGGCACCTCCCTTCC
>QQTW01004310.1_pt1 | contig 10647 bp, 8 predicted proteins | sample 1904831 | NCBI WGS metagenome assembly QQTW01 (sample SAMN09435610, study PRJNA476489) | Subsurface metagenome, whole genome shotgun sequencing project.
GCAGTGGCAGTCAGGATTCGCAGCTTAAATGACAATAGATCTGATGATAAGAGCAAGACTTTGCCTCAGTCCCTCAGATTATATAATGGCGCTACCTACTTAATCAGCCAGGTAGAGCCCTAGTCCAAACTTTTTATTTTCTACCACAGCGATACTACCGCTGAACATCTATCATCATTGTTCTCTTGCTACTTCTCGAACGTTGCCCATATTTATTGGTACGTTGAACGTGCTACTCCACTACTTACGGTGCCCTAGTTTCAATAACTGTCCGCTCAGCATGTTTTGGATGGGTTTAGCTGTTGCGCATCTCAGCTGGACAAGCCAGTCAACGTAGGCTTAAGGGTCTTGAGCTGCTGTGCTTATAGTACGTCTAGGGTTCTGGTCCTGGTCATTGACTTGGTGCCGCTCATGGCGAAGCAATTTCTGCCTATATGAAAGGGAATATTCCAGCTACAAAACATTGCATGCAATGTCCCATCAAATCTGACGTGCAGCGTCATGCCGAGAGCAATATACATCTGTCACCATACCCGGGCCGGAGCGGCAGTCATTTTTCAGTATCATGCATACCTAGGGGCCTTAGTGATTGTGTGTTTGTTTCGCACAGACGATATCTAGAAGGTTCAGCCTGAGCCGCACTCTCAAGGGCGGAGAGACACTGCTGGGGCCAGAAAAATGCAGTACTCCTACTACTCCAAAGTTTATTCCGCTTCTTGGATCCTGGCCCCCTGCTTGGCAATGCGTGCAATCGCATCTAGCGCGATGGTTGGCTGTGATAGGATGCCCTGGCCCCTCGAGGCTTGAGGCTTGAGCCTTACTGTGTTTTGTCGCCGTCATGAAGATGAGTACGTAGGCCTCAAGGCTGCTTCGCAACACAAGCAGCAAGTTTCTCGCTGACTTCGGACTTGCGATCTGTTCAATTCTTTGAATCTGCCAATGCTTTGGAACTCAACTGATGGGCTGCTTGCATATTATGATATCCTCGAATCTAGCAGCGAGTTCGTCATCCCTGTGATTGAATGCCAGAGTCATACAATATTGATGCAGATAAGTTAATTTGGCCTCTCACCGGCCGTACGGTACTGAAAACGCGTGCTGAAGCTTGCCTCCACTCAAATTGCTCGGATCTTACAGCTGTTCCCTCTCTGTCGTTGCCGAAATACCTTGCTTGTGAAGCTCAACACTTCTCATCTTGCCAGAAGCGAAACTCTGGACTCCTCACGACCTGCTTACCGAACCTTCTTCTCAAGCTGCCTTATTTTCCGGAACCGCCTCCTTTTTCAAGCTCTTTCCTCTTCGAGCAAAGAATCTGGTTGGTTTCGATGCCACCAGTCAAGGCACCTGCGCTGGCAAACAGCGAATAACCAGGTGGGATGGATCTCCACGCTTCCCTTCCCACGCCAGGTATGGCAATTTTTCGAACTACCAGGCTTACAGTGTACATATCTCTAGAGACTAGAGACACATCACATGTGCCAAAACCGAAAGGCGTAGCGCGCAGGGAAATGGGAAAGAATGTACTCATCTTCACATTATCTACATGAATTACCATTACGAGCTCTTCCATCTATCAACACGTCGTGTTGCGCCTCAAGGCCACAGGGCGATACTCCTTTTCCCATTCTCTTCCAACGCCCCTTTCCTGATCCACATCGTCTATTTGTTGTATTTGATCCATCCTAGAGCGGCAAAAGCATTATTGCTGGATTTCGAAAGGGCATCCCATGTACTTCGAAAAGCCAAGGCCAGGCAATGTGTGTGCATCCAGTGGCAGGCTGAAGTCCTAGACGTCGAAATCCAAATTCCATCCAACTTTTTCTTGAGTGGTGCACGTCGTCTACCTTGCATGTTCCAGCCATGAGCATAAGTCAAAAACAGTCGTCAAGCGCGGTTTCCGCTTGCAAGACAAGGATCATTCAAAAGGGTGGTCAAGGCATTTTCTTGACGTCGGCATTCACGTCGGAATCATCGTCTTCCTCGAGAAGACCTTTGAGCCCGCTAAAGTGTGACCCGCTCTGATATGCATAATGCAAAAGGACAAGCCACAGTGCAACCAGGTTGACCAACTGATGCAGCATGTAGGCATAGGTGACGCCATACATTGCCGTGAAGACCGCCAAGCTGAAGAATATGACATTAGTCAAGTACCTGACCTTCGTCATAACCCTCGGGATCATGGTGCCGCTTGTCAGAGTCTCAACCAAGATGATGAACGGCATGATTGAGAGGAGGTTGTGATGGCTCGAGAATGGTGTGAGCCACTGCACGGATAGATTGTGTATCCAGACGATCAAAACCGGCAAATTGATAGGCAGAACCCAAAGCATAAGAATGAAGATGGAGTGTGTGTAGTTGGAAAAGTTCATCTGAGCGGCTGATCTCGTTTCTCGAGCAAACCTCAACGCCCGCGTCGAGGTTGCTAGTTGGACTATACAAGCCACCACGTATGCGAACTGGTATGGTATGACGAAAGCCACAAGCATTAGAAGGATGATGGTGTTGACCGCGCGGCGTCGAGGACTGCTTGACGCAAAGGTGGAGGAAATGACTGTCTGCGGTTCCTCGTGCTTGAAATAGTTAGATCTAGCGGTGGAGTAGGAGTAGACCATGGATAACGGGTAGGTTAGGGCAAGGACAAGATAGTTGATTGCAATGCAGGCACCAACACTGACAAGACCAGTCAGAGGTACAAGGAACCAAAAAAAGGTGTCTGGTGAGCCCAGGAAGAGATCATTCTGCGTGAAATCTACCAGTGCTTCTGTCGAGTTCAAGCTCTCATTGTGTCGAAAGGCAGAAGTCGCCGATTGAGCCACTGATGTCGCAAACAGAGTCATGGCGAGGAACAAGATTGGTAATGAGGTGCGCAGACATTTGTCAAGACTTTCAGTGAAGGTTATGAAGACCCCTGTATCATCATATACTCGAAATTGTTTCCGCAGTACCATCGCCACTATCATCAGTGGAAAGGCAGCCAGAAGGGTCCGGTATCTCATGACCAGCTTACCCAGACTGCCAACAACATCAATCCTCAACGCAAGGTTCAATGATGCATTGCAAGATGGATCGGTCCAGAGCTGGAAGGAAACCCCACTTGTGGGCTCATCCCCGTTCAGTGCTGGTGGCATGAACGGTGCGATGCCGTGAAGGTTAATGTCGGCTTGCTTGAAGTTGACAAAGTATTTGCTCTCATGTGGTTGGTCGATGTATTGTCGGAGCAGAGGAGTGAAAAGTTCTCCATCGCCACCACATCCTAGATTACTCAGCTTTAAAGAGTATGCCAATAGACTAGAGTGTAACACAGGCACTTTTATGTCTGTCATTAACGGACGATCTGCAGGTAGGTCGACATGAAGGCCACTCATCAACAGCTTTTTCAAGCTTACATCGGCTATCATGAAAGTTTCCGAGCTTTCCGCAACGTCAGCGATTAACCATCCATCGTTGAAATCATTGGTCTTGTCTATTACAGCAAGGAATTGGTGCTCTTCAACATGTGTTGCATGATATTGAAAGTAAGTGAGAGGCGAAGCTTGGTCGAAGGCGTGCTTTGAAGTCCTTGTTGAAGCTGGTAGGTGTATGGCATCACCACCAGCTTTCTTGCATGCAAGTCGCGTGGCCCCAGGGCTGCCATCAGACAGATCAATTTTCACTGGAAGCAAGGTGGCAGACTGTCCATGCGGTAAAGGGAAAACGCTGCAAAAGAGGATTTCAAGCTTTTCGAAATCTCCAAACTTGTCCATGGCTTGGTCAGTCAGAACGGTGATTAGCTTAGCGTCAGCCTCTTCACCAGATGGGAGTGGTAGTAGCTGTGCAGTTGTTTGGCCCGCCGTGCCTAGTCTCCTGATAGTCAGGTTGCTTGACTGCAAGAACACGGACCGAGAACTATCACCGAGGGTCAACAAGACAGTTGGGTCATGCCGCGGTAATGTCTTCGGGGCAGATGCTTCCAACCCAGTCAACAGCCATTTGCGAAATACCCTCATTCGCTCCGCTCGATGTTTAGTCTGCGCCGCTCTTCGAACATCGACAATCTCAAAGAGGGATTTGATGAGGGCCTTTCGAAACTGATCACACCATGTGATTGCAAGATGATCCATGCTCGTCCAGATATCTGGGATTGTAGACGTGAAGACTGTGAAACCGTGAGTCTCTGGTACTAGAGAAGATAGACTCGTATAATCTGATGGTACCATGGTGTCACGACCCCCGCCAGCAAACGAAATCAAGGTTGTATGCCACAGAGGATTATTGCTTGATGACTTCTGGGAATACGATTGTCTCCAGTAGTCATTCACTCGTTGATATGTTTTGACCATATCTAGATCGAAAGATAAAGGAGGCCTGGCATGAGGAGTAGACATGGTGATGATGGTATTGACTGAGTTTGATTGATAATTTGGAGTGATCAAGACTGTCCTTGCAACGATGCCGCCCATAGAGTGCCCGATTAAAATGACCGAGCTGGGGTCTGGAAGATTGGCATCTCGTCTCGCCCTGCGGGGGTCGTGGTACAGAGAGAGGATGTATGCAACAGCCTCGTTGACATAGTCCGCTTGATCGATTATGGTCTGTCCATGAAAAGCAGCAAGATCCTCATTGAAGTCAATCATGAAGAAATCCAAACTGCCTGTGCCAGGGCGAACGGCTTCTTGGTCACGCTGGACCACATCGTGGAAATATCTTGAAGCCTCTGAGGACAAGGATCGAACCTGTTTGTAGCTTCCTGCATTTCCTGGCAGGAAGAGAACAGGAGCTCCTCTCAAACCAATATCATCCTCAGTATAATAATCAACCCCTTCCTCCCGATATAGGTAAAGAGAGTACTTTGTAGCGAAGCGTGAGTGCTCGGTATCGAAGCCTGACATCTTGATATAGGTAGGACTCATTGTAGACATAACGCATCCCTGAGGATCAACCTGTCGGTTGAGAAAAGACTGCACAACAGATAGGAGGAAGAAGAATGCGAGGCCAGTGGTGACAACCGTCAGCAGTGAACATGACCATGGACTTTTGGACTGAGATTGTCGAGCTGGTCGTCTGTTCGTGGTAAGTCTCCTCCCTTGTCCAGGTGTTGGAAGCATTGTCACGGCTGTGTGCGTCTCTACATGCTTTTCGTCTGTTGTCGATTCAGTTGCAGACTGTCTCTTCCAAGTTGCAGACGTCCTCGCCCTAGGACTGGCTTCATTGCTCTGTTTTCCCGTGCTACTTCGCTCGTCTTGGACTGACACGTCGAGTCCCAAGTCATTCGGTACGTCCTGTCTTCTTCTTTCGCTATTGTGTACGGCTTCAACTGGGAAAGGATTACCAGCTCGTTCCTCGATGGGAGAGCCAGATAGGCGCCTCAGCATCGAGATGGGACTTGGTGCCCTTCATCCAACAAGCAGCGACGCCCGAGCTGTGCGTCCAAGGAGACGGGCTTCGGGAAGGAGAGTCGTGAAGAAATGGGGCTGAGGGATCGGGGGAATCGATTGCTGCAGGAGGCTCTGGTAATACACGGACAGAGAAAGCGAGTGACGAATTGAGGGCAGTACAACAACTGTATGAGCGAAGTCTCGATCTCCTGTATGATCAGTGTCCAAATGCCTTTCCAGTTGACCCGTCTCTTCTCGTGCTGTACACCCTACCACCTGAGGATAGAGACGCGCATTTGGGTGCGGCGGTGTTGTCCCATAATCTGCATCCCGATTGCGACTCAGAAGGCAATCTCTGCCCAGCCCCAGCCCCCTGTAACTACTACCCCTGCCCAATTCAAGCCTCCGCCAATTCCGTAGGAGAGTCCGTTGAACCATCTATCTATTTATGAGCACACGCGGCACTGTTACATACAGACTTCTTAGGGGACACCAGTGGTACACAAGGGTTACACCAGATGATTTGTGGTGTCTATGGCAGCTGTCTGCTGTCTGCTGTCAAAAGGCGTTGACTCGCCCCAGAACATCTTCTCCGCCAGAAGAGCTTCATTGCTCCCTTCCGATCATTGGCAGGTCTGCGTCCTCTCATTCATCATCATCGTCGTCCGCCTCCTCCTCACTTGCAGCCTCACGCTCAGCTGCATGCTCCTTGAACCCGCCCAACACCCTTTCGAACCACTCCAGTCTGTCTGTCAACCTCGTCATCTCTTCTGCGTCATCTTCCTTCTTTGCGACCTCGAACTCTTTCTTCGATGTCTTCATCCTCTTCTGAACACGCCCCATCCGCGCCTTCTGCTTAGCGTCGTAGTTCACAAATGTAACATGTTGAGGGCGGGCCTTGGTTTCCGGTTCAGCAGCTACTCGTCCTTTCCCAGCATCAGGGGCTCGTTTCATCATTGCTAATCCGCCTTCAAGCTCCTTCTTTTTGTCTTGCAGAATTCGAAGTGTAGATTCCAAGGCAGAGATGCGTATCTGAGTATTTGTTGAGGATCGTGATGGCTGAGAGACGAGGTTCCTCTCAAGCTCAGCATATTTTGGACCAGCATCGGCAATTTTGCGCTTCTTGGGGGGAGGCTGCTGATAAAGGTCAGTCAGTAAGTAAAGAAACATCGCTGATTACTTGATCGGTGATGAGACAGGGTCTTCTCACAGTCAGAGCATCTTCACCGGCCGTGGCAGTACGCTCCAATACTTGATCGAAGTTCCCTTCAAGAACCTCGTTCTCAACATCTTGAGCAGCTGGCGGTGGAGGTGGTGGCATGGTATCAAAATCTCTCATTGTATTAAATTCAGGGTCAGAAGGATCTGGTGGTACCCAGAAACTCTGGGTGAGATGGTGGAGGTTGTGTTGGTTGGGGTATGGTTGGGGAAAAGCCGTGTCGAGTCGAGGAACACCGGCCAGACCACGATGACTACCAACAGGAGCAGCACGACTTGTTTTTTTAACGCGGGCCATATTGTGGGCGTGGCGATTTCGTACGATGCAAGCTAAAGGACGCGGCGGTAGGAGGCAGTTGTGTCTTTGCTGGTGTGCTGGTACCGATCAAGCTGAGAAACCTCTGGCGGTTGGTTTTGTCTGGAGATGAGGAGAGCGACAATGAAAAGGTGTTGCGAGGTGAAGTTGTGACAATTTTTACACGTGGGCATATGTTTTGTCACTGATATCGATTTTGCCTAATGGATCTTCCCAAAAGCGTAATATCTCTAGCCACCATCAATCCAACCGAAACTGGAGATTCAGAACTTCAAGAGTACTAGTCCACCAGAGGGGAGCACTCTGATATACCATCTGAAGTACACAGAACCGGTCCAGGTCCCAGAGCGGAACGTCCTTGATCTCCGTGGTAACGTTCAATCCCCTATCCTCTGCCTCCGATCAGTCCTGCTACCCCATCACAGCGAGAAGTAAGCGGTTCTAGCTTCGACTTCTGTGCTCTTCTGTTCTTCAGGCTGCACAGTCAGCTGCCGCGTTGTCTTCTTCGGTGATTGCATCTCCTGGTGTGCTTTCAAAAGGGACTTCAGGCTTGACATAGTCGATTTGCGCAGGGTTGAGGATGTATCGGAGGTGGCTCGCTGTTTGGAAGACATGTTGATCTCGTTATGACTGACTGATAAGGGGTTTCGGGAAGGTGCACTTGTCGTGGAGCCGTTGCAAAGATTTCTGGGAACGAGCATGAGTAAGCCCCTGCAAAAGGTGGATGGGACTGGCATGCAGAGAGGAAAGCACAAATGCAAGCATGGAACAAAGGCTTCTGGAAGGCAGAAAGGATATACGAATGTTCAACACTGTGCAGCGACAGACAACACCGGCAAGCAACGAAGCAGGAAAGGATCAAACGACACTGGCAGTGCTCTGGACAAATTCGACTTAGGAAATAAGATGCATCTCTTACCCTTCAAAGACCAGACACAATCAATGACCGCTTCACACCAAGATAGACCCGCTCGGCATCTTACGAATGCAGAGAACGCTCTGAATATTGGCCCCAAGATGCGACATTGGCATTCATGGAAGTCAGCCAGCCAGCAGCCAGCAGCCAGCAGCAACCGCACACAAACGTCGTGTGGCATCGCATCCAAATGGAGGTGGAGTACGCATCACAACATCTTCCAAAACAGGCAAGCACATCGCATTGTGAATGCCACCTACCAGATATTCCAGGACATACATATCACAGCGACAAGCATGACGAAACCTCACATGCCAGCCTGAATATGGAAGTACTACTACCACTACTTCTGAAGAGATCGAACCTAGTATCTGTGGCTAGAATAACAATCAGGCCGCCACAAGCCCATTTCCAGCTCGCAACTACTTATACCAAAGCAACCCACTCACCCACAGCCTAGGATGTAAGCAGCGGATCAAAATAGAGGCATGAGGCTTTTATCAGCAAAATCTACCTTGACGGATTCCATAAGAGATCTCGAGTCTGAACCAGGTCCCCAGAACTTGTGTGTAGAGAATCTATCAACTAAAGAGTAACGAACGCAGATATATTACGTAACCGAGTACAAAATACTAAGTAGCCATACAGCACAGCAAAATTGGAATCAGAATCTGGCATCAAAAATTACAGTAGAAACCGACCAATTAACCTGCAGAAAGATACTACTAGTAGTTAGTGGAGATAAGACGCCGCAAAACTGGCCAATAGCAGCCCTTACCAAGCTCGACAGAAAAGAAGTCCTCGACTACTAGATAGTAGATACGCAGTAGTTGCTAATTACAAGACAAGATTCTATGCTATCGAACATGAGAATACTGAGCGCTCAATGAAAACATCTATTCATTGACGATCTTTCCTTGAAGAGGGGACTGGCTGGATCTCTTGACTGCAGGAAGTAGTACTTACTTGCTTGTATGAGAAGTTTCCGGCCACCATGGTGGACATATCGAGCATCCTCTCCACGCTTCCATTGAAAATATTAAAATTCCAGTAGTCGTAAATCCAGCGCCTATTTCACGGCTCTTCAACACTGTAGGAATGAGCTGCTGCTTCAGAGTCGGCGAGCGTCTGAGATCGGACTTCACCATCTTATATTCGGGCTCTGTCTATAAATGGCCCCGAAAAACACCATTACCAAAAGCATTATCACAATGCAGTCCCTCGCCCCTTTCACGCCTTCTTCAGTTTCTCCGTCAACTCAGGCACCTCCTTGAACAGATCCCCCACGAGCCCCACATCCGCCACCTGAAAAATGGGCGCGTCGGCATCTTTATTGATCGCCGCGATGACCTTGCTATCCTTCATGCCCGCCAGATGCTGGATCGCCCCGGAGATTCCCGCACAGAGATAGAGCTGCGGCGCGACGTTCTTGCCCGTCTGGCCCACCTGTAAACTGTTATCCGCAAACCCGCTATCCACTGCGGCGCGGGATGCGCCGATGGCGGCGCCTAATGCGTCGGCGAGCGGAGGGATGAGCTTGTCGAATTCTGCTTTGGATTTCAGGCCGCGGCCTCCCGAGACGACTTTGCCAGCTGTGGCGAGTTCGGGACGGTCCGAGGTCGCGAGGTCTTCCGAGATCCATTCTGTGGGGGAGGGGGCTTTGGGGTCGGTGCCTTCTTCGATCGAGGCGGTTTGGCTGTCGTCCGAGGCTTCGGAGGCGGGGAAGGAGGTTGTTCGCACAGTAAAGATCTTGATAGGGTCGGTGGATTGGACGGTTAGGATGGCGTTGCCGGCGTAAATAGGTCGGACGAATGCTAAAGGGAAATATTAGATCAGAGCCATGGGTCATGGAAGAGACAGATCTCGTAGCTCACTGTCTTCGCTTTGTATCGACATGACATCTGATATCTGCTGCACATCCAACAGGGCAGCTACTCGTGGCAGAAGGCTCTTCCCAAACGCCGAGTGACTTGCAACCACGTGCGTATATCCTCCCTTCTTTATATTCTCGACAAGTAACGGAGCAAAATTCTCCGCCAGACCCTATGGAACGTAAGAACTAGAACATTGACAGACCAGTTTCTTTGCTTGATCTCACCTTGTCATAAGCCCCACTATCAACCATCACTACTTTCTCCATCCCATTTCCCTTGGCTGCTTGTTCCGCCACAGTCTTGACATTGCTTCCTGCGATGAAGCCTGTGACTGACCCGCCTAGCTTCTTCGCTGCCGTTACAGCACATAAGGAGCCACTGTTTAGCTTTCCATCTTTTTGTTCCAGGACTGCTAGTGTGGAGAGTAGGCGGAGGAGGGGTGGTGGTGAAGACCGGGGAAGGGTGGTAGAAATTAATCGCGTCGCCCGAAGGGCTGAGCATCGTGCTATAGGTAGCATCTTGTGTTGTATGCTACCGTCTCGTGACGAGCATTTGCCGATCAAATGCGCACATTGCGTCTATCCACACAAGATTTACTGGGGTACCGTTGTTGCGCATGTCAATTGTCCTCCGGCTCAAGATCCTCGGTCCTTCGGTCCGAGATTCAACCGAGCCAAGAAGCTGGAAAAGGGGGAGGAGGTACTAGTAAGTATCTATTGTGGTAGTTCAGGAACAACTAACTCAGGAGTATTGTCGACTGACTCAAAAGAGTGTTGTGTCTATTTCAAGAATGTCAATACCTAAAACTAAAACCTCAGATTCCAACCAATCTCTGGCCCAAGTCTAGGCAACTCATCTGCTACACTTTGCACATCTTTATCCCCTCTGCCGCTCAAACAGAGCACCACAGTCTCGTCTTTGCTCATGGTCTTGGCCAGCTCGACAGCACCCCAGACCGCATGCGCAGTT